>JAABUS010008840.1_pt1 | contig 10863 bp, 10 predicted proteins | sample 5560161 | NCBI WGS metagenome assembly JAABUS01 (sample SAMN10711885, study PRJNA513376) | rock metagenome | isolation source: Antarctica rocks | place: Antarctica: Victoria Land, Trio Nunatak nord | collected 2016-01-04
ACGGATGCGCGTGCCTTAATCAATCAACTATGCGTGCCAGGAGCGGCCGATTGCCCATTCTGGCCGGGCGCCGGCTGCTGCGCAGGCGTTGGAGACGCGACCTGCTGGGCGGGTTGCGGGGTGGTCTGCTGCACCATGCCGCCTTTCTGGTTTTCCGCACCCCAGCCGTAACTGACCTTGGGTTCCTGCGCCGGAGGCGCCACCGCATCGGACTCCAGGCCATACGCACGCTTGAAGACCGGTGCCGGACCCGGATAGGACACGCCGTCGCCGTTCCCGGCGCCATACTGCCAACTGACCTTGGTTGGGGCTGTCCCCGGGTCCACGGTGGTGCAGCCGACCAAGGCGGCCGCCGCCGCGACAACAACGATACTGCGCATCGAAACCCTCCGTTATCCCTTGCTGCCGGCCCGCTTTTCCTCCGGCGATTCGGGAAGCATCGGCACTGGCGCTGTGAACTTCCAATGATAATTCGTCATAGAGCAAATGAATGGCGTTCATTTCGTTGCGTGCGGTTACGTGCGGTAGAGAGGTCGGCAATGACAAACTTTGCGAACCTGGACCTGAACCTCCTCCGCGTGTTCGATGCGCTGTACGAGGAGCGGAGCGTCACGCGGGCCGGGAGCCGATTGCACGTCACCCAATCCGCCGTGAGCCACGCGCTGGCCCGGCTGCGCGACATCCTGCATGACGAGCTGTTCATCAAAAGCCCGGACGGCATGACGCCGACCGCCAAGGCGCGGGCCGTCGGGCCACGTGTGCGCGCCGGGCTGCTGCAATTGCAGGCAGCCCTCACCGTCGACACGTTCGACCCGGCGACGGCGGAGTACCACTATACCATTGCGGCCGACGCCTATGCCTGTGCCGTCCTGCTGCCAAGCGTCGTCGGGCGTATCCGCGCCGACGCGCCTGGGGTCGATGTCCGGATCACGCCGGGCGTCGCGGACATCGCGGAGGCGCTCGACACCGGGCGGGTCGATCTCGCCATTTCGGGGTACGGCCGGGTGCCCGAGCGCCTGGGCCTGCGCGAGCTGCTGCGCGACCGGCTAGTTTGGGTGCTGCGCGCCGACCATCCGCTGGCTCGGGAGCCGCTGACGCTGGAACGCCTGGCTAGCCTGCCGCACCTCGTGCGCGCCGTGACGGACGAGCGTATGGAGGCGATGGACGGGATGATCGTGGAACACGGCCTGGAGCGCCGGGTCGCACAGGATGGCGACGGCGCGCTGGCCGATGCGCTGGCCGGCATCGGGCGGCAGCGCCAGGTGCGGCTGACCGTGCCGAGCACCCATGCCGCCCTCGCCATCGTGGGCGAGACCGACTTGGCAGCCCTGGTGCCATGGCGCATGGCCGTCGGGTGGGCAGACCACTACCGGCTGAAATGGATGGAGCCGCCTTACCCCGGCCCGGAAACCCAGCTTTCGATGGTGTGGCACCTCGGGCTTGGCAGCGACCCGGCGCTGAAATGGCTGCGGGACACCATCGCCGAGGTCGCGAGCCACATTTGAGGTTGGCTGCCCGCGAGGGGTTTACGTTATTGTGTGCCGGCGTGGCGTTGGCCTTATCGGTGCGTAGTGACGAAGGCCACTCTGGCATCAAACGTGGAGCTTCATGAAAACCTCCTACGCCCTGGCGCTCGGCGCCGTCCTATTGATTGGCGGCGGCTACGGCGGGTGGCGCGTGTTCTCTGGGCAGGGCAAGCAGGACCAGCCTGCGCAGCCACCGCCCGTGCCGGTGACAACGGCGGAGAGCAAGGCCGCCGACGTGCCGGTCTACCTGCGCGGGATCGGCACCGTGCAGGCGCTCAACGCGGTCGAGGTGCATCCCCAGGTCGGCGGCGTGCTGGTGGACGTGCCCGTGCGGGAAGGGCAGGATGTGAAGCAGGGCGACACGCTCGCCGTCATCGACCCGCGGCCCTACAAGGCGGCGCTCGACAAGGCGCAGGCGCAGCTGCAGCAGGACCAGGCGCAGCTTGAGAATGCCCAGGCCGATCTCAAGCGCTATTCGAGCCTGGTCCGCAGCGACTTCGCTTCCCGTCAGCAGGTCGATACGCAGCAATCCACGGTGTCCCGGTTCCAGGGCGTGATCGCGGCCGACAAGGCGGCCATCGAGGACGCGCAGCTGAACCTCGGCTTCTGCGTGCTGCATGCCCCGATGGACGGGCGGGTCGGGCTGCGCCGGGTCGATCCCGGCAACCTGATACAGGCCAACAGCTCCGGCGCCGGCATCCTGCTGGTGGTGCAGGTGCATCCGATCGCCGTGGTGTTCACCTTGCCGGAAGGCGACCTCCCGCGGGTGCGTCAGGCCCGGGCGCGCGGCGAGCTTCCCGTGCTGGCCGACAGCTCGGACGGGCGGGACGAGCTGGCGCGCGGCACGCTGCTGACGCCGGACAACGCGGTGAACGCGTCCAGCGGCACGATCCAGTTCAAGGCGACGTTCCCGAACAGCGAGGACCGGCTCACGCCGGGCGAGTTCGTCAGCACGCGACTGCTGGTCGACACCATGCACGGCGTCACGGTGCCGCACGATGCGGTGCAGCATGGGCAACAGGGCCTGTATGTCTTCACGGTGAAGCCGGACAAGACGGCGGACCGGCGCGACATCCAGCTCGGCTACGACGACGGCAAGGTGGCGTTGATCGCCAAGGGGGTCGAAGCGGGCGAGCAGGTGGTCGTCAGCGGCCAGACCCGCGTCGGCGCCGGCACCCGCGTCAGCCCGCAAGCCTCATCAGACGCGCAGGCCCAAGGCGGGCCGTCCCAAAGTGACCAGCCCCAAGGCGAGCAACCCCGGAGCGCCCAGCGTTGAGCATCTCCAGCCCGTTCATCCGCCGGCCCATCGCCACCTCCCTGATGGTCGCCGCCATCTTCCTGGCCGGCGCCGCCGCATACCCGTTCCTGCCGGTCTCGCCGCTGCCTGCCGTCGAGTTCCCGACCATCTCGGTAACGGGGTCCTACCCCGGCGCCAGCCCGGCCACGATGGCGACCGCCGTGGCGACGCCGCTGGAAACCCAGTTCGGCCAGATCCCAGGGCTTTCGCAGATGACGTCGGTGAACGTCATGGGCAACTCGCAGATCACCCTGCAGTTCGACCTGTCCCGCAGCATCGACGCCGCCTCTGTAGATGTGCTGGAGGCGATCAACGCCGCCGGCGGGCAGTTGCCCAAGGACATCCCGAACCCGCCCACCTTCCGCAAGACCAACCCGGCCGACGCGCCGATCCTGATCATCGCCGTCCGCTCCGACACGCTGCCGATGCCGGAGGTGGACGCGGCGGCCGAGAACATCCTGGCGCAGCAGCTCAGCCAGGTGAGCGGCGTGTCCCAGGTGCTGGTCGGCGGGCAGCAGACGCCGGCGGTGCGCGTGCAGGTGGACCCGGCGCGCCTGGCCGGCCTCGGCCTCACGCTGGAGGACGTGCGCAACACGCTGACCCAATCCACCGCGAACCAGCCGAAAGGCTCGGTGGACGGGGCGACCCAGTCCTACACGGTGTATTCCAACGACCAGCGCACCCATGCCGAGGAGTACAACAACGCCATCATCTCCTACCGCGACGGCGGCGCCGTGCGGGTGCGGGACGTGGGCCAGGCCATTGACGGGCCGCAGAACCGCGAGCTGACGGCCTGGCAGGACAACAAGCCGGCCGTCCTGCTCCTGGTGTTCAAGCAGGCCGGCGCCAACGTGATCAACACGGTGGACGCGATCCGGGCCAGGCTGCCGCAGCTCGTGCGCAGCGTGCCGGCGGACGTGCACGTGGATCTCGTGTCCGACCGCACGCAGACCATCCGCGCCTCCGTGAGCGACGTGGAGTTCACGCTGGGCCTGTCCATCGCCCTGGTGGTCGCGGTGATCTTCGTGTTCCTGCGCAGCGTCTGGGCGACGGTGATCCCGAGCGTCACCATCCCGATCGCCCTAGTTGGCACGCTGGGCGTCATGTACCTCTGCGGGTTCAGCCTCGACAACCTCAGCCTGATGGGCCTCACCATCGCAGTCGGCTTCGTGGTCGATGACGCCATAGTGATGCTGGAGAACATCGTCCGCTACGTCGAGGACGGGCTGTCGCCGATGGACGCGGCGCTGAAAGGCGCGGGCGAGATCGGCTTCACCATCGTCAGCATCAGCATCAGCTTGATCGCGGTGTTCATCCCGCTGCTGCTGATGGGCGGCATCGTCGGGCGGCTGTTCCGCGAGTTTGCAGTCACGGTGTCCATCACCATCGCCGTGTCCGCCATGGTGTCCCTCACGCTCACGCCCATGATGGCGTCGCGCTTCCTGTCCTCCGAGAAGCATGAGCACGGCCGGGTGTACAAGGCGGTCGAGGCGGTGTTCGACGCGATGCTGCGCTTCTACGAGCGCACGCTGGACGTGGCGCTGCGCTTCCAGTTCGTGACCTTGCTGGTGTTCTTCGCGACCGTCGCCACCACCGTCGGGCTGTTCATCATCATCCCCAAGGGGTTTTTCCCGGTGCAGGACACGGGCATCATCATCGGCATCACCGACGCGGCGCAGGACGTGTCCTTCCAGGGCATGCAGCGCCTGCAGCAGAAGGTGAACGAGCTGGTGGGCCAGGACCCGGCGGTCGCGGGCGTCACCTCCTCCGTCGGCGCCGGCGCCGGCGGGCAGACGGCGAACAACGGCCGGCTGTATATCACGCTCAAGCCCTGGAGCGAGCGCAACGAGAACGCTTCCCAGGTCGTGGCGAGGCTCAGCCAGAAGATGCAAAACGTCGAGGGAATCCGGCTTTTCATGCAGCCGGCGCAGGACGTGAGCGTGGGCGGGCGGCTGTCGCGGACCCAGTACCAGTACACCTTGTCCGATCCCGACGGCGACGAGCTGAACACCTGGGCGCCGCGGGTGCTGGATAAGCTGCGCACCATCCCGAGCCTCGCCGACGTCACGTCCGACGCCGCCTCCTCCGGCCTCACGGCGACGCTTACCTATGACAAGGACGAGGCCGCGCGGTTCGGCATCCAGCCCGGCACCATCGACGCGACCCTCGACGACGCGTTCGGGCAGCGGGAGGTGACGCAGTACTTCACGCCGCTCAAGGCGTACTACGTGATCCTGGAGGTCACGCCGAACCAGCAGGGAACGCTCGACACCCTGCGGCAGCTCTACATCCGCACCGCGTCGGGCGGGATGGTGCCGCTCTCGACCTTCGTTCGGATCGACACGGCGCCGGTGCAGCCGCTGGTGGTGAACCACCAAAGCCAATTCCCGGCGGTCACGATCTCCTACAACCTGAAGGCCGGGGCGTCGCTCGGCGAGTCCGTCAACGCCATCCAGCAGGCGACGGCGGAGCTGGGCGTGCCGTCCACGGTAGCGGGCGCGTTCCAGGGAACGGCGCAGGCGTTCCAAAGCTCGCTGCGGTCGCAGCCGCTGCTGATCCTGGCGGCGCTGGTCGCGGTGTACATCATCCTGGGCATCCTGTATGAGAGCTACATCCTGCCGCTCACGATCCTGTCTACCCTGCCGTCCGCGGGCGTGGGCGCGCTGCTGATGCTGCTGGCGTTCCATTACGACCTGACGGTGATCGCCATCGTCGGCATCATCCTGCTGATCGGCATCGTCAAGAAGAACGGCATCATCCTGGTCGATTTCGCGATCCATGCCGAGCGGAACGAAGGGGCGGACCCACTTCACGCCATCCGCCAAGCCTGCCTGCTGCGCTTCCGGCCGATCCTTATGACGACCATGGCGGCGCTGCTGTCCGGCCTGCCGCTGATGCTGGAAAGCGGCGCCGGGTCGGAGCTGCGGAAGCCGCTGGGGTTCGCGATGGTGGGTGGCCTCGCGCTCAGCCAAGTGCTGACGCTCTACACCACGCCGGTCATCTATCTGTATCTCGACCGCTTGCAGCACTGGTTCGCGCCGGCTCGGCAGAAGCGGGACATGCCGCGCCTGGCTGGCGCGATGCGGGCCGAGCCGAAAGCATCCGAAATCTGACCGGAAGGAACTCTCGTTTTGCATCGACTCCAGGCTGCCTGCCCCATGATTGTGCTGTCCGCCGCCGGGCTGCTGTCCGCCGCCGGGCTGCTGTCCGCCGCCGGGCTGCTGTTCGCAGCCGGGCTGCTCGCCCCAGGCGGAGCGCATGCTCAAAGCAGCCCGTTTGCCGGGCGGTGGCATTGGAACAAGGCGCAATCCATGCTGCTGCCCGGCGAACCTGCGCCGGCCGACCTGATCATGGAGATCGCCCGCGCCGATGCCGCCCACGTCCAGTGGTCCATCACTGTCAAGGATCAGGGAGGCGCGTCGAGCGTTGAGTCGTTCGACGCGCCGGCCAACGGCGAGTCCTATCCGGTCGGCACGGACACCGCGGCGTCGTTCAGGCTGAGCGGCAGCACCTTGCAGGCCACCTTCACTGGTCCCAACGCAGCGACGGACACCCTGAGCTGCACGCTGTCCAGCAATGGCAGCAAGATGACCTGCGACGGCCAGTTGAGGCAGGAGGACGGCAAGACCTCCCGCTACGTCGATGTGTTCGACCGGTCCTAGCGAGTCCCGCTGCTGATCGAAGGACCGTTTATGTCGATAACCCGGCTGCTTCTCGTGTTCGCGTGCCTGGCGCTTCCGAGTTGCGTGTATGGACCGGGGCCTGGGCCTGTTTATTACGGCGACTATGGCGGCTTCGGCGGTTGGCATCATGGCTTCTTCCATGGCTATGGCGGAGGCTTCGGCCATCGTGGCTTTGCACGGGGCGGCTTCGGCGGCCATGGTTTTGCGCACGGGTTCGGCGGGCACGGCGGACGCCGCTGAGCCAAGCCGAGCAACAGGACGTCCTATCAGAGGTAGGGCAGCATGAGTCGCGCGGCGGCGTCGCGCAGCCGTCCCGGCAGCGTGCGGGCGTCAAGCTCCGCCTCCGTCAGCGCCGGGCCGCGGCTGGATTGCATCAGCGCCGTGAGCGCCTCGGCCAGGCCGCGGTCGTAGATCTCCAGGCACAGCTCGAAGTTGAGCCGGAAGGAGCGGATGTCCCAGTTGCAACTGCCGACCAGGCACCATTCGCCATCGACCACGGTGACCTTGGAATGGCGGAACGGCGGCGGGCACCGCCAAATCCGCACCCCGTCCTTCAGCAGCGGCCCGATGTTGGCGCGGGTGGCCCAGTCCACGAAGACATGGTCGCTGCTTTCGGGGATCACGACATCAACCGCGACCCCGCGCATCGACGCCAGGGCAAGCGCCGTCGTCAGCCGGTCGTCCGGCACGAAGTACGGGGTCATCACCGCGATGCTCTCCCGGGCACAGGCGACGGCCTGCAACAGGGCGAACTCGATCTTCTCCAGGTCCTCGTCCGGGCCGGAGTCGATCACCCGCGATGGCGCGGCGCCGTGCGGCGCCACGTCCGGGAACCAGTCCTCGCCCCCCAGGTCCTCGTCCGTGGCGAAGGCCCAGTCCTGCGCGAACGCCTCGGCCAGTTGGCCGACGACCGGGCCTTCGACCCGGAAATGCGTGTCCTGCACCGGCGCCTCGGGTCGGGTGGCCATGACATTCGCGTCGGAGATGTTCATGCCGCCGGTGAAGCCGACCGACCCATCCAAAACCAGGATTTTCTTGTGCGAGCGGAGATTGAGGAACGGCATGCGCCAGGGTAGCGGCGAATGGAGGAAACGCGCGGCCGGCACGCCCCGGCGGCGCAGCCGGTGAAAGGCCGGCGACAGCAGCCAGCCGCCGCCGATGCCGTCGATCAGCACGCGCACCGTGACGCCCCGGCCCTGCGCCGCGGCCAGCGCGTCGATGAACCGTCCGCCCCAGGCGTCGTCCCGGAAGATGTAGGACGACAGGCCCACGCTTCGCTGGGCGGCGGCGATGGCCGCCAGCATGGCCGGGTAGGCTTCGTCGCCGTCTCGGTAGATCTCCACAGCGTTGCCCGGCGCCACGGCCCGGCCAGTGATGCGCCCGATGCCGCGCTCCAGCGGGTCCAGGTGGTCGTCCTCGTTGGGGGAGGGCCAGGCGGCCCGGCCGCCGCGCCGGTCGGAGGGTGGGCGCAGGCGCCGGGCGCGGCGCTGCACCCGGTTCACGCCGAACAGGAAATAGCTGATGCCGCCGATGACCGGGGCGAACCAGGCAAAGCCGATCCAGCCCGCCGAGGACGCCACCTCCCGCTTGCGCAGCAGGACATGCAGGGTGACGACCACCGCGGCCACGAGGCCAACCGCGAACACCACGTCTGCGCGCATGCGGGCGAGGGAGGCCCACAGATCGTTCATCTCAAGGCCGGGCACCCTAAGGCCGCGCCGCGCCGCGTGTGTTGGTGTAGATCGCGAACAGCGTGTGGGAGGCGCAGATGAACAGCCGTGCCCGGTTGCGCCCGCCGAACACGACGTTCGCCACCGTGGACGGCACCTTGATGCGGCCCAGCAGGGTGCCGTCCGGCGCGATGCAGTGCACCCCGTCGGCGGCGCTGCTCCAGATATTGCCGTCCTCGTCGCAGCGGAACCCGTCGGCGAAGCCGGGTGCTACCGTGTGGAACACCCGGCCCTCCGACAGGCGGGTGCCGCCGTCCAGCACGTCGAACACCCGGATATGCTGCGCCGGGTCGGGCGCGAACTGCGCACCGCTTTCCGAAACGTACAGCAGCCGCTCGTCGGGCGAGAAGCACAGCCCGTTCGGCCCGGCGAAATTGTCCGCCATCGCCCGCAGGCTGCCGTCGCGCGGATCAAGCCGGTATAGCGTCGGCGGCAGTTCCGGCTCCTGCTTGCCGCCTTCGTAGTCCGTGTTGATGCCGTAATGCGGGTCGGTGAACCAGATCGCCCCGTCGGACGCGCAGACGATGTCGTTGGGGGAGTTCAGCCGGCGGCCTCCGTAGCGGTCGGCCAGCACGGTGACGCTGCCGTCCAGCTCCGTCCGGGTGACGCAGCGTCCGCGATGGGAGCAGCCGAGGAGACGCCCTTGTTGGTCCCGCGCGTGCCCGTTGGCGAAGCCGGAAGGCTGGCGGAACACGGAGACGCCGCCGCCCTCGCTCCAGCGCAGGATGCGGTCATGGGGCAGGTCGCTGACCAGCAGGCAGTCGTGATCGGCGAACCAGACCGGGCCTTCCAACCAGGCGTAGCCTTCTCCCAATTTCACCAACGGCGCGTTCGGCAGCACCAGGCGGCGGAAGCGCGGGTCGTGGATGTCGATGCCGTCCATCTCTAGCGCGCCCATCTCTAGCGCGCCCATCTCTAGCGCGCGTGGCACGGGGCGCGCTGCGGCTCGACGTGCAACTGCACGGTCATCAGCACCGCAGGCTGGTCGCCGACCGTGCCGGAGCGGTGGCCGCGCTTACCGTCCTTTTCGGTGCACCCCTGGTCCTCGCCGAGCGAGAACTCGCCCGGCCCCTGCTCGATGTGGAAGCCGTCCATGCTCTCGATCCACCAGCGTCCGGACAGCACGACGATCCATTGCGGCGCCGGGTTCTCGTGCCAGTCGCCGACCCAGCCGACCGGCTGCACGGTGACGACGACCGTGGCCTCCGACCGCTCATGCTTGTTGTTCCACTGCGGTGCGGCGCCGCCGACCTGGGTCAGCTCGAACTCGGTCAGCGCGCATTGCCGCTGGTGGCTGACCCCGTCCTGGTCGGTCCACAGGTGCCAGTAGGGAATGGAGGGCTTTGGGCCGGATGGGTCGGGCATGGGGGCGTCTCCGCCTTGGGGGTGCGTTCGGTGTAATTGTATGAACTTTCCGCCGTGCCCACTGTTCCATCGGGCGTGGCGGGCTTGCTGTATCTTCCAGGGAACCTTATTCCATGACGCTGCTGAACGACTACGCCCCGCTGCTGCTGCGGATTTGCTTGGTGGTGCTGTTCCCGTTCAGCGGCTTGGACAAGATCGTGAACTGGGGCACGGCGATGAAGCAGGCGGGGAAGGGCCGGTTCGCGCCCGCCATGCTGGTCGTGGCCGCCCTGGTGGAGATCGTGACACCCGTCTGCATCGTGCTGGGCTGGCACGACCGGCTGGCGGCGTTCGTGCTCGCGGGGTTCTGCGCGGTGACGGCGGTGCTGTATCACCAGTTCTGGCGCTTCCCGGATTTCTGGCGTTTCCGCCCGGGCGAGGGGCTGGAGCATTTTTGGGAGTTCCTCAAGAACTTTGGCCTGGTCGGCGGCCTCGGCCTGGTCGTGCTCGCCCCGCGCACCCTGCCAGCAACCGACTTCCTGGCGCACCTGCTGTCGTCCACGTACGTCAGCGGCCCGCAGGCCGGCGATGTCGCACCGACGCCTTAACGCCCGCCCGTCAGCAGTATGATGTGCCCGTCCGGGTCGCGGCGCAGCCCCGCGGGGCCGGCGGACAGCGTCACCCAGTCCGTCAGCAGCGCGTTGGCCGGCACAGTTGGCGACGGACGGCCCGGCGGTGTGTAGCGCAGCAGTTCCAGCCCGGGACCCGCGGAGGCGGGGAAGCGCAGCCCGGTCACGCGGACCCGTGCGCCGTGCAGGCCATCAAGCCGGGATTGCGCCGGGCTGTCGTTCCAGGACCGCGCCGCCACCCGGAAGCCAAGCCGCCGGTAGAAGCGCAGGCTGCGCGCCGTGGAGGCGACCGCCATCGCGCTGTGGTCGATACCGAGGAACGGCCCCGGTCCCGCGCCGGACGCGCGCTGCCATACCGGACGTCCGCCACCGGGCGGGAACTGGATCAGCTCCAGCGGGTGCCCGTCGGAGTCACGGAACTTGACGGCAGTGACACCGCCGTTTCGCGGCGGCAGGTGCTCCGGTCCGTTGGTCGAGATGGGGCCAGGCGACTGCGCCGCGACCTGCCGCCAGGCAGCGGCCATGTCGTCCACCACGATGGCCAAATGCTGGAACCAAAGATCGTTGCTCCGGCTGTCCAACGGGTAGGGCGCGCCCGGCGGGTCGAAGCGCACCAGCGCGACCTCTTCGTCGCCAAGGCGCAGCACGGCTTCC
>JAABUS010008843.1_pt1 | contig 10861 bp, 11 predicted proteins | sample 5560161 | NCBI WGS metagenome assembly JAABUS01 (sample SAMN10711885, study PRJNA513376) | rock metagenome | isolation source: Antarctica rocks | place: Antarctica: Victoria Land, Trio Nunatak nord | collected 2016-01-04
TAGATTTATAAAAGAGACTCTTTTAAATTACTCTTTTTTTTGTACAATTGTGCGCAAATGCCTTTAGAGTATCATGAGCACAGAATTAGAAATCCGCCAACACAACGCCTTAACCAATGCTCGGTATGATTACACCGAGTTGCAGCTAGACGTGTTGTTCTTTCTCATTTCTAAGCTGCGCAAAGAGCAAACAACATTAGTCTATGAGCTATCAATCAAGGATTTATCTGCTCTTACCGGCAAGCAGTATCATTACCCTTACTTGCGGAAAGCAACGGCTGATATGGGAAGCAGAGTGTTTGAAGTCGAAACACCGAGAGGGCATCAGCAACTGTGGATGTTTCAGCACGTTCTCTATGTAACAGGACAAGGAATCATCGAAATAAAGCTATCAGAGGCCGTTTTACCCTTCCTGTTCGGCCTCAAGGATAATTTCACCAGCTACGGCCTAGCCGCCGCGTTGCGCCTCGGCAGCAAATACGCCAAGCGGATTTATCAGCTATGCAGCCAGTGGAAGGACCTTGGCGAAACCAAGAAATACGACCTTCAAGACCTTAAAAAGGTGCTGGGCCTCCTGGATGAGAAGGGCAATGAGAAAATGAAGCAGGTCGGTGAGCTGCGCTCCTACGTGCTGGACCCGGCTGTAAAGCAAATCAACGAGCACACCGAGCTGCACATCAGCTATACCTTGGAAAAGAAGGGCCGGGCCTTCAAAAACATTGTGTTCACGGTCAAGCCGCAAGCCCTAGCCGAAACCATCCCCTTCGACCTGGTGCCGGGGGCCACCGCCCCAGCTGGCCTAGCTCAGCACCAGGTGGACAACGCCGGCCGGCTGCTGGCTCAGCTCGGCATCATCACGCCCGCCCTGGTGGCCACCATCCTGGGCAACGCGGCCCACGTCGCCGCCTGCAACAAGTTTGCCCATGACCTAAAAACCGGCAAACACGCTAAAGCCCATTCCCTCTCGGGCCTACTGCTCACGATTCTTGGCCTTAAAAAGCCCGGAAATGGCCCGCTGTTCGACGCAAATCCCAAAACCGCCACTAAGTAGCCCGTGCCGCTTTGGCGCGCTTTCCGGCCCGTTTTCGACGCTTTTCAACCTTTCCCTGTTCCCCATGACCCGCGCCGCCCGCCGTCTCCCGCCTAAATCGCCCACCGCCAAGCGGGCCCTCCCGGATGATTTCTTTCCGCCTGAATCGCCCGAAGACGATTTCTGGCCCCCGCCCGCCGTCGAGGCAGCCCTAGCCAGTGCCCCGCCGCCCGCCGCTCCCTTAGCGGTGCCCCCCCCGTCCCTGCCCGCAACGGCGGAACCCGACCCGGCCGGGCTGCTGCTTGACCACTTCGCCGCGCAGGCGCTGGCCGGCATTTTGGCCGGGACACTGTCCGTTCCCAATTCGGCCGTGGTCGCCGCCGACGTGGCCGCGCTAGCTTATCGATGTGCCCAAGCCATGCTCCGCGAACGCACCAAGTACCTCAGTTTGCCAACCGACTTGCCATTTTAAGATGGCCTACTACACCACCAACGAGAAAGTATACCCCTTCCTGAACGACCACCGCCGCGGCTTCGAGCTGTTCTGGCAAACGGCCTACGTACTGCACCTGGAAGGGCGCAAAAATCACTCCTCCCATCGGGGCGCGGGCTTTGCCGAAGTGGCCGCCGCTGTGGTCAACCCGGCTACCGCCTGGTTAGAAGTCCCCGAACACCATACGGCCACCCAACTGCGCTACGCCGGCCTGTTTTTCTTTCGGGGCAAACTTCACCAAATCCTGTGCGTGTTCACTACCCGACCCCACCGACGCTGCATCATTAAAACCAGCCACATTGCCGACCCGTTTCTCATTCGCCGCGCCCAGGCAGCTAACTTGCTCTAGTTATGAAAAAGCACACCCCCTCCGAGTTTGAGACCGAGCTGCGCGAACTCGCCGGCTCCCCCGAAGCCTTCGAGCGCCTGCTCGATAACCTGCAAGCCCAAATGGCCGAAATTGCCCGCAAACGGGGGAAGATGGACCCGAATCTGGACATTATGGCTCCCATCCCCCCTCGGCCGACCCGTCGTCGCTCCTCGGTACACCGGCCTACTACGCCCCAGTAGGTTGGAGGAAAAGTGGCCGGCCAGCCCTATCTTGCCGCTCGTATCACTTCCGATACGCCTACCCATCCCCATCATGTCGAAGAAAGCCGCTGAACACCACAAGCACGCCGTCACCCACCACACGGAGGCCGCCAAGCACCACGCCGAAGCCGCCAAGCACCACGAGGCCGGCCACCACGAAAAGGCTGCCCACCACGCGCACACGGCCGCCGCCCATACCGACCACGCCGCGGAGCACACCACCCACGCGCGCAAAGCCCACGCCGAAGAGCACGGCACCAAGTAAGCGAGCCGACTTTCCGCTGCCAGAAGCCCTGGCCCTTTCGCAAGGGTTGGGGCTTTTTTCTGGGTGCATAAGTAGGATTTTAGGGGCAGTGGGGAAGTGCCATTTTTCCCTCTAGTTCTAGGAAAAGTCACTTAACATAAGATTTCTTCTCGGACAACTCTCGAAATATGTACGGGTTTTGGGCTTCCTTTCGCGGCGCGGCCGGCGTGGTATTTTTTCAAGTAAGCGAATTATCCAGCCTCAGACTCGGAGGTTATCTTTTTGTCTAACAATGCTACAGCGCCTGCTAAACAATAAATAATCAATAAATTGATTTGAACTAAATGAGTAAAGAATAAGAAACATTAGGGAAATGTAGTTCGGGTAGTTTTGCGAAAAATTTGGTGTCAAAGCCTTTTTCTGCGCCCTGATTACCCCCTTATGAAGCACTTTCTTACTTTTTTGTTATTGCTGTTGCTGGCCGGCAGTTCGGCTTTTGGCCAGATTACGGGTAAAATAGTTGATGCCCGCGACAAGAATCCCGTTATTGGGGCAGCAGTTACGGTAAAGGGCACCTCGGAGGGCACCTCTACCGATGCCGAGGGCAATTTCAAGCTGGCGGCGGCCAACGGTTCCTCCACGCTGGTTATTCACGCCATCAACTTCACCGCACAGGAGGTGGCCGTGGCCGGCCGCTCGACCCTAATCATCGAGTTGACCGGCGACACCAAGGAACTGGCGGAAGTCGTCGTGACAGCCTTAGGCGTGTCGCGGCAGTCGCGCTCGCTGGGCTATGCCGTGCAGACGCTGGACACCAAGCAAATCACGGCCGTGCAGGACCCCAACCTGGTCAATAACTTCGCCGGCAAGGTGGCCGGGGTGCAGATTACCAACGGCGGGGCGGGCGTGGGTTCGACCTCGCGCATCGTCATTCGGGGCGAAAACTCGTTTTCGAGCACCAACCAGCCGCTGTTCGTGGTGGATGGGGTACCGATTAATAACGATACTTACTTCAACAACGCGGTGGGCAACTCGTCGGGCCGGGGCACGTGGGCCGAAGTGGACTGGGGCAACGGCGCGGCCGAAATCAACCCCAACGACATCGACCAGGTGACCGTGCTGAAAGGCGGGGCCGCCGCGGCCCTCTACGGCTCGCGAGCAGCCAATGGCGCTATCGTGCTCACGACCAAGCGTGGCGCCGGTGACCCAGGGGCCGTCAACGTCACGTTTAACTCGACCAACCTGTTCAGCACCCCGCTGCGCCTGCCGGCGATTCAGGGCGAGTACGGGGCGGGCAACGGCACTACGCCCTACCAGTTCGTGGACGGCACCAAGGGCTTCGAGAACAACATTCCCAACTACGGGCCGCACTTCGACCCCAACCTGCTGGTGCCGCAGTTCAACAGCCCGGCCGGCACCTACCTGGCCGGTGACCTAGTGGCCCGCGGTACCGACCCCAACAAATCGGCGGTAACGCCCACCCCCTGGCTAGGCCACCCCGACAACTTCAAGAACTTCCTACAGACGGGCTTTACGAGCATCAACAACGTGTCACTGAGTACGATAACCAAAGACGGCTCGTCCATCCGTTTCTCCTACGGTAACCTGACCAACCGGGGCATTATTCCCAACTCGGACCTGTACCGCAACATGTTCTCAGTAAGGGCTGAAACTAAGTTTGGTGATAAGCTGACGGCCAATACCTTCCTTAACTTCATCAATAGCAAGAGCAACGAACGGCCTAACATCGGCTACGGCTCGGAAAGCGTGATGTACACCTTTTTTGGGGTGTACGGGATGCCGACCAACATCGACCTGAACGCGCTAAAAAACCAGCACTGGCAGGCCGGGCAGGACCAGGTACAGCAGTTTCGTTACTGGGCCAACCACGACAACCCCTACGTGACGGTGTACGACAACACCAACAGTTTTATCAAAAACCGCCTGCTCGGCAACGCCTCGCTTTCCTACCAGCTCACGCCCGAATTAAGTTTAATGGGCCGCACCGGCCTGGATTTCTACTCCGATAACCGCGAGGGCCACCGCGCCTTCAGCACGGTGCGCTTTCCGCTCGGTGGCTTCCGCACTGACGACGTGACCTACGTGGAGAACAACACCGACGTGCTGCTGGCTTACAACAAGCAACTGAACGACAACATCCACTTCGACGTGTCGGCCGGTGGCAACCGCTTCATTCAGGACGTTACCTACAGCCGCGCCATTGCCAGCGACCTGATTACGCCGGGCCTCTATTCTTTCTCCAACGCCCGCACCTTGCTGCCCCCGTTGGTAACCAAGAACAACCGCGGCATCTACAGCGCCTACGCCTTCGCCGACTTCTCCTACAAAACCTGGCTGTTCCTGAACGTGACGGGGCGCAATGATTGGTCGAGCACCCTGCCCGCCGGCAACAACTCGTTCTTCTACCCCTCGGCTTCGCTGAGCACCGTTCTCTCGGACCTCGTGACGATGCCCGCGCCAATATCGTACCTAAAGCTGCGGGCCTCAGCCGCCCAGGTGGGCCGCGACGTGGCCCCTTACTCGATTAACAACACCTACACCACGGCGGACCCCTTCGGTACCTACCCGCTCACCACCGGCAGCAGCGTGCTGGCCAACAGCAACCTGAAGCCTTCCTCGACCACGACGGAAGAGCTGGGAATTGACCTGCGCTTATTCCGCAACCGCGTGGGCCTGGACGTAACGGTGTACAACTCCGATACCAAGGACGAAATCGTGCAGCTGCCGATTCCTATCTCCTCGGGCTATACCAACGCCTTCGTAAACGGCGGCAAGATTCAGAACCGGGGTATTGAGGCCATCGTGCGCCTGACGCCCGTGCAATCGGAAGACCCGAACGGCTTCAACTGGAACCTGGCCTTCAACTTCAGCCACAACGTGGGCATCGTCAAGGCGCTACCCGAGGGCATCAGTACCTACAAATACGCTGACGTGACCCAGTACGACCGCTATTTCCGCTCCATCCAGTACAATGCCGTGGTAGGTGAGCGCCTGGGTAATCTTTATGGCAACGTGTTCGTGCGCGATGACAAGGGCCGCATCGTGTACGACAAGGGTGTGCCGCTGGTCACGACCGGCACTACCCACCTGCTGGGCAACTACAATCCCGACTTCATCCTGGGCTACACCAACACGTTCAGCTACAAGGGCGTGAGCCTGAACATGACCTGGGACTGGCACAAAGGCGGGGTGCTGTACTCCTACACCCGGCTGGGCCTGCTCAACGGCGGCTTCTCGCCCGAGACCCTGCCCAACCGCGATGGCACTATTGTGGGCGACGGGGTGAAGGTAGATGGTACGCCCAATGACGTGGCGGTGCCCGCCGCCACCTACTACCTAGGCTACTACAACCCCAACAACAACGAGGTATTCACCTACAGCGCCTCCTACCTGAAGCTGCGCGAGCTGCGTCTGGGCTACACTTTCCAACACCCGTTCAAAGCCGATTCCAAGTCGTCGCTCAACGTCTCGCTCATTGGTCGTAACTTGTTGCTGTTCAGCGCCATTAAGGACATTGACCCTGAGACGCTGGCCTTGCGCGGCAGCCAGATTCTGCCGGGCATCGAGTTCAACAGCATCCCCAGCACCCGCGACTACGGCTTCAGCCTGGGCGTCAACTTTTAATCCTACCCCTTCGCTAGTATTCCACTATGAAAAGTTTAAAAGTTAAGCTGCTCGCAGCGGCCGTCGGGGGGCTGATGGTGACCAGTTCCTGCAAAAAGGAGTTTGCCGACCTCAACCGCAATCCCAATAGCCTGGAGGTGGCCGACAGCTCGACGCTGCTCTCCAATATCATCGTCAACGAATTTAAGGGCAACGCCGACATTGCCTGGACCCTGGGCAACGCCTTCAACCAGCAGGCTACTTTTAGCGCCGACTACTACAACCACCCGGCCCGCTACCAGCCCGTCTCGAACGAGCCGTACTGGATTCTGAACTACACCAACGCCCGCGACGCGGCCACCCTGGCCACTCGCGCCCAAGCTGCCGGCAACGGGGCAGTGCAGGGGGTAGCCCTGGCCTTGCAAGCCTACGCCTTTGCCCAGCTTACGGAGCTGTGGGGGGACATTCCGTTTAAGCAAGCCCTGAACGGGGCATCTGGCACCTTCACGGCTCCCTACGACTCGCAGCAAACCGTGTACACCGACCCGGACCTGGGCATTCTGGCCTCGCTGCGCAAGGCCGACGGGCTGCTGAAGGCCAACCCTCGGGGCCTCATTTCGGGCGACCCCCTCTACGGCGGTAGCCCCGCGAAGTGGCGCAAGCTCGTGAACGGCCTGCGCCTGCGCTACCTGCTGCGGGTGTCGGGCAAGATGGATGTGAAGGCTGAGATGCAAAGCATTGTCAGCGATAACGTCTTCTTCCAAAGTGCCGCTGAGTCGGGGGTACTGCCGCTGCAAACCACTGGCACCTACGTATTTGCCAGCGTGCTGGAACGGGCTGGCGATTTCGGCGTGAAGTACCTCAATAGCCTGCTTTATAACAATTACGTAGCCACCAACGACCAGGACCGCCTGCCGCTCCTCTTCGCCAAAAACGCGGCCAGTGCCACCAAGCCTGGCTTCGACTTCTCCTACTACGGCGGCCTGCCCATCGTCACGGAGGCCTCCACCGCTCAACTCAATCAGGCCTCGCTGTTTAATGCCAGCTTTCGTACGGCCGCTCCCTCGCCCCTGCTCTACGCGCGGGTGCTGAACTACTCCGAGGTGCAGTTTATTCTGGCCGAGGCTGTGCTCAAGAATCTGATTACCAGCGGCACTGCCAAAGCCTACTACGAGCAGGGCGTGCGCGGAGCCTACGCCGAATATGGCCTGCCCGACGCCCGTGCTGCCGCTTATCTGCTGAACCCCGGTGCGGCCTTCGACCCGGCTAGTGCGATGACCCAGATTATTACCCAGAAGTGGATGGCAAACCTTAACAACGGCTTTGAGGGGTGGATTGAGTACAAGCGCACCGGCATCCCGGCCCTCAGCCCCGGCGGGAGCGCCAATCTGAACGGCGGCACTGTGCCCAATCGCTTCATTTACCCCGATTCGGAAAAGACTATCAACAGCGTCAACTACACGACCGAGATTGCCAAGTCGGGCGGTAAGGACGACCCGAATTACCGGGCTTGGTGGTAGGCAAAGTCAGCTTCTCCTAACATATTAGTAGCTGTTCGATAATCAGTTAAGACGTATAATGGTTTAGGCAGGGCAGTAATTTTACAGCTGAAAATTACTGCCTTATGAAACTGTCCATTATTGGTCAATTCCTTAGCCTCATTCTATTCTTCACCCTGCTAACCGCCCGGCGGGCTGCCGCGCAAATGGCGGCTGTCAGGCAGACTTTGGTAACGTCGAAAGTCATGCACCTGGACGCGCCGGCTAGTCCACCCTCGGCTTATGCAGATATAATGCCGCACTACGTGGGCGGTGAGAAGGCGATGCTGGCCTTCGTTCAGAAGCGCCTCACTTACTCGACCGAAGCCATCGCCCACCTGAAGGCGGGTATTATCTATGTAAGCTTCGTAGTGGATGCGCAGGGTCGCATTCTGGACCCACAGGTGGTGCGCGGGGTTGGCTACGGGCTTGATGAAGAAGTAGTACGACTGGTGCGCCTCATGCCCTGGTGGGAGCCGGGGCAGACGCACGGGCAGGCGGTACCGGTGCAATGCACGCTGCCGGTTCGTTTTCGGGTGGCCGATGCCACCGGCCAATAAATAAGCGGCTTGCTCCCAGGTCGCGCCTAGCGACTTCGGCCTGTTGTTACCCCTATCTACCTTAATGCCACTGGTGCTCGCCAAGTTGCGGGCTGCGCTCAACTCCCGCTTGCCGGTACGCACCGCCAGCGATTATTCGCGTTTAGCCATCGGAACCTGCGTGTTTCGGGTGCTGACACTGTTACCGGCTACTAACCTGGCTGAGGCCGAGGCCGCCGAAAGCAGGAACCTGCCCACGCTGGTAGTAGCCGAATACATTCCCCACAAAATGGCATTGAAGCTGCGCCAGCAGGGTCAATACTACGCCGATGCGATGGGTAATGCCTGGCTGGAAACGGGGCCGGCGGGTGTAGCACTACTGTTCAGTGGCAACCGCGCCCGACGGCTGGCCATGCGGCGCGGCGCGTCCTTTGAACCCCACGGGCTGCGCCTGTTACTCTATTTACTAACCGACTCCACCCTGTTACGCCTCGCGGAGGCCGACTTGGTTAAGCACCTCCGTCTATCTCCTGAAACGGTTGCCAGCGTCTTGCTGGACCTGGCGGAACAGGACTTTCTGCAAGAGGTCGGAGATATTCGCTGCTTGCTGCGGCAGCCTGCTTTGGCACTGGCATGGATGGAGGCCTACGGCACTAGGCTACGCCCTCAACTCCTGACCTCCCGCTACCGCTGGCGGGGTAGCTTGACTAGCAAGCCAAGTTGGCCCGCAGTGGCGCGTATAACCGGCAGTCTCCTAGGGAGCACTGTGGCCGCGCGGCACTTGGTGAGCTGCACACTGGCTGCTGAACCCATCACGCTGTATACGCATTCCGTGACTTGTCATTCCTTGTTGCACAAAGTAGGGTTGGTACCCGACCCGAACGGACCGGTTGAGTTACTACAGCTTTTTGCGGCCCCCACGCTACTCCCTAAAGAATACTGCGTTCATCCATTGGTGATTTGTGCTGACTTACTGCGCAGCAGCAGCGACGAGAGCCGACGGGTAAGCCGCCTCCTGCTGGCCAGGTATCTGCCCCATCTGGCCGTTTAGGGTGTTGTTAAACAAATAGGGGGAAACCTCCGACTCGGACCCACAGCTGCCTGATTTTTACGTATAGTACTCTGGTTGACAATGCATTACTCAACGTGTGGGTAAAACTATAGTCTTTTGGAATCCGTGCGGGCGATTGTAAAGGGTTGTCCTCCTGCTGTACTCTACCCTACTAAAAAAGCGGGCATAAAAACGGGACGGTCCGACCTTTGAGGTTCCTACACCAAGAAAGTCCGTTCCGCCCCGTGAAGCACTGCCTCAGCACCAACATTACGACTGTTTTACAGCACGCGCCCGTCGTGCGCAACCTAGCGCGCCAGAAATTTGTGAGTCAGTTTGTTATTGCGCTGCTGAAGAGCCGCAACGTGCAGTTCTGCGAAGTGGCCCAGCACTTGAACGATGCGGTCAAACCGGCTTCGAACGAAACCCGGATTCAAGATTTTTTCCGCGAAACAGCCCTCAATTACCTGGTCTTGGCGCAGTTGCTGCTCGGCTTATTGCCGGCCCAAGGCAAGCTGCGCCTGTGCCTGGACCGCACGGAATGGGACTTTGGCCAGTGCCAGGTCAACATCCTGTTGGTCACGGTGGGCCGGGGCACGTTTCAGCTGCCCCTTTAGGCCTTGGTTAAAAGTTTGGTCCAAAAGTTAAACGGGCGGGTTGTTGGTGGCTGGTTTGCGATGGGCGTGGATGACCACTTTGCGGTGACGTAAGTACTTGTAGAGGGTGACTTTGGAGATGTGTAGGCGCTGCGCAATCTCATTCACCCCCAGCTGCTGTTCCCGATAGAGCGTTTCGGCGATGATAGCCGTGCGCTCGGCCTCTTCCGAGAGGCCCCGCTGGCGACCGCCCACCCGGCCCCGTGACCGGGCTGAAGCGAGCCCAGCATGGGTGCGCTCGCGAATCAGCTCGCGCTCAAACTCGGCCAGCGAGGCAAACAGATTAAACACGAGTCGGCCCTGGGCGGAGGCGGTGTTGATGGCATCGGTGAGCGACACCAGCCCCACCCCCAGCTGCTGCAAGTCGCCCACCACGGTCAGCAGATGGCGGAGCGAGCGCCCCAGCCGGTCGAGCTTATAGATGTAGACGGTGTCGCCGGTGCGCAGCCGGCTCAGGAGTTGCGCCAGCTCGGGCCGGCTGGGGCTCGCCCCAGATACCTTCTCCTGGTAAATGAGTTCGCACCCGGCCTGGGTTAGGGCATCGAGTTGCAGTTCCAGGTTCTGGTCGCGGGTCGAGACGCGGGCATAGCCAATTTTCATGGGGCAAAAGTACAGCATTGCCGTCACGCAGGGGAAGTTAAGTGTACTTTGATTGCTGAACAAGTTTTCTGTACCAAATCAACCTGTTTTCCGCCTGCTTTGGCTGGCAACGGGTGGGTAGGTGAGTTGTACAGTAAAAGGTTCGTTTGGCTGAACAACCAGCCACTCCCTTTTAGCACCTTTCTCTAGGTTTCAGCTAGCCAGCAAAGCCCAGCGTGGCCCGCGCCTGGGCCTGCACGTCCTGGCCGACCCTGGCCAGCACCACGAGCTGGTTCAGGTTGGTGGCCAGTTTGACGAGCTGCCGGTACTGCTCCCGCTGCTCGAGGCTGGCGGCGGGCCGCAACACTTGCACCCCATCGAGCGCCGCCCGAATGATGGCCGACCGGCTGTAACCTGTCACCCGCGCCTGCTCGGTGAGCTGTTCCAACTGCCCTTGTTCCAGGCGCAGTTGAATCGTAGCATCGTGGGTGAACTGCGCTTTGGGCCGGCCGGGAG
>JAABUS010008845.1_pt1 | contig 10860 bp, 13 predicted proteins | sample 5560161 | NCBI WGS metagenome assembly JAABUS01 (sample SAMN10711885, study PRJNA513376) | rock metagenome | isolation source: Antarctica rocks | place: Antarctica: Victoria Land, Trio Nunatak nord | collected 2016-01-04
GCCCGTGATGTCGGCATAGAAGTCCGCTAGAGCCTGAGCGTCATGGCAGTTCAAGGTGACGGAACTCAGTCGGAGCGCGTCGGACATTGCATCCCTCCTCAAGGTCTCTGCCACGGTAGACGCCGGATCACGCGAAGACTCATCGGCTGGCAGGGGGTAGCGCCACGGCAGCGGTGAGGTAGGTGCCGTTAGCCGAAGCAGACCCGGCAGTACCGTTCGTCCGTGGTGGCATTCGGGCTCGACGCAGACACGACCCACCCGCCGGACTTTGCGCTGCTGCGGGACGGGGGCCGGTGCTGTTCCGGCGCCCTGCAGTTCTCGACGACGCCGAACAGGAACTGCGTGGCCTCGGGTATGATCAAGTCCGTTTGGACGCCGGCGGCTGGACCGAAAGCGACCTGCACGACGCGTTCGCAAGCGCTCTGCCCTTCCCGGGCTACTACGGGCGGAACCTGAACGCACTCGCGGACTGCCTCTACGACGTGGCGCATGGGGACTACGGCTATGCGCCTACAAGCACTGGCCTTGTGGTGCGGGTTGACGGCTTCGGGCACTTCGCCGAACGGGCGCCTGACCTGGCGGCTGCCGTTGCGAGAGTGCTGGCAGTAGCAAGCAGGGCCGGGTTGCTGTTCGGGCACCGGCTCCTGTGGCTGCTCCAGGTGGATGGTGGTGCCTTCCGGCCGGGCCCCGTCGGGTGCTTCCACCTGCCCTGGAACCGTCGCGAGTGGCTGGACGCTGACCGCAGGTAGGTGGCCGTTAGCCCCGGTGTTTCAGTAGGCGTCTGGACGGCCTGCGGATGATCCTGAGGTCGGGATTTGGGAGCCGGGGCAGCGGTGAGCGCCGGCTCGGGGTCCGGTGTCTCCGCGGTCGAGTGGGGGTAGTGGTGAAGGGCGGTGGCGCTGGCTGTCAGGCCGGGAGCGGGATGTGCCGCGAGCGAGTGAATGCCAGGGCCAGGGCCCACGGCCAGGGCTCCGCCAGGCGCAGGAACACCTTGCGCTGGCCGCGGGTGATGCGGGCGGCGATGTGCAGCAGCCGGTAGCGCAGGGTCTTGGGTTCGGCGCGGTGCAGCTCGGGCTCGGAGGTGAGCAGCATCGACTGGGCCAGGGCGAGCAGGTCCGCGGCGATCAGGGCGAGCTCGACCCAGACGGCGTTGATGTTCTGGTGCCGGGACGGCAGGTGACCCAGGCCGGTGTCCTTCCCGGTGCGGATCCGGTCCTCGACCCGGGCGTGCGCGCGGTGCCGGGCTTCCAGGAACGCGAGCTGCCCGCGGGCGGTGTTGGTGGTGAGCGCCTGGTACCGGTAGCCGTGGCGGACCTCGAACGCGTCCAGCGTCGCCCCGGGGTGCGGCAGTTCGCGGCGGACGATGACGCGCATGTCCGGGCAGGTCTTGGTCCAGCGGGACAGGTCGAGCATCTTGGTGATGTCCACGACGTCGGCGTGCTCACGCAGGTCCCCATCGGCATTGCAGGCGACCTGCCACGCCCAGGCCGGCACCGCGGTGATGGCGTCGGTGACGGGGTAGCCGACCGAGAACTCCAGGCCCTGCTCCGAAAGCGCTGCGATCAGGGCGTGGGAGTACCCGGCGCCGTCGGCCCGGACCAGGCTCGGCTTGTCACGCCACCGGTCCGGCAGCTGGGACAGCGCCTGCTCCACGACGGGTGAGATGATCACTCGCGGTGTTGCTGCCGGCGTTCCCGGGCCGCAACAGCGCAGCGAGGGCTTCACCGGTGTTGTCCAGCCAGGCTCCCAGCGGGTGGTAGCCGAAACCGCCCTTGAAGTTGCAGCGGGCGCCTTCCTTGTCTGAATGGGCCGTGACGAGCGTGGCGTCCAGGTCGATCACGACCTGCCCGATGGTCTTGCCGGCGGCGCGGGACCCAGGTAGTTCGGTGCCGATGAGCTCGCCCCGGGCCAGCCACGCCCGGTCCCGCGCCTGCGCCCGGGCCCGGCGGATCGCCGCCAGCATCCCCGGGGTGTTCGCGACGCTGGACAGCAACCGCCAGACCGTCGGGGTCGACGCGACCGACCCGGCCGGGCCGTGCAAGCCCTCCTGATCCCGCGAGCGCCTGAACGTCGCTCATCGACACGGCGCCGTCGGCGATCGCGACCGCCACATCGACCAGCACCCGACCGGGGTCGTGCCCGGCCTGGCGTCCCCGCAGGCCGTCGGTGACCTCGCTCAGTGCCGCGGTCAGCCCGATCCGGTCGGCGAGTTCGGCCAGCAGCACCGTCCCGGCGTGCGGCACCACCCCCGTCCCGTCACAGGTGACGACCGGCACGGTCCTGCTCGTTGTACGTTGCACCTGCGAAGTGCCTCTCCTCGTCAGAATCCTTATCCATCAGCAAGACAAGAATCCCAGCAACGACAGGCACTTTCGCGCTTCCCGGCCGTTTCGGACCACAAGATCAGATTGCTACTGCAACAGCGGGGCTAACGGAGCTATCAGCACCGTCCGATACGTGAGCGCACCAGCCGGACGGGGTAGGTGGACCAGGGCAGCAGGAGATGAGCGTGACCGGACCGGTCAGCACCCTTGATCACGACCGGCTCCCGGCTACGGGGCCGTAGGCGCGGCCGTGCTGGGCGAGCACCAGCCACACGCGGTCGCCCACTCCCACGGAGTCGACCCCGGCCCCCACGGCCTCGACGACCCCAGCGCCGTCCTGGCCCGGCACGACCTCGTCGTAGCCCGACATCATCCCGGCCCGGAACTTCCAGTCGGTCGGGTTGACCCCGGCCCGCTCCAGGCTGACCAGGACCTCACCCGGCCCCGGGTGGGGTCGTCGCGCTCGACGAGGCTGAGCACGGACGACCGGACCGACCTCGCGGTACACGACTGCGCTCATGCCAGGGCGCAGCAGGTCCGGGCGCCGGGTTGTTCCCGGGCGTTGGGACGGCGACGAGAAGTCGTCGCCGTACGAGCTACTTACGACGTAAGCCTGTCGGACGGACGGAGAGGACCACGATGCCGAAGGGCGACGAGCCGGCCGCCCGGCCGCGACTGAGTCGCGAACGGGTGCTGCAGGCAGCCACCGCCCTCGCGGACGAGTCCGGCATCAAGGCGCTGTCGATGCGCGAGCTCGGGAGCAGCTCGGCGTGGAGGCGATGTCGCTCTACAACCACGTCGCGAGCAAGGACGACCTGCTCGACGGGATGGTCGACGACGTCTTCGCTGAGATCGACCTCGCGCCGGGCGAGCCCAGCTGCGCGCGGCGATGCGCCGACGGGCGATGTCCGTTCGCGCGGTGCTTCAGCGCCACCCCTGGGCCGTGCCGCTGATGCAGTCCCGGACCCACCCCGGCCACAGCACGCTCGCGCACCTGGACGCGCTGATCGGCGTCCTGCGCGGCGCCGGCTTCTCGGTCGTCCTCACGGCGCACGCGCTGTCGGCCCTCGACGCCTACGTCTACGGCTTCGCGATGCAGGAGAAGGCACTGCCCTTCGACACCGAGGAGCGCAGCGCCGAGGTGGTGGAGCAGATCCTCACCTCCATGCCGTCGGAGCAGTGGCCCCACCTGGTCGAGTTCTCCCGCGAGCACGTGCTCAGGCCCGGCTACGACTACGGCCGGGAGTTCGAGTGGGGGCTCGACCTGGTGCTCGACGGGCTGGAGCGGGCCCGCTGACGACGCTGACCACCACCCTCTCGTCGCCGCACGTCCGGGGGGACGACCTCACTCCGTCCGGCCGTTCGCCCACTCCTTCGCCGCACGACGGTCGGCCTTGCCGGTGCTGCCGAGCGGCACCTCGTCGACCAGGTGGACGACGTCCGGCACCTTGAACGGCTCGACGCGACCGCGGCCCCACGCGCGCAGGTCGGCCGCCGAGACCTCCACCCCGGGGTGGCGTACGACGAGCAGGTGGATGCGCTCGCCCAGCACCTCGTCGGACACGCCGGTGCACAGGGCGATCGCCACCGCGGGGTGCTCCGCGTAGACCGCCTCGACCTCGAGCGGGGACACCTTCGTGCCGCCCCGGCTGATCAGCGTTCCCGCCCGGCCGGCGAGCTGCAGCCGACCGTCGGCCCGCACGGTCGCCAGGTCGCCCGTGCGCAGCCACCCGTCGACGACCGCGGCTCCGGTCGCCTCCGGGTCGTCGAGGTAGCCGGTCATCAGGAACCGGGTGCGGATGCGCAGCTCGCCGATCCCGCCGGGGGTGACGGGCGCGGACGCCTCGTCGACCACGACGGCGTCGACGCCGGGCGAGGGCGGGCCCAGCAATCCTGCGTCCCGGTCGTAGTCCTCCGGTCGGACGATGAAGTCGGACGTGCTGGTCTCCGTCGTGCCGAACACGTCGGCGACGCCGGCGTGCGGGAGCGCTGCCCGCACCGCGCGCCCGAGTCCGGGCGGCAGGACCTCGCCCCCGCTGAGGAGCAGCCCCGGGGAATCCAGGGTCCGCAGCTCGGCCCGCTCCTGCTCGCCCAGCGGGGGCAGCAGCATGCGGAGCATCGTCGGCACGACGGCGAGCCGGTCGACCCGCTCGGACCTCAGCGCGGCGAGGGTCGACCCGGCGTCGAACCGCGGGTGCAGCACCACGCGGCCGCCGTTCAGCAGCGTCAGCAGCGTGACCCAGTGCGCGTAGACGAACGACAGCTGCAGCACCAGCAGCGTGGTGGTGCCCTCCCCGGGCCCGAACGGCAGCACCTCGTCAATCGCGGACAGCTTGCCCGCGAAGGCCTCGTGGCTGAGCACGACGCCCTTCGGTCGACCCGTCGAGCCGGACGTGAACAGGACGTACGCCGAGTCGGCGCTGACCGGCGGCGGCACCCGCCCGGGCGGCGGCGAGGGCCAGCCCGCGGGCGCGTCGCCGGCGGTGTGCCCGGCGCCGGTCCGCTCTAGCAGGGACGCCACCACGGGCGGCGGCGTGCTGCGGTGCAGCGGGACGACCACGCCGCCCGCCCGCCAGACGCCAACCATCGCGGCGACGTCGGCGGCCAGTCCGGACACCGGGAGGACCACCGGCATCCCCGGGCGCAGACCGGCGCTGGAGAGCCGCGCGGCCTCCGCGTCGGCGGCCGACGCGAGCTGGGCGAAGGTGAGGGTGCGGTCGTCCCCGACCAGCGCGGGTGCCTCGGGGTGGGCGGCGCACGCCGCGGCGACGAGGGAGTCGAGCCGCGCGGGCGTCACATGCTGCACTGTACGAATTCCGTCCATCCCAGGGAGCGACATGGCAGGCATCGCGGTCGAGGATCGAGGGCCGGTGCGCCTCGCGGTCATCGACAACCAGCCGACCCGCAACGCCTTCACCAGCGAGATGGCGATGGACCTGGCGGCGGCGTTCGACGAGGCGGAGGCCGACCCGGCCGTGCGCTGCGTCGTGGTGACGGGAGCCGGGAACCAGGCGTTCTCCAGCGGGCACGACCTGAGCGAGGTGCTCGCCCACCCGGAGAACGCGAGCGACCCGGTCAAGAACGCGGCGTTCGTCCGACCGACGACGATGACGACACCCGTGCTGGCTGCGGTGAACGGCGCTGCGTACGCCGCGGGCTTCATCCTGGCGCTGTCCTGCGACCTGCGCATCGCCTCCCGCAACGCGGCCTTCGGGGCGAGCGGGGCGCGGATCGGGCTGCTTCCCGTGGGCGGGCAGCTCTCCCGGCTGGTCGACCTGGCGTCGTACCCGGTCGCCTTCGAGCTCACGGCGACCGCAGCACCGATGCCTGCCGAGCGCGCGTACCAGGTGGGTCTGGTGAGCCGGCTGACGGAGCCTGGCCAGTCCCTCGACGCCGCCCTCGAGATGGCCCGGGCCATCGCCGGCAACTCCCCGGCGGTCGTGCGCTCGGTCAAGGCGGGGTTGCGGCGCACCCTGAGTGACGGGCTGGACGCCGGGCTGCGCTACGAGCAGGAGCAGGCGGCGGTGCTGCGGTCCCTGCCGGACGGCGCCGAGGGGGTCCAGGCGTTCCTGGGCCGCAGGCCGCCCGTCTACCCGGATGCCCCAGTCGACCTGCCCGGCCTGTAGAGCCGGTCGGCCGTGAGCCAGCCCAGCGTGCAGCCCGCGCCGTCCGACCAGAGCGACCCGGACGGGCGCTGGGCCGCGCTGGCGATCCTTGCCGTCTCGGTGCTGCTGTCGATGACGACGTGGTTCTCGGCGTCGGCCGTGGTGCCGCAGCTGCGGGCGGAGTGGGGCCTCACGGCGGGGCAGGCCGGGCTGCTCACCCTCTCGGTGCAGCTCGGCTTCGTCGCCGGTGCCGTGGGCTCCGCGGTCCTGGCACTGGCCGACGTCGTGGCGCCCCGGCGGCTGATGCTGCTCGGCTCGGTCGGCGCCGCCCTGGCCAACGCCGGACTGGTCCTCGCTGACGGCCCCCTGCTCGCCACCCCGCTGCGCTTCGCCACCGGCGCCTTCCTGGCCGCGGTCTACCCGCCGGCGCTCAAGGACATGGCGACGTGGTTCCGCCGCGGCCGGGGCACCGCGCTGGGCGTCCTCGTCGGTGCGCTGACGGTCGGGTCGGCCGCGCCGCACCTGGTCAACGCCCTCGGGGGCGCGAGCTGGCGACTGGTCGTCGTCGTGACCAGCGTCCTGACCGTGGCGGGCGGTCTGGTGGCCGAGCTCGCCGGTCGGGACGGGCCGTTCCCCTTCCCCCGGACGTCGTTCGACGCGAGGCAGGCCCGGCAGGCGTTCGGCAACGGGGGGGTGCGCCTCGCGACGCTCGGCTACTTCGGGCACATGTGGGAGCTGTACGCGATGTGGGCGTGGATCCTCGTCTTCCTCACGGACGCCTTCGCCGACGCCGGGCGCCCGGGCCGCGCCGGTCCGGCGTTCGCGGCCTTCGCGGTGATCGGCATCGGCGGTCTGGGGTGCTGGGTCGGCGGCATCCTCGGTGACCGCTGGGGGCGCTGTCGGCTGACCGCGCTGGCGATGCTGCTCTCGGGCAGCTGCGCCCTGGTCGTCGGGCTCCTGCGCGACGCGCCGCTCCCGGTGCTGCTCGGGGTCGCGCTGTTCTGGGGGTTCTGGGTGGTCGCCGACTCGGCGCAGTTCTCCACGGTGGTCACCGAGGTCGCCGACCAGCGCTACGTCGGCACGGCCCTCACCCTGCAGCTGGCCGTCGGGTTCACCCTGACCGTCGTGACGATCTACCTCGTCCCGGTGCTGCGCGACGGCGTCAGCTGGCAGTGGGCCTTCGCCTTCCTCGCGCCCGGCCCGTTCCTCGGGGCGATCGCCATGCTGCGGCTGCTCCGCTCCCCGTACGCCGCGCAGATCGCCGGCGGGCGAGGCTGACGTCCGGCGGTCGTCACCCGCGGAGCCGATGGGCCCGGGCCCGCTGGGCGACGGCACGCGCGTCGCGGTCGACGCCGTCGATGATCGAGCTGTTCAGCCGGGTCTGCCACGGGAGCCCCATCCAGTGCAGGCCCGGGTACGGGTGACGCGCCGTCTGCGTGCACGGGCTCTCCCGAGGCGTCGACCGCTCCCGGCCGGTCGAGCCACGACGTCTCGGGGCCGAAGCCGGTGCACGTCCGCTCCGACCACCCGCGAGGGAAGGACGCGGACGCGGCCCGCCCGGTCGAGGTCGCGCAGCTGCGTGCCCACGATCGCGTCGCCGCGGCCGCCGCACGTAGCGGGAGGTGCGGCTGTCGCGGCCGGCGTTGAGGGTCCCGGTCAGGTAGGTCCACCAGTAGAGGTCGACGCCGAGCAGCGACACCGGCAGGTACCAGGGGGGACGCGGGGCGGCGACCGTCACCGCGTGCGTCGCGGCCAGCTCGACGGCGAGCTGCGCAGCGGAGTTCCCGCCACCGACGACCAGCACCTCGCCGGCCGGCACGTCCGCCCCGCCGGTGAGCGGTAGTAGTACGAGTGCACCTGGGGGACGTCCGGGTCCAGACCGGCCGCCGCCCCGGGGACGTGACGGCGGTGGAACGGCCCGGTCGCCACGACGACGTGCCGGGAGCGCACGGTCCCCCCGGAGGTGTCGGCGACGAAGCCGTCCCCGTCCCGGCCGACCCGTTGCACGTCCACCCCCGTCCGCACCGGCAGGTCGTGGGACGTGACGTAGGTGCGCAGGTAGGCGGCCATCTCGGTCCGCGTCGGGTGCGAGTGCTCCCGGCGGGGAAGGCCAGGCCGTGCAGGCCGCTGAACCGCCGTGGGGTGAACAGCATCCGGGTGCCGGAAGCACGCGAGGCGATCGAGACGTCTCAGTAGCGTGCAATACCGCATGCGTCGCCGTATGCTGACGCCATGGCGACGACGGTCAGGGTGTCAGAGGAAACGCGAGCGCGAGCGGCTTCGCTCGCAGCGCAGCGCGGTAGCTCGATCGGCCAGGTGGTGGACGAAGCGCTCGAGGCGCTCGAGACGGCGGAGTTCTGGCGCAAGACACGGGAGGCCCTTGCGCGACACCCGGTCGAGCTGGACGAAGACCCGGTGTGGGAGCTCTCGGTCTCCGACGGCCTCGACCGTGAGTGAGGCCCGGCGAGGACAGGTCTGGCTGACAGACTTCGGCGTGCCGGTCGGCCACGAGCAGGGCAAGATTCGGCCGGCCCTGGTCGTGTCGGCCGACAACTGGAACGGGCACGCTTCCACCCTCACGGTCTTGCCGATGACGAGGACGGCGCACGACTTCCCAACGCGGATCGAGGTGGAGGCCACGGCGCAGAACGGCCTTGACGAGACCTCATACGCGCGCTGTGAGGATATCCGAGCGATCAGCGAGCGTCGGTTGCTGCGCCCCCTTGGTCGCGTTGACCCCCTCCTGATGCTGTCGGTGTCCAAGACCTTGCGGCTATTCCTCGATGCCTGAGGAGCCTGACGAACAGCTGGTCGTGACGCTCTCGTACGCCAGGACGCACCTGCATGCGCTCATCCGCGAGGTCCAGGCCGGAAAGCTCGTGCACATCCGCCGACGCGACGGACTCAGTGCCGCCCTCGTGCCCGACGAACCCGACTCGGAGAAGCCGCCGAGATGAGCGGTGGTGGGATCAGCGAGGGGATCGTCGAGCAGGCCGCGCTCGACTGGTTCCGCGCGCTGGGTTACGCGACCCTTGCCGGCGCCGTCCTCGCTCCCGGCGGCGCGGCGCCCGAGCGCAGGTCGTACGACCAGGTCGTTCTCACCGGCCGCCTACGCGATGCGGCGCTGCGGATCAACCCCGCCCTGCCGACTGGCGTGGTCGAGCAGGCCGTGACGCGACCTCGAGGCCGCTGCAGCGCAGACATGCCGCTTCCTCTCCCTGGACGTCGACGCCCGCACCTGGCCGGACGTCGCCCGGCGTGATCCGGTCGTGGCCGACGCGCAGCGGCAGCTGCCTGGTCTGCGGCCCTGCGGGTTCCACTCGCCTACGAGGCCGCCGCGTGGTCGGTGCTGTCCCAGCGCATCCGCATCGTCCAGGCGGCAGGACTGCGCGAGGACCTCGTCCGTCGCCACGGCGACGCCCGGCACCGCCGGAGCAGGTGGTAGACCACCGCCCGCAAGGTCCGCCGTACGGCCTGGAAGATCATTGTGTCCGGCAGCGCACAGTGCGGTGCGGACGTCGGGACACGACGTCATTCCGCCGGGCGGGATGACCATTCCGCCGGGCGCGGGGTGCCGGGCACGGGCGGCGAAGGCGCCCCGGATCGACGAGGCGGGCTCTAGGCCCTGGTCCGCTTTCCCGGTACGGTACGTCGCAGCCAAGGTTCCGCCCCGGCCCGCGGAGCCAGCGGAACATCGACGGCCGCTGCTTGCGACCGTCGCCTCGCGCGGAGGCAGCTCGTGGCCACACCCGTCCGGACCCGTCCCGCATCCGCGACCACCGAGCACGCCCTCGACCCGCTGACGGCGCGGGAGATCGTCAGGACCGGCGAGGTGCTCCGCGAGGAACGCGGCCTGCCGGGCACCTTCCGCTTCGTGTCCGTGTCGCTGCTCGAGCCGGACAAAGCGGAGCTGTCGGGCGACGGCCCCGCCTCGCGGTACGCCGCCGCTGTGCTCTATGACCGCTCCACGAGCCGCACCGTCGAGGCCACCGTCGACCTGACCGCCGGGACGGTCGCCTCGTGGCACGAGCTGACGGGCGTGCAGCCGAGCATCATGCTCGAGGAGTTCTTCCTGGCTGAGGACCTGGCGCGGGCCGACCCGCGCTGGCAGGAGGCGGTCCGCAAACGCGGCGTCACTGACTTCAGTCTGGCGATGCTCGACCCCTGGGCGACCGGTTACAGCACGGAGACGGCCTCCGGAGCCCGGCTGATCCGGCCGCTGACCTTCGTGCGCTCCGAGGCGGACGACAACGGCTATGCCCGTCCCGTCGAGGGGCTCCTGGTCCTCGTCGACCTCGACAAGGGCGAGGTCGTCGACGTCCAGGACCACGGCGTCGTCCCGCTGCCCGAGCAGCCCGGCAACTACGTGCCCGAGCTGATGGCCAGGCCGGGCAACCGGCCCGCGTTCACCGCCACGCGCCGTGACGTGCGACCGCTCGAGATCACCCAGCCCGACGGCCCCAGCTTCACGGTCGACGGCCGTCACGTCAGCTGGCAGAAGTGGCGGCTGCGGGTCGGCTTCACCCCGCGGGAGGGCCTTGTCCTGCACACGATCGGCTACGAGGACCAGGGACGGCTGCGTTCAGTGGTGCACCGGGCGTCGATGTCGGAGATGTACATCCCCTACGGCGACCCTGCACCCACCCACCGCTTCAAGAACGTCTTCGACGAGGGCGAGTACGGCATCGGCTTCCTGCTCAACCCGCTGGAGCTGGGCTGCGACTGCCTGGGCGAGATCTTCTACTTCGACGCCGTCGTCAACGACAACGACGGCAACCCTCTGACGATCCCCAACGCGATCTGCATGCACGAGGAAGACGTCGGCACGGCCTGGAAGCACACCGACTTCCGCACCGAGAAGGTCGAGGTACGGCGGTCGCGCCGGCTGGTCATCTCCTGCTACGCGACGGTGGGCAACTACGAATACGGCT
>JAABUS010008846.1_pt1 | contig 10859 bp, 10 predicted proteins | sample 5560161 | NCBI WGS metagenome assembly JAABUS01 (sample SAMN10711885, study PRJNA513376) | rock metagenome | isolation source: Antarctica rocks | place: Antarctica: Victoria Land, Trio Nunatak nord | collected 2016-01-04
GCAACGCTGGTTTTCCTGAAATCCACCCTGGAAGGAGATGGAATTCCTTCAAGGCTGAACAATCTTGCTGAAGATGTCAAGCTCACATGCTATGAGTTTTTTGGCTGCATCCTGACAAGCTTATCCTCAGAGGTAGTCTTCTTCACCCAACAGTGCAGAACAGATGACTTTTTCCAAGCAGCAATGCCAGGTTGTGGGTGTAGGTGACTCTGAGGACAGACGGCAGGTGGAGGTGGTTCTGAAGACCAGCAGCAGGTGAGGTCTGCTGCTTGTCCCATGACATCAAGATTCTTCTGTGATCATTGCAGAGAGCACCACATCTTTGGTACCATTGTATCCAGTCCTAGCATAGGCAGATGCACAGGATGTTTCTTGATGTGTGGCCACATCTTACATGCTATGATGTCGTGCACTGGTGTCTTGCTAATCTTGCACCAGGGCATCACCTGCCTCATGCCTGCAGTCTTTGCTTGCAATGGCAGGGAGTTATACTGTGCCTCTTCAGCTACGCTGTCTCCATCCATGTGCATTATGCCAGCTGCAGCCAGTGACCATCATGACCAGCAATGCCATGATGTCTTTCAGGGCCACAGCTTGTGCCCAAATTGCCCGAGCATCGAGTCACTCGAGATTCCCCATGTCCAGACTGGGGTCGGCACATCTTCAGAGACATTGAAATGCTCCGGCATGGAAGTCTGGCAGATACATCAAATTGGATAATGACTTGTCGGTAAGCATTGACCATAGTGGCAATGTCTTTGCCTGTCTATCATGCGTGTGTTCATCTGTGACGCTTGCCGTGGCGACATGCTAGCTGTGCATTTCAAGGCTAGGTTGGTGCTCAATTGGGTCTGCATGCAATTTCCCGTGCATCTGGCCAAAGTACCGCCTGTCAGTCATATTATAATATGTGGTCGATCCTTGTGCATGAGGCATTGCTGGTGATGTCGCAGGTGCCACCAACAAATAAAAACCATCTGGAGTCCTTTCACATGAAGGCAAGCCCATGCAGCACAACAAGACAGCTGAAATCTCCTTTCGAGTGTCAGCATCTCAGTGCACACCTTTTTTATTGCCCTGCCAGGCCATGCACTGGCCTGCCCCAACCACACACCAAGTGGGCAGGTGATTGGCCTGCGGCCTGCCCCATCCCTGGACAACGGTGGTGTAAACTGCTTGTTGCAAGATGCCATCACCTACTCTGGTGTAAATGCTATGCTGTGTGCTCTGTAGCAGTAAGTGTTCACTGCCCTTTCTTGCCCTTTTCCTGTCCAGGTGTCCACCCTTCCAGGTCATGCTTTGCCTTAACTCTGAATGACAAGCTGCAACCTGCCTGCAGCCTGCCCATCCCACATGCCACCCCGCAGATACTGTACCGATACTGCTTGTGATGTGCTCCTTCATCCAAATATTGAGAGCCTTTCACAAGTGAGCTGAGAGTGCAGGTACTTGCGCAGAATTCCTATCGGGTTTGCCCTAGACCTGTGGCTTCAGGTCAGACCCTGAAGTATGAATTTCACATGGCATTGCCAGTGCGTCACTTTTTTCCTGCAGCGTCCTGAGCTCCCACAAGACATCATTCTGCAATGTCAAACTTTTGGCTGTGGCTGCTACACCATCGGCGTGATGTTCTAGCCAGGCTTGCTGCAACTTGAACCTTCACAGCCCAAGTCCAGGTGCCAAATGCGTTTTGCTGTCTTCGCTGTTCCAGATCCAAACCCTTAGCTAACAACACAGGCAGTTTCTTGTGCATTGAATCATTATTGCTTATGTTGCAGGTGCCACCAACACACAGAGCCACATTGGAGTTTTGTTTCCAGTGGGAAGAATTTAAAGTATTGCTGATAGACACTAGCCCACCCCCAAAATATCCAATGGATGAACGGGTCTGCAACACTGAAACTCAGTGTCATTTGCTGCCAGTGCAAGCTGAGGAAGTTGTCAGTCAGCAGTACCTTGGCTGAGCTGAGATGACTCACAAGCTGAGATGACTCACAAGCTGAGCGGTTACTAAGAAGCTCAGCATCTGATAGAACGTTGTGAGCCCCAGTGAGACGGCATCGGGAAGCGTTATATCGACTGTAGCGTGTATCGACATTTGTTTCTGACGTAGTCAGAGTAAAGGCAAGCAGCAGCGCCGCACGCGCTTAGCGTGTCTGCCATCTCGAGAGCACCACAGACTTGATCAAGGACTTGATTTGCTCTGAGCAGACGGTCCTGACGCCACAGCAGTATGGGAGCAGCGATATCTCACAACATTCTTCATGGCAGGTGCGCCCCGCTTGATGTTCCAGCGCAAAATTCAGCTTGTCAGCATAAGGCTGCTGCAACTGACAGCATATCTCAGACCAGGGTTTGGTGCTTGCAGGCGGCCTTCGCAGATGCAACAGTGCGCCAGGCTGCTAAACAGATGCGGCAGAGGCCCACCAGACCCAAGGCATTGCATGCTTGCAAGTATGCATATGACTGCCTATTTGCAGAAGCATTCAACCTTCTGCACAGGTGTGTCACCTTGCTTGCCTGCTTTAGTCCCCAACAGCTTCAACATTTGATCTTGCATGCTGATTGAGATTGAGGTGCACATGTCAATCTGCAGAGACAGCCTCTGATGTCAGCAACCGCAATGACAGCTGGCAACAGCCGTCAAAAGAGCAACCCAAAGAGGGTGGACCCACCATCAGCATGCTTGCAAAAGAGTTGCAGGCACAATGGCATCAAGAGCAAAACATGCACCTTGGCAACAGAGTCATCAAGCCTCACAGTCACCACAAGGTCTGGTGGTCGTGTGATCAGTGCCCAGACAGCCTTCCTCACATCTGGGAGGCTAGAGTCACCAATAGGTCGACAGGGACCGGCTGTCCTTTTTGCTCAGGCACATCAATATGTCAGCATAACACGCTGGCCAGACAAGCACCACAGGTGGCACAGTTTTGGGATGCCAACAAGAATCACTCATTGTCACCAGACCACGTGACCGTCTCCAGCCGCGTGAGAGTTCACTGGAAGTGCAGTGTTTGCATGTATGAATGGCAGGCTTCAGTGACGGGTAAGACAAGTAGCAACACTGGGTGTCCCAAATGTGCCAAAGCAAATGGCGGTAGGAAAGCAGACGGCAGCAGGCAGAAGCATCCTACTTTTGCACAAGCAAAGCATGCCTTGCTGGAGCAGTGGGATCATGACAGAAACGCAGAAAAAGGCGTCTTTCCTGACAACACGACATTAAAGAGCCAGAAGCTGATCTGGTGGCAGTGCCATAAATGTCCAGTGGGCAAAGACCACGGCTGGCAGGCTGCACCAAAGAATAGAAACTCTGATAAAAAGGCATCAGGGTGCCCTTTTTGCACTGGGCGTAAGGTTTGTGAATGCAACTCTCTGGAAGCTGTTTGTCCTGAGATTGCTGCTGACTTTGACACCGAACAGAATGGTGTCAGTGCTGCTCAAGTCACAAGTTCAGCAAACACCAAGTATCGGTGGTTATCAGATGAGCCTGGAGCCAAAAAGCGCTCTGTAAAGCAACGCACAGATCGCACAAAGAGGGTCATGAGAGCTGCTAGGCTCTTCTGAATTGGTAGCAGGCATCAATGCCTTCTGTGTGAGGTCAACTTGGTAGACATCCATCTGACTTGTCTTGAGAATTTTGCATTCAGAAGTTGAATCACTTCTGGTGGGCACTTGGTGCTATATCCTTCCTTTGTCACACACGTGCACGGAAGAACTTATTTTTGCATTCGCTCAGCTATAAGTAGGCTGTGTGTTGGCCTTGCCCCCCCATAATCACATTGCATTTGACTGCAATCTGTTTAGTCGCTTCATCACTTAAGCTGTCATGCCCATTTGATTGCTTGACATGAGCAAGTATTGTTGAAAGTTGTATGTCATTCTGTCAAGTTGCAGTCAGCCCTTCTGTACCTATCAGAATTGGTTTGCAAACGCCATATTTCAACCCTGAAAGCTTATATTTTGTCTTGTTTGTACTTTATCTTGCATGGGAAATCATTCATGTCAGGCTGTTTAGGCAAGATAGTTACAGCAGCAAAACAGGACATCGAGTTTTCCCATTGTTGCTGCACTATATATCAGCTTTGCATCACCTGTAAAAACATCTCCCTTGTATCACAGCTGTCAGCCTCTCAGCACAAAGCCTGACACACAGTGTGTTGCAGTAGTACATGTCAGTATTGAAAGGGGTCGAGCTGCTGTTGCAGGCTGAGGGCTGACTTACATTGCAAACACCAGATGTTGCGAGGAACGAGCTGACTGCAGAACTGCCAATCTTGTCTGACCATGGTGTCTGTCGGTCGCAGTGTCGTAGCTAGTGTATCACTCACGCACACTCAGCTTCTGTCTGGCATGCGCTCCTCTGTGTGCGTTGCATGACCACAGCTGGACATTGGCATGACATGGCCCAAATGGCAGAGTAGGGGATCCAGGGAGCACTAGTGCTATGTTGCTCATACCTCTAGAGCACGTCTACTCCAAAAAGTTGCAGCTTTACTGCGTGTCCAGCTGGCTATATTCTGTTGTACATCTAAGCCCCTTGTGCAACACAGCCAAGAGGTCAATTGTTAAATTTGACGTTACTTTGTATTCCCAAGCAAAGCCAAGCCAAGGTACAAGGTATTCTTTGCCACATATATGCAGAGTTGCTGTTCTTCATGAAGTAGACATGGGCACTCAAGGGGTGACCTCTCTAACCGGTACAGCTGTGCCTGTTGGACAAGCTTGTCTCTTTTGCAAGTGGAAAGAAAAGAAAAGACAAGACTACGCCTTTTGGCGTCAAGTTAACGAGATCCTTTGCAAGTGATGTCACATGCAAACATCTTGTTTTGGCGCATCTTCAGTGCAGCCCATCCAGACTTGTCATCCCCATAAGCTTAAGCCACTGACTCACTTTTCTTGCAGTACCACATACTCCCCCTTCTGAGCTCCTGCACATCATAGGTACATGAATGAAGGTCACCCTGACCTGGACAAGCTAGCAAGAGAGGTGGCAGCCAAAGTAGGTCAGATGCTATTCCACAAGATAACACAAGAGGTAGAAAGCAGAAGAGGAGCAGGTTTGCCTCTGTAGGTATAAGAGTCCTCCTGGACCAGCTTAGCTATCAGTGAGCTCTGATTTGCATGCCGGTGACATGAGCTCGTCTGTGCAGGAGTATGTGATCTGGATGTAGTGATGACTCAAAGTGACCGAAGGCCAAGCCACATGTGATCACTGCTGCGACATAGTTCACATGGCATGCAGCTAAGCAAGTAATGTCATGACTGAATGACTCAACACATATGCGTGTTGCACATGTATTCAGCTGGCCGCATGCTTTGAGCCCTGTGTGGTTTGGTTTTGTTGGTACAGCTTGGCTAGTCTCTGAGTAGCTGTGGCGTCATCATGCACAGACTGTGCTGCTTATTAGCATCATGACTTGCATACATCAAACAGCAGGTGCTAGTGACTTCATACCTGCATGTGTGAGCGCAGCCTGTTCAAGCGATGCAGGGAGCCATGCCACTTTACTTCTTGTACATCCAGCAAACCAGAATGTCTGAGCGTGTGTGTGATGCAGGTCATCTGCCGGGGATGGGGCAACCCTCCCACCCCTGGTACGCCATGTCATCTCCTAGGGAATCACATGGGGTCAAGCTGAGCATGTTGTCCAGAGCTGGCTGGGCACTATCAGCATTACCTTCTCAAGCACAGGGTCAACAGGCGATGCATGTCAACTCTTTCACTGCCATCACTTGCAGTACCTGTTTGCTGAAAGTGCAGCTTGTGATATGTCTAGTCCACCAGCCTGTGGTGCATGAGGTCTCTGCCTGATTCAGGTTTAGGATCTTTCCTTTCCCTCAGGGCTATGGCCTATGGTCATAGCTCTGGGCTGCCGCCTTAGGAGGCTCCCGTTATGATCGCTGAAAAGCGTAAACTTTTCTTTTTCTTGTCTCTGCCTGATTCCTCTGCTGTGCATGAGAAGCACCAGGTCTCATTGCTTTGCTGGCGCGCTGCCCCTGCGCTGTAGATGTTCAAGTCAGCATGTCACAGTCTGCGCGCAAGCCCAGCCTTCTCAGCTGTCCCATGCTCAGCCTGTGCAGCCGGCAGCAAGCCAAAATAAGCCAGCCTTGTTGCCTTTTACAGGACTGGCACAGTGTTTGAAGGTATGCATCGGAGACTGTGTGCTTGAAAAGGTAATAAGGGGCGGGCTAGCTCTTGACAACAATCATTCAGGTGACTAACACACATGCAACCAGCTTGTTGCAAGATGCTGTTACCTTCTCGGTGTAAATGCTATGCTATGCTGTATGCTCTGCCCTGTAGCAATAAGTACTGTGCTCACTGCCCTGTCTTGCCCTTTTCCTGTTCAGGTATCTGCCCTGTTAGGCCATGCACTGCTTTGACTCTGGATAACAAGCTGCACCCTGCCTGCAGCCTGCCCGGCCCCCATGCCATCCCGCAGCTGCTGCACTAATACTGCTTGTGATGTGCTCCTTCATCCAAATGTTGAGAGCCTTTCACCAGTGAGCTGAGAGTGCAGGTACTTGCGCAGAGTTCCTATGGGGTTTGCCCAAGACCTGTGGCTTCAGGTCAGACCCTGAAGTATGAATGCCACATGCCAGTGCGTCACTTGAGTCTGCAGCATCCTAAGCTCCCACAAGACATCATTCTGCAGTGTCAAACTTTTGGCTGTGGCTGCTACACCACCGGCGTGATGTTTTAGCCAGGCTTGCTGCAACTTGAACCTTCACAGCTAAAGTCCAGGTGCCAAGTGCGCTTGGCTGTCTTCCCAGTCACGGTTCCAAGCCCTTAGCCAACAACACAGGCAATTCTTTGTGCGTTAAACCATTGTTGCTTATATTGCAGGTGCCACCAAGATACGGAGACATATTCGGGTCCTTAAGGGGTCACTCTGTGGTAAGAACTCGGAGTATATCAATTTGCTGACAAACACTACGCTAGCAAATCCCAACATTTACTTTAGATAAATGAGTTTGCAAGTCTCATTGGCTGCCAGTGCAGGGCTCTCCAGCTGAGCAACTTGTAAGCATTTGGCTGAGCTGAGCTAACTCACAAGCTGAGATGACTCACAAGCTGAACGATAAGCGTTATACCGCATGCAAAAACATTTGTTTTTGACGCAGTCAGAGCAAAGCAAAGCAGCACAGCCGCACGCCCTTAGCGTCTCCTCCACCTCGAGAACAGCACAGATCTTATCAAAGACCTGATCTGCTCAAAGCAGACGGTCTTGACGCCACAGCAATATGGGAGCAGCAATATCTCATAATATCCGTCATGCCAGGTGCGCCCCGCCTGACGTTCCAGCGCAAAGTTCAGCTTGTCAGCACAAGGCTGCTGCAACTGACGGCAGATCTTAGACCAGGATTTGGTGCTTTCAGGCGGCCTTCGCAGATGCAGCAGTGCGCCAGGCTGCTGAACAGCTGCGGCAAAGGCGCACCAGACCCAAAGCATTGTATGCTTGCAAGTATGCACATGACTGCTTGTTTGCAGCAGCAGTCAACCTTTTGCACAGGTGTGTCACCTTGCTCGCCCGCTTTCGTCCTCAACACCTAGTCTTGCATGCTGATTGAGGTTGAGGCGCACATGTCAATCTGCAGAGACAGCCTGTGATGTCAGCAACCGCAACAACAGCTGGCAACAATCAACAAAAGAGCAGCCCAAAGAGGTTGGACCCTCCATCAGCATGCTTGCAAAAGAGCTGCAGGCACAGTGGCATCAAGAGCGCAACATGAAACTTGGCAACAATGTCATCAGGCCTCACAGCGGCCGTAAGGTGTGGTGGTCATGTGATCAGTGCCCAGACAGCCTTCCTCACATCTGGGCGGCTAGAGTGTACGCTAGATCATCAGGGATGGGCTGTCCTTTCTGCTCAGGCACATCAACATGTCAGCATAACACGCTGGCCAGAAAGGCACCATAGGTTGCACGGTTTTGGGATGCCAAGAAGAACCACCCATTGTCACCAGACCATGTGACCTTCTCCAGCTGCATCAGAGCTCACTGGAAGTGCAGTGTTTGCACATACGAATGGCAGGCTTTAGTAACGGATAAGACAAGAGGCAAGACCGGGTGCCCCGAATGTGCGAAAAGAAATGGCGGTAGGAAAGCAGACGGCAGCAGGCAGAAGCACCCAGCTTTTGCAAAAGCAAAGCATGCCTTGCTGGAGCAATGGGATCATGACAGAAACACAGAAAATGGGGACTTCCCTGACAACACGACATTAAAGAGCCAGAAGCTGATTTGGTGGTGTTGCCATGAATGTCCAGTGGGCAAAGACCATAGCTGGCAGGCTCGCCCAAAAGATAGAAACTCTGATAAAAAGGCAACGGGGTGCCCATTTTGCGTTGGGCATAAGGTTTGTAATTGCAACTCTTTGGAAGCTGTGTGTCCTGAGATTGCTGCTGACTTTGACACTGAACAGAATGGTGTCAGTGCTGCTCAAGTCACAAGTTCAACAAACACCAGGTATCGGTGGTTGTCAGATGAGCCTGGAGCCAAAAAGCGCTCTGTAAAGCAACGCACAGGTCGCACAAAGAGGGTCATGAGAGCTGCTAGACTCTTCTGAATTGGTAGCAGGCATCAATGTTTCTGTGCGAGATCAACTTGGTAGACTTGCAATTGGTGTGTCTTTTTATTTTGAAAGGGCACTCGGTGCTATCTCAGACACAGGAAGGAAAACCCTTCATATCACACACGAAAGAACGTGTCAATAGCTTCGCATTAGCTCAGCTATGAGTAGGCTCTGTGTTGGCCTGGCCTCCTTTGTAATGACACTGCATCTTACTGCAATTTGTTTGGTCGTCTGATCTCCTAAGCTGTCATGCCCAGCTGATTGGCAGTGCTTGACATGCTTAAGCAAGTTGTGTCTTAAATGCATGTAGTTCTTCGAAGTTGCTATTAGTCTTTCTGTAGCTATCACGATCGGTTTGCAATTGCTTCGGTTGAACACTGACAGCTCATGTTTTATCTTGATCAAAACTCCATCTTGCCTTTGATGTCATGTCTGGCTGGTTCGTCTGCTACGGAAGTGCACTCACCAGGCCCCATTGCGTAGCGAAATTCCTCACTATTTGTTCGACTCAACTCAAAGCATGAAACCAGTATCTGGTAGTACTAGTAATTTGTGTATAGCCATGTCCATACTATGATAGCTATGTCTTGCTGCAACTTGTACAGCTAGAATCTTGAAATCCTCGGCTTCAAGCTTGACAACAAGCTTGACAACAAAACAGCAAGCCTATGACCAACGCACAGTAGCAGAGGTCGGCCAACCCTCTGCAACAAGCCTAATTGTACAGCTACAAATACAAGCACTACAAACGAAACACAGATCCTGAAGCAAACATACAACAGCAAAACCAGCATTGTACTACAAAAACCATCATGGGTGTACACATGTGTCTGTGTGCCCAGCAGTCCTGTGACGTTACAAACCCATGTCTCTTGACCACACCACTGGGTTCAGAGGCGAGTCACACACCTTCCCTGGCATCACCCCTGGCAGCCACCTGCATTTTACTGCACAGTGAAACACCGAACCATACGGCTTGCAGATATTGCTGCAGCAATGGAAATGGATTCAGGGCTTTCAGGCTCAAGTGAACTCTGAGATTCACAGACCTGTCGTGGTCAAGCCTTTGGTTGTGGTTGATAGGCTCCGCCATGATCATGTCCTTGTCCATGAAAATGATGGTGAACACTTCACGCGGTGCATCTGTCCCATTGCCTGCCGCCTGATGGAAAGTCCAACCAGAGTGAAAGCTGACTTCTCCTGCAACCAAGGTCATGTATAGGATGCGCCTTCAAAGCGTGCATCAGATGTAGCTAAGAGGTGTACATGATGCATGAGATGCGCCCTCAAAGGATTGCACTTGTGCAGCTACGTCTGCTTTCTCACCTAGCTCAAAAGGCTCACTGATGATCTCAAAGCCTCCTTGTTTCACAGCAGCATCAATTTTTTTGTGGGCCTGCCCTCCAATCCCCAAGTCCCTGATCATCATCAGTTTACAAAGGTCAGACATTGCGCTTTGGCATCTAGCGACAACATGCACCATGCAGTCATGATCAGTTATTGCGTAAGCTACTGTTGAAGCAACAGCAACAAGTGCGTACAGCCTGCTTTGGCAGCAGATTTCTGCCACAGGCAGTAATCTGCTGACTTGAGATGACTGACTGGCACACACACATGGACATGTATAACAGTCAATAGCTAGAGTGTAATTGTTCGTGCAGCCATATGACATAGCAGCAATGCAACCACAATGACTGGCTAGAGTGTAATTGTTCGTGCAGCCATATGACATAGCAGCAATGCAACCACAATGACTGGCATTCAGGACATACCAGCCGAGGTCATGTGTATGGCTTCCGGCAGCAAACTGCAAAGGTCCCATCTCATTGGGCACAGCCTGCATATGTGCAACGTTGATCATCAGCAAACCAAGTCTGTATCTCAAACTACTTGTGTGCCGGCAGATGCAGGTAGCAGCAGGAAGAATGCAGCGCTATGTGGCAACTGAGTTCCTTGATACAGAGTCGATGCAACAGCCATGGCACATTTGAAGCAGCTTGCATAAAGCGACATTTTCAGGGATGAGTTGTGGAGGATCATGCCAGATCTTTTGGAAGATGTGTGATACCTGCAGAGGCACCCATGCCGTGAGGATTTTGTCAGACTGAAGTGGCCAGTAGTAGCCATCACTATGCCAAGGGGTGTAACCCCCACCGGGTTCCTTGTTGAGTGCTTGGTCATGATAGATCCTCACGCCGTCCACCTGCGCATGAGCAGACTTTCAAGATCAGCAAATGCATCAACTTGCTCTCAAGCCACGTGTGACTGCTGCAGGGAAATTCTAGC
>JAABUS010008847.1_pt1 | contig 10856 bp, 7 predicted proteins | sample 5560161 | NCBI WGS metagenome assembly JAABUS01 (sample SAMN10711885, study PRJNA513376) | rock metagenome | isolation source: Antarctica rocks | place: Antarctica: Victoria Land, Trio Nunatak nord | collected 2016-01-04
TCGTTGTCTCGCCCAGTTGGAGCTGATCGCCGCTACGCAGCGGTTGTGTGCCGCTGACGCGCTGCCCGTTAATCCGCGTGCCGTTGGCCGAGCCGAGGTCGGTGAGGGTCAGGCCACCCGCGCCGAAATCGATTCGCGCGTGCTGGCGGGAGAGCCGACCGTCATCCAGGACGATCGTGTTGCCGTCCTGGCGTCCGATCGTCGTCCCCGCACTATCGAGCGTGAAGGTTTGCCCGGCATTCGGGCCACTTTCCACACGGAGCCGGAACGGCACACTCATACTGCTCGCTTATCCCTTCGCCATCGGATCGCCATCGGATCGCCGCTAGAGCGCCATTTGCGACACACGCATGCGCGGTCGGTCGCGCCTCTCCTCAACTAACGCCCGCTATTCTCCTGGTGTTTCGGCAGCGGAGATTCTTCCTGACCTGTGGCCGATCCCCTGATGTATGGGCAGCCTCAACGATGTTCTGCGATGGCGGAAAGTGTACCGACGTGTCCGTAGGGGTGCAAGTGTCTACGAACCAGTCGTGGTGCCGGGGTTCACCTGTAGCCCAACCCGCCGGGAGCGAAAATAGTCGTTTCTCCGCTCGGTATAATAGACTTGTGTGATCATCGGCCCGAGCAGGATGGCTGCGCCGGGACAGATCGTTCGGTCGCCGGGTGCATGATGAAATTGCGGATCGCTCCGGGGCGGTAGTTGCTGCGGGGGCGGGATACCTACTAGGGCAGGGGAAAAGAGATGACGCAGGCACGCCAGGGCGGTGCAGAAGAGCCCACAATCGTTGTCGGCGCGGGTTTGGCCGGGCTTGTCTGTGCGCGGGCACTGGTCGATGCCGGCGCCCCGGTGCGGGTGTTGGAGGCGGGGGAGATCGGCGGGCGCGTCCGTAGTACGCTGCGCGATGGCTATCGTCTCGACCGCGGTTTCCAGGTGCTCTTCACAGCGTACCCCGGCGCGCGGCGTTGGCTGAACTTCGAGCAACTCGCCTTGCGCGCCTTTGATCCCGGTGCGGCGATCCGGCATCGCGGCGGCTGGGCAATCCTGGGCGATCCACGGCGCGACCCCTCGGCCCTGGCCCCCGCGTTGCTGACCGGCGTGATCTCCTTTCAAGATAAGGTGCGTACCCTGCTCCTGTCTGCCCGTCTCGCCGGGCGTGATTGGGATGGTGTGCGTACCGTGGGCGGCCAGGATCGTTCGACCCTCGAACATCTGCGCGCGTGCGGCTTCTCGGTCGCCTACATCGATCGCTTCATCCGGCCCTTCTACGGCGGGATCTACCTCGATCGCACCCTGGCGACGAGCGCCCGCGTCTTTTCGTTCACCTTCCAGATGCTGGCCCTTGGTGAGACGGTCGTGCCCGCCGCCGGGATGGGGGCGATCACGCAGCAACTCGCCGACGGTCTGCCCGCGAACACTATACAGACAGCAACATCGGTGCGCGAACTCTTGCGCGATGGCGAGCGGGTCGTCGGCGTACGCACCGATAACGCCGAGCTTCGCGCGTCACGGGTGGTCGTGGCGACCGATAGTCGCTCCGCCGCCGTATTGACCGGGCTGGATCTGCCGAGTGAGCGGCTCGCCTCGACGGTGATCTACTTCGGGAGCGACGCGCCGCTCGTCAGCCATAAGAAAATCCTCTTGAATCCGGCCCCGAACGCCTTCATCAACAACGCCGTGCAGATCAGCAATATCGCCCCCGAATATGCGCCGCCCGGCAAACATCTCTTCGCCTGTACCGTGCTGGGCGACCCTGGCATCGCCGATGAAGCGGTTATCGCGCGGTGCCGCGCGGAACTGGCCGATTGGTTTGGTGCAGCACGTACCGGCCCCGCGCGCCTGACGGCGCTCGACGTCATCCGCGTGCCCTTCTCGCAGTTCGTGCAGCCACCCGGCGTTCACGATACGCTGCCGCGCAATCGCACCGCGACGCCGGGGCTGTATCTCGCTGGTGAGTTCACCGAAGACAGCAGCATCAACGGCTCGATCCGTAGCGGCGAGGGGGCTGCTGGCGCGGTCCTGAGCGATCGGCGGCGTGAGCCGCGCGACTGAGTCGTCGCGATAGTGCGTGATTAATCGAAAAGCCCCCGCGCCGGTCAGACGCGGGGGCTTTTGTCTGCTCAACGGCGGGCGGGTGGTGGTAACACATCTTGCAGGAAACGCTCGACCAACTGCTCGGGGCCGAATACGACCTCGATTTTGACATCGTGGTCCGCCCATTTGTCGAAGAGGTCTTCGAGGCGGGCGGCATACCACTCATCGCCGCCCCCGGCGTGCCATTCCCATTCGGGGCGCACCTGCACGAGCAGCTTGCGGGCCGGATCGTAATAGCTGTAGGGGTGCTCGACATACTCGAATTGGCGGCAGACCGGGCAGCGTTTCAGGTTGAAATGTTTCGAGATGATCCGCTGCACCAGCGCCGGTGATTCCTCCGCATTGAGGAAGAGGCAGATCGGCACATAGTGGACCACCTGGCAATCGCGGCAGCGCAGGTCGAACTCGGTCCATTGCGTCGCGAAGAGATCGAGCGGCGGCATTTCCAGCGTATTCTTGTCGTCCGTTGCGCTTGCCGAGGCCGCGCTGTTCGCTATCCCCAGCAATGCCTCGTCGACCAGTGACATCCCCCGCTCCGCCGGGGCGAGGGTATCGTCTGTGCTGGCGACGGTATCGACTACCTTATCCGTATGTTCAGAATTGCGGGACACCGTTCTCTCCTCGAACTCGCTCGGTACCATGCCTCCAGCATCGTCGTGTTGGTCGCGATGCTGGTCGCGCATGATCGTTTTCTTTCGTTACGAACAGAATGATCATAGGCGATCACACAGATGATTACCAGATCTGGCCCTTGTTGCAGAGAGCTTATGCGCGAGAGGCGGCGGGCGGTCTCAACCGCCCGCCAGTGTCGGCAACGCCTCACGCTTATGTGCGAGTCGTTGTTGCCCAAGAGACAGGTTTGTCCCGCGCCGCGTTGTGGGGCTCAAACACTCGCCTCCTCTTGTTGGCCTGACTTGCTGTGCGCTCCGCTTGTATTGTTGGAGGGGCTAATAGCAGCGTGCTTCGGACCGATTTACCTGCGCACCACACGCATACTATCTTTCTGAGCATACATACGCTTGTCTGCCAGGGCAACCAGTGCCAGGGCGGTGTCGGCCTCCTGCCCCAGCGCGGCGACGCCAATGGAGACTTTCGGTAACGGGAGCCGTCGCCCTTCCATCGCGAAGTCGGCCTCGCGGCTGAGTGCCTCTTGTAGCGTTGCCACCCGTGCCTCAGCCGACTGCTTGGTCATTCCTGGGAAGAGGATCGCGAACTCGTCGCCGCCGTAGCGCGCGATGAGTTCCTGCCCACGAGTATTCGCGCCCAGGGTGCGGGCCAGCGTACGCAGGGCGGTATCCCCAGCCAGGTGCCCATACGTATCGTTGAGGGCCTTGAGACCGTTGACATCGAGGATCGCCAGGGCGAGGGGCGTGCTGTCCTGCGCCGCCTGAGCCACCTCGATTTCCAGCCGATCATAGAAATGGCGATGATTGGCTACCTCGGTCAGGCCATCGACTCGTGCCGCCTGCCGGGCCTCCTGGTGGAGATTCGCGACCTCGATGACCTGCGCGAGTTGACCGGCGATGATCGTCAGCAGCATCGTATCTTCGTCGCTGAAGGCCGCCAGACGGCTACTCTCGGCATTCAGTACCGCGATCGTGCGCCCTTCGCTGATCAGCGGTACTGCCAACTCGGAGCGTCCTTCCCCGCCATCGACGAAAATGATCCGTGGATCGTTCCGCATATCGTCGATCCGCACTGCGGTCTGATGCTCAGCGACCCAGCCGACTAGGCCCTGCCCGAACGGTAGGTCGACCATACCGAGCGTGCTTTCTGCGCCGAGGCGATTGTAGAGCCGCTGTGTTGCCTGATCGACGATGAAAAAGTCGACCGTCTTCGTCGCCAACTCGCGCCGCAAAATCTCGACGACCCGTTTCAGGAAGGCCGATAACTCGGCTGAGGTGCCGAGCAACTGCGCGATCTGGTAAACGATCCGCATCGCGCGAACGTTGACCTCGGTCGCCTGACCGGCCATCGCCAGCCCCGGCTGCTGATCGACCGCTTTCTGTTGCGGCGTGAGGAGCTTATGCCCTGAGATGCTCGCCTGGAGGAACGCCTCGACAACATGCGGCGCGAATTGACCGCCGCTGCACTTCGCGATCTCCGCGCGGGCCTCTTCCAACCCCGGTGCCCGTCGGTATGGCCGGTCGGTCGTCATCGTGTCGAACGTGTCCGCGACACAGATGACCGCCGCGCCGATCGGGATTTCCTCGCCGCGCAAACCGCTCGGGTAGCCGCGCCCGTCCCAGCGCTCATGGTGGTGGCGAACGAGTGGGACGAGCGGCATCAGCGCCGGATTGTCGGAGAGGATACGAGCACCGAGATCGGCGTGCTGCTCGATCAGGGTACGCTCATCCGGGTCCAATCGACCGGGCTTCTGCAGGATCGCATCGGGTACGCCGATCTTGCCGATGTCATGCAACAACCCCGCGAGTTCGATCGTCTCCACCTCGAGTTGTGGCAGACCGAGCGCGAGGGCGATTGCGCGGGCGTACCCGGCCACCCGCTCCGAATGGCCGTGGGTGTAGGAATCTTTCGCATCGACCGTCGCTGCGAGGGTGCGGATACCGGAAAGGTAGAGGGCGCGCATCCGCCCATAGAGCTGGGCATTCTCCGTCGCGATTGCCAGTTGGCTGGCGACCGTACTCAAGAGGGCGATATCTTCGCTCGAATAGGGGAGATCGGCGCGTTTCAAGCCGAGTGTCAGCAACGCCACCGGCTGGCCTTTGTGGACGAGCGGCACCAGCAAGGCATCATCTTCCTCGCGCGGGATTTCGAAGTGTTGTACGACCTCCCAACGCGCCTCGCGGACTTCGGCGAGGGTGGCGTGGTGCGTTGCCAGCACCTGCTCGTCGGGAACTACCGTCGTGCCGGCATGTGCCCAGAGATGGAACGAGCCCATGTTGCGATCGTGCAGATACAGACGTACATGTCGCGCGCTCATCGTCTGGCCGATCAGTTCGACGGCTGACTGCGCGAGTTCGTCGGGATCGAGGATACTGTTCATCCGTTGACTGAGTTCGAGCAGTTGGTTCCGGTAATCATACCCTTCGCGATCAAAGAATCGGTCGACATAACGTTGTATATGGGCGCGTAGGCGGTCGCCGGTGATAACGACGATCGCCACCACTACCGCCACCACGGCCACGCCGCCAACCGCGCGGTCGCGCACTGCGATCGTGGCGATGGCGAGTCCCAGGGCATAGATCCCAGTGATGATCGCCCCGAGGACCGAATAGACGACGCCGCGACGCACATACAGGTGCATATTCATCACCTGGTAGCGCAGCATGGCGTAGCCGAAGGCGAGGGGGATGAGCGCCAGGAAAAGCACGGTATAGTCGGGCGGGATAATGGCGCGATTCAAGAAGATCAGCGGCAGCAGAGAAAGCAACAAGAAGGGCGCTATCGCGGTTATCGCCCCGATACCGACCGTTTGTAGTTGTGCGCGCTCCCGCCCTGGTGTGGCGTAGCGCCAACTCGCGATCAGCGCGACCACTCCGCCTACGAAGCAGATGAGAAAATAGGGGAAGCCAAGAACCCGACTCAGGAGGAGTAGCGGCGCGTTGTTGCTCGTTACCGCCAGGATTTGGGTGAGACTGATCGGGATGATCGGGAGCAACACCCATTCTGCCGCGAGTTTGTATCGTTGCAGTTGCAGCGCCCGCCGAGCGGGGAAAACGAGGAAGAGATAGGCGAAACCACCGATGAATATCGGGACGCAGATTCCATTGAGGATGAGCGCCCAACCGATCTGACGCTGACTCAGAGGTAAAATTATCGCTTCGATCGAGCCGCTGATACAGAGCAACGCGAGTGCGCGCGGCGCGGACCCGCGCCCAACCAGCACGGTGACGAAACCCACCGCGAAGAATACCAACCCCATGATCAGATACGGCAAGAGGTTGAAGTCGAATGGCGTCCGGCCAAGGGCACCGATGGTGATCGCTTTGCTGGTGTTAGGGTTTACAACGGTTATCTGTTGTACGCGATTCGCGGCGTCGGTGTTGAGTATCGCGCCCGCACCAATTGGCTGTCCATCGATGAGGCGAACAGTGGCGCCTTCCTTGATTCCGGCGTCATGCGCTTGGCTCGCGAAAGTGACGTCCGTCACTATCCAAGCGCCCCCAGCGGACTCCTGCGCGAAGGTAAGACCCAACGCCGAGCGCGCCGTGCCACTTTGCTGTATGAATACCAGGCAGGCGAGAAATGCCGGAATTAACAACAGCACGACAATGCGACTTGCCCTAGTCAACCGCGCGACTGTGGTGATCCCTGGGCGGCATTTTGGGGCGGCACCAATTGCTGTCATACTGACCCTAGCAACGCCCGTAGGCTCTCGGCGGCTTGCCCACGAGCGGCAAGCTTGTCCGCGATCTCGGCACAGTGTTGGCGTTCGATCTCGAGCACCACCCAAGTAAAATGTAATGCGCCACTGCTGGTCGGATTGCTCGCTTCTTCGGTTACGCTTTCGCCGCGCCCGTAAAGAAGCGGCAATGTTCCTTTCTGCCGTGCGATATCGCTTTTGTCTTCTTGATCCTCTACGTCATGTAAGTCATTCGACAATTGGGCGGCGGTGCCATAGTGCAGCCCCCAATCGTAGTATAGCGCGAGGAGTTCGGGATCATCGGTGGCGACCAATGCCCCGAGTTTGCAGGCGCACGCCACCAATACCCCGGCCTTCAGCCGCGCGGTCAGCAGCGCATCGTCGTAAGAGAGCGCGAGGTCGCGCTCCGCTGTGAGGTCGCGGTGCTGCCCACCTGTGGCTTCCAGACCGGCCTCAGCGAGCGTTTTGGCGAAGAGGAGGGTTCGGGCAGGCGTCATGCCATCTTCGGTGAGGTTAATGAGGATCGCTTGCGCCAGCATTAAGAGGAGTGTCGAGATATTGAGTGCCTGTGCTACGCCTGCCGCCTCGACGAGCGGCGATTGATCGCCGTCTTCGATTTCATCCAAGACATCCAACGCGGCGATGAATATCTCGACGGCCGCGGCGACTTTACTGCCGATCCGCGCATCGCCACTCGCTGCGGCGCAAACGGCGAGGACCGTGGCGGGCCACATCGGTCGTTCTGCCCCAGCCAGCACCTTCCCTGGTTGGTGCAACGGTATGGACGCCAGATGACGAGAAGAGGCAGGGAGCGGTACACGCTCCACTGCCTCCTCGATAAAACGGATTACGTCGGTAAATGAAGTTACGCCCAGCACTCCCGGTCACTCCCGGGCGCCGCAGCGCCCTCGTTTACCACCAAGAGCCCACCTTGGGGCCGGTCATCGCCATCTGCCCATCAGTCAGGCGGACGCAGAGCTTGGTCAATGCCTGCTGCTCCGCCGCCGCGAGGCGATACTCGGCGAATGTGGTGGTCGGATCGGCGATCGCCTGCGAGCGGAAATCCGCGTCGCTGAAGAGGCGACGGACGACCATGTCAATTGCTTGCAAGTTCATTATGTGCTTCCTCTCGTTGTGCGGATCTGGCGGACAAGGCCACCATGCACAGCGGGCGGTCGCTCACACCACCAACTTTAACATGGCAAAATGGCCTTTGCCAACTGCCCGATCCTCCTACTCTACCTCAGGACGTTCGATTGTGGTCCTTGTTGATTCTTGCGGAAGCCCCCCAGCTCTCGCTTCGTAATGCGGTTGGTACCCCTTTCTCGGCCCTGGCGTCATTACCCACGCTGGCCGGCTATCGCTGTCCCGAAACACGGCGATTCGGGCTATCGTCCCTGTCGGTATGCAGCGATACCGAACCTTGGAACCGGTAGAGGGTTATCTCCGGACATCGGGCGGGCAAAAGATATACTCCCGCCTCACCGCGATACGCCGCTGGTAGGTATTGCTTAGTCCTGCTCCTTGAACCGCTCCACCTCCGCTCCGCTCACGTCGCGACGGGAAAGGTTTCGAGACTTTCGGACAAGTACGTTTCGGCTACCTGTTTCTGACGAAAGTATAGCAGGAGGTAGTTCTTTTGTCTCTAATACATCAGTACTTGCCCCATGCTCTGTTTCAGAGGGGAGCGGCGAACACATCCACCGGTATTAACGGGGCGGGTTTTCCTCGCGCAAAATAGGTCACAATTCGTCGTCGGGATTTGTGATTGTGGATTGGGGCCACGCCGCGCTGTGCCGAACCCGCCCACTCTTCGGGGAAACCCGATGGCGGCTTGGCGTACGTCGGTACTATTGGCCGTGGTCGTTGGAGCGCGGGGCATCGAGGGCGGTTTTGCTGCGGGTGATAAAACAAAAAACGACTGGCCGACACGTACGTGTCGGCCAGTCGTGCTCCGTGATTGTTTGTGGTGGAGATGGGGGGAATCGAACCCCCGTCCAGAAACTTCCGCTGGGAATATCCTACAGACATAGTCGAGATTTTGTGTTTCGCTGACCGGGCGACTCTCGACAGTCTCCCTAGTCACCTAGTGGGCTAGTCTTTTGTCTTGCTCAGCCCGCAGTCGACAAGACAGCACCCCGACTTTGTGACGCCCGGACGCAGCCCCGTCGGGGTGGGGGCTGCGCGGACGTGGCTACCTAGGCAGCCAGAGCGTAAGTGTTGTTGCCAGTTATGGCATTGCCCGTTTTTTTACGAGGAACCCGGGCGCCTCGGCCTGCAATTCCCTAGCGTACATCCCTGTCGAAACCGGACATCCCCAGGTACAACGGAGCCTGACATAATGATAGCGGATCGGGAACCGCCACGCAAGATGGCGCGGCAATAACACGGGCTGGCGATGGTGTTCATGGGGAGTGGGGAGGGCGAATTAGTCGCGCGAGCGTAAGGAGCGTTGCAGATCGCGTTTCGCGTCCCGCTCTGCCATTGCATCGCGCTTATCGTAGAGTTTCTTACCTTTTGCCAGGCCGATCTCCACCTTCGCCCGACCTTGCTTCAGATAGAGGCGTAGCGGCACCAGCGTCAGCCCCTTCTGACCGAGTTCGGCCTTCAGGCGGTTGATCTCACGCCGGTGGAGGAGGAGCTTCTTGGGGCGCAGGGGATCGTGCTGGAAATAGTTGCTCGCCTGCTCATACGGCGAGATGTGCATATTGATCAGCCAGATCTCGCCGGCCTCGATCCGCGCGTATGCCTCGCGTAGGTTGACCTTACCCGCACGGATCGACTTGATCTCCGTGCCGGTCAACGCCAGCCCCGCCTCTGCGCTATCGAGGATCGAATACTCGAAGCGCGCCTGACGATTGGTCGCGATCGCCTTCTCGCCGATATCGCGTACCGTGCTACTCGGGTCTTTTTTCTGTTGTATGGTGGTCATCGTTCGTGTCGTCATAAGAAGATAATCATAGTCGGTGTGGCCTGTCCCGACAACCGCACGCGGGCGCCATTACCCGCCGCTGCCCGATTCCCCATGACCTTGACACGCGTGGGTGTAATAGGTTTTCGGTGGCACCTATTCCATAAGCCGATCGGCACCGATCGTTCCAAGCGTTTTCTCAGCCGAGACTGCTATGCTAGAAATCGCGATCATCCGGTATCGTTATGAAACGTGCGCCTTCCTTCAATCGTAGCTTTCGACAGCATATACGGCCGGAGCATATACGGCCGGGCCAGCCGCGCTGGCCAGGACGAAGATAGCGGGCTATGGAGGTTGCCCGCCAATCTCTGGTCGGTCCCGTAGCTTACGCCTTTGCTTTATTCGATAAGCCCTGGCTTCGTATTGACCCGGATCGGTCTATAAGAAGGGGATCAGCATGAAAACGGTAGCACGACTCCTCGCCGTCTGCGCCTTGCTCGTCGTGGCGTTGCTTGGCCTGCATCCCGCCAGTGCTGCGGCCCAGACAGGTCCATACCCGTTATCGATCGATGCCGGGCACCGTGCCACGACCGGCCCGATCTTCAAGCCGTATGAGCGTATCGCCTTCTGGTTCAATGTCCCCGGCAGTTCGGCGGGGGATTCAACTCCACCAGTTCGATCAACGACGTCTCGGCCAAGAGCGATGGCAGCCTTGATGTGACGTTCAGCTATGATGACTGGCGTCAGTTGCCGCTGGCCGCGACCGGTATCGTTGCTCACGGCATCGATAGCCAGGTTGAGGTGGTCTATCAGATCGCTATCCCCGCCGATCTCGATCTGTCGCTGCATATCGACGCGAACCACCGGATCACGACCGCCCCGATCTTCGCCCGCGACGAGCGCGTGGTCTTCTGGTACAACCTGCCCAATGGCAGCGCCGTATCGTTCCTCACCGGCCCCGAGGAGGTCGTTTACGCGCGCAATGATGGCTCGATCGACGTGACGTTCTCGAACGATCACTGGAACCTCCCCGCCTCAGCGGTGAGCGTGGTCGCCCACGGCCTTTCCAGCAATCTGAGCGTTGCGTACGTCGTCCCCGCGAAATAATCGCCGACGCTGGTCCGATCATTTCTCGCGCTAGAGCGAGACTGAAAGCGAAGCAGCGCCCGCCGCCAAGATCTTGGCGGCGGGCGCTGCCGCGTTCTTCGCGATGACGTGAGCCTGTCTTCCCTCAAGCGCACGCAACCGCAATACAACAGTATAGTCAAGGATGATGAGCGGACATTGAAATGCGGTGGTATTTCGGTAAAAGTGTGATCGGAGCCTTCGGCTGTGACCGTGCCCTGAGGCATGATCGATAGGATGTCGCCCAATCTGCTCATCGTTCGGAGGCTGAATGAGGAACGGTCGGCGACGCACCAGATGCGTCGTCGACCGTCAGGGTCGAGGGGGATAGGGGAGCATAGGGGAGGGTATGCGCCTGTGGGGGCGGGCGCAGTATTGCCGTATCGCTGACCATCACCGGG
>JAABUS010008848.1_pt1 | contig 10855 bp, 11 predicted proteins | sample 5560161 | NCBI WGS metagenome assembly JAABUS01 (sample SAMN10711885, study PRJNA513376) | rock metagenome | isolation source: Antarctica rocks | place: Antarctica: Victoria Land, Trio Nunatak nord | collected 2016-01-04
GCACGTCGTTGTCACCTGTCTCTGAGACCCTGACGATCCGGCAGCGCAAGACGATCCCCCTCACCACCATCGCGAAGACTGTCACCACGCTGTACCCCAAACGCACGGTGCTCTGCCTGTCGCTGTTTATCGGGCAGGCGTTCCTCTACAACGCGTTCTTCTTCACCTACGGAAGCAGCCTGGAGACGTTCTTCAAAGTTCCGCAGGTCGGCTACTACATCGTCGCCTTCGCCGCGGCCAACTTCCTCGGGGCGCTGCTGCTCGGCACCCTCTTCGACACGGTCGGGAGGGTCAAGATGATTGCGGGCACCTACATCCTGTCTGGGGTGCTGCTCGCGGTCGCCGGGTTCGTACTCGCCGATCTCACGGCCGTCACCCTGACCATCTTCGGCATGGTGATCTTCTTCTTCGCCTCGGCCGGAGCCAGTGCGGCCTACCTGACCGCCAGTGAGATCTTCCCGATGGAGACCCGGGCCTTGTGCATCGCGTTCTTTTACGCGATCGGCACGGCTGCGGGAGGCATCGCCGGGCCGCTGTACTTCGGCAAGTTGATCGACAACGCCACGGCCTCCATGGACATCACCGGCATCGCGCCGGGGTACTTCATCGGGGCGGCGTTGATGGTGGCCGGCGGGATCGTGGCCCTCTTCTTCGGTGTCCACGCGGAGCAGGAGACCCTGGAGAATATCGCCAAGCCGTTGACCGCCGAGGACGAGGACCTGCCCGGCTCAGACAGGGACGAGAATCAACCGGCGCCCGCCTGAGCAAGACCAGCGGCAGCGCGGAGTGCTCCCTGGGACGAGCAACGATGGTGCGTGCACGACGTAAACCGCTCGCCCCGTCGAACGCGCACGGTTTACGGTCGTGGCCATGCTGATGAGCCATGATGTCTTGGGCAGTGGGCCACCCCTTCTGCTGCTGCACTCCGGCGTCTGCGACCGTCGGATGTGGCGGCCGCAGGTGCAGGAGCTGATGGGTGCGCACCGGGTGATCTCGCCGGACCTTCCGGGGTTCGGCGAGACTCCGCTGCAGCCGGGGGCCTTCTCGTTCGTCGCCGAGATTGTCGAGATGCTCGACTTGCTCGGAGTCGAGCGGGCGTTCGTGGTCGGGTCGTCGTTCGGTGGCCGGGTCGCGATGGATGTCGCGGCGGCAGAGCCCGAGCGGGTGCTTGGTCTGCTGCTGCTGTGCCCGGCGTACGCCGGGTTGACGCCGACGCCGACGCCGGCAGCCGAGCGGTTCGACAGCGAGGAGACGCGGCTGCTGGAAACCGGTGACGTCGATGCGGCTGTCGAACTGAACGTCGACACCTGGCTCGGCCCCGATGCCGAGCCGGCCACCGCGGCGCTGGTCCGCGAGATGCAGCGTCGCGTGTTCGCCGTGCAACTCCCGGCCGATGAGTGGCCCGACCCGCCCGAGAGCACGGACACCGACGCCGATCTGTCAGCCATCACTGCCCCGACGCTCGTGGTCAGCGGCGATCTCGACATGGACCACTTCCGAGCCATCGCCGAGCACGTCGTCGACGAGATCGAGCACGCTCGCCTGGTGAGGTTGCCCTGGGCCGGCCACCTCCCGAGCCTGGAACGTCCCGACGAGGTCACGTCCTTGATCGAGCGGTTCATCCACGAGCTCGGCTTCCTCGCCTGACGCTGCAGAGTGACCACACCGCGAGCGCCGCGGGGCTGATGGTGAATCGGCCTCGTCAGTGGCCCAGTCGAGCCAGCAGCTCCCGGGGATCGACAGTGCCCGGACCGCTTCGCTCGGTGGCGAGGCGGGTCGCCTCCCGCCGAATCAGCTCGTTGGCCGGGGTCGCGACGCCGTACCTGCGGCCGAGCCAGACGATCTCCCCGTTCAGGTAGTCGGTCTCGATGCTGCCGGTACGCCGCTCGAGGCTCTGCCATGACGAGCCGCCGGTGCGCGGCCGCTCAGAGATCTCACCGACCTTGAGGATGTCGCCGCGGCGGTCCGCGTCCTCGGCCTCGCTGATCGGCTCGATCTCGGCCCCGGCGAGGGCAACCGACGCTTCGCTGCGAATCAAGTCGCGCAGCTCATCGACACCGTCTCTGCTTCCGCACACCGCCTGCACGGCATTGCCGAGGCGAGGTGGTGCGCTACCTCAGCACCTACGGCACGGAGCGGGTGGCGCGCGCCGTGCTCGCCTCAGCGTGCCGCCCTTCCTCTACAAGTCCGACGACAACCCCGATGGCGGTTTGGACGACGCCACCATCGCCGAGTTCCAGCAGGGAGTGAAGAGCGACCGCCTAACATTCCTCGACGGCTTCACCACGGACTTTTTCAGCGCCGGAGGGACTCTCAAGGTCAGCGAGACGCAGCGTACCGACGCGCGCGAGATCGCTGCGTTCGCCTCACCGAAGGGCACCCTCGACTGCATCGCCGCCTTCGGCTTGACCGACTTCCGTGACGACGTCGCCAAGGTGAGCGTGCCGACGCTGGTCATCCACGGGGACTCAGACGCGATCGTCCCGTTTGAGGTCAGCGGCAAGCGCTCCGCCGAGCTCATCCCCGGAGCCACCCTCGTCGTCGTCGAGGGCGGCCCACACGGCATCAACGCCAGCCATGCAGAGCAGTTCAACAGCGCTTTGCTGCAGTTCCTCGCCAGCTGAGCGTTGGCACCAACCGGACGTGCGGCAGCGAGGGCAGGTCGTTCTCGCTGCCGTCACGCCTGCGAGAATCACGTCGTGACCCCAGCTGCTGACGTGAGCGTCCGCCTCGCCTGGGCAGATGACGTCACGGCGGTGGCCGATGTGCAGCTGCGATCGTGGCGTGAGCGGTACGCCGGCGTACTGCCCGCCGATCTGCTGGCATCCCTGCCTGCCGAGCAGTTCGAGACCGGCTGGCGGCACGCGATCTCGCGCCCGAAGCAGGCAAGGCAGCGCGTGCTGGTAGCGCTCGAGCGGGCGACCCTGCGGGGGTTCACGGCCACCGCGCCCAGCACGGACGCCGACGCCGACCCCGGCCGCGACGGCGAGGTCACGGAGCTCGTCGTCGACCCGGCGCACCGGCGGGCCGGTCACGGCTCACGGCTGCTGCACGCCGCCGTGGACACCCTGCGGTCGGACGGGTTCGGCCGCGCAGTGTGGTGGGTCAACGCTGACGGTGCCGAGCTGCGGACGTTTTTGGTCGACCAGGGCTGGGCGCCCGACGGAGCCCACCGCGAGCTCGACCTGCACGGCGACGGGTCCGTCGTCGTCAAGCAGGTCCGGTTGCACACCAACCTCACCCCCGAGGACTGACCGCACCCTCGGCCTGTTGGGACGCTCCCCTAGTCTCGACTGATGCCCCGGCTCGCCGACACCCCCGCACGCCGGGAGCTGATGGTGGACTCGCTCGGCGTGGGCGTGGCCACCGGCGCGTACGGCGCGTCGTTCGGCGCGATCGCGGTGACGTCGGGCTTCAGCGTGTGGCAGACCTGCGCGCTGAGCCTGCTGGTGTTCACCGGCGCCTCGCAGTTCGCGCTTGTAGGCGTCGTGGCTTCCGGCGGTGCACCGCTGTCCGGAGCCGTGACCGCACTGATGCTCGGCAGCCGCAACACCCTCTACGGACTGAAGGTGGCGTCGTTGCTGCGGGTCCGCGGCGTACGACGACTGGTGTCTGCCCAGCTGCTCATCGACGAGTCGACGGCGATGACACTCAAGCCCGCAGACCGCCAAGACGCGCCGCTCGGGTTCTTTACCACCGGGATCGCCGTCTTCGTGCTCTGGAACCTCGCGACAGCGGTCGGCGCACTGGCAGGTGACGTGATCGGCGACCCGGCGACATATGGGCTCGACGCCGCGGTACCGGCCGCGTTTCTTGCCTTGGTCTGGCCGCAGCTGACGAATCTGAACGCGCGGATGACGGCGCTGGCAGCTGCGGCGCTGGCGTTGGTGCTGGTGCCGTCGGCGCGACCCGGCGTGCCGGTCATCGCAGCAGCCGGGGTCGCGTTGGTGTCAGGTGTGCTGGCGTCACGCCGATCCCGGGCCGCTGACCCCGCTCGCTGTAAGACCGGAGGTGAGCGCTGATGTGGACGGCGGTGATCGTGTCGGCGCTCGGCTGTTACCTGCTCAAACTGGCCGGGCTCTCCGTCCCAAGCACAGTGCTCGACCGGCCCGTCGTACGCCGCATCGCCGACCTGATCCCGGTGGCGTTGCTCGGGGCGTTGGTTGCGGTGCAGACGTTCTCGACGGTCCAGGACCTCACCGTGGACGCACGGTTGGCGGGCGTCGGCGCCGGCTTCGTCGCACTGTTGCTCAAGGCACCCTTCTTGGTGGTAGTCGCAGTTGCGGCCGTGGCCACGGCGCTGCTTCGGCTCGCCACCGGCTGACCGGGCAACAGGCCCCACGCGAAACCGCCTCAGCCCAACACCGGTCGCTCAGACCGCCCGGCGTGCCTCAAGCCGTGTTCGGTCAGGCCTCCGTGTCGAGCCCGAGCGCAGACTCGAGGCCGACCGTGAGGCCGGGGTGACCGACGACGTACCGAACCGCGGCGACTAGCCCCGTCATGGCGGCCACCCGGTCGGGCATGTCGTGTCGGATCGTGAGTGTCTCGCCTGCGTTGCCGAGCAGCACTTCCTGATGAGCGACCAGTCCTCGGGCCCGGATGCTGTGGACCGGTATCCCTTCGACGGTAGCGCCGCGGGCACCGAGCTCGTCGTCACTTGTGGCGTCGGGGATAGCTGGGCTGCCCGCCTGCGCGCGCGCGGAGGCGATGAGCTGCGCGGTGCGAATCGACGTGCCAGACGGAGCGTCCAGCTTGGTGGGGTGGTGCAGCTCCACGATCTCCACCGACTCGAAGAAGCGCGCCGCCTGGGCCGCGAACCGCATCATCAGCACAGCGCCGATGGAGAGGTTCGGCACGACGAGCACGCCGACGTGGTCGCCATGTGGCGAATCCGTTGAGAGCCAGCCTGCCACCGTGTCGAGCCGGTCCTGAGTGAACCCCGACGTACCCGCCACCACGTCGATGCCCTGCGCGACGCACCACGACACGTGGTCCATGACGGCACCGGGATGGGTGAAGTCAACAGCGACATCGACGTGAGCCAGCTCGTCGACCGAGTTGTCCTCGGTGACCGTTGCGGCAAGCTGCATTCCGTCGGCGGCCTCGACGGCCTCGCAGGCGAGCGTCCCCATTTTGCCCGCGGCGCCGATCACGCCCACCTGGATCATGCGCCGAGCCTAGCCACAACCGTGGGGACCGTGTCATCCCGCGTGGACCACGTCATTCCTGGAGTCGACATGGCAAACATCCTGTCCCGACGGCACGTCTGCCATGTTCACAAGCCAGCCATCTGCTTTGTTCACATGGCAAGGGCTGTGGCGGTCCAGCGGGGAAGTCAGCGGGTGGTGCGGGTGGTGCGGGTTGCGCGGGTGAGGGCGGTGGCGGGACCGAGGACGGCCAGCGTCGGTCGAGGGGTGAGAACCTGCTGCGCCACCTCGTGCACGTCGTCGAGGGTGACGGCGTCGATGTGGGCAAGTGACTCGTCGATGCTCATCAATCCCCCCGGGACGAGCTCAGCCTTGCCGATCCGAGTCATCCGGGCGCCGGCATCTTCAAGCCCCATCACCAGCGTGCCACGAAGCTGGCCCTTGCCGCGCTCGAGTTCCTCCAGGGTGATACCGGCGGACGACGCCTTGGCCAGCTCGTCTGAGCAGATTCCGAGGACATCGCGGATCTTGTCAGGCATGCATCCACCGGCCACGGCGAAGTAGCCGCTGTCGACATACTGCGATGTGAACGAGTAGATGGTGTAGGCCAGCCCGCGCCGCTCACGCACCTCCTGGAACAGCCGGCTCGACGTACCACCGCCGATGACGCCGTTCAGGACGCCGAGAGCGAATCGCCGTGAATCGTTGCGGGGGTACGCCGGGGTGCCGAGCACGAAGCTCGCCAGCTCGGTCGGCCGCTTGACGAGTGCGGTCCCCCCGGACGTGTGTGCGGCGCTGCTGCTGGTGCGCACCGGTGCCGGGCCCCGGGACGGTTCACCAAGGGCGTCAGCGCGCTCGAACGCACGCCGAACCAGCCGCACCACCGTGGCGTGGTTGACGTTGCCAGCCGCGGTGAAGACGAGGTTGTCGGCCGTGTAGCGGCGCCGGTAGTAACCGAAGATCTGACGGCGGGTCAGGGCTTTGATGGACCCGACGCTGCCGGTGATGGATCGCCCGAGCGCGCTGTCGCCGTACATCGCCGACACGAAGGCGTTGTGGACGACGTCGTCGGGGTCGTCGTCGTGCATCGCGATCTCTTCGAGAATCACGCTGCGCTCACTCTCGACCTCGTTCGCCGGAATGAGCGATGACGTGACCATGTCGCAGAGCACGTCGATGGCGAGTGGCATATCGGCGTCGAGCACCCGTGCGTGGTAGCACGTGAATTCCTTGCCGGTGAAGGCGTTGAGCTCACCGCCGACTGCGTCGAGCTGCGAGGAGATGTCCAGAGCCGTACGTCGACCGGTGCCCTTGAAGAGCAGATGCTCCAGGAAGTGCGTGGCGCCGTCCAGGGAGCGACTCTCGTCACGAGAGCCGATCCCCGTCCAGAGGCCGAGCGCAGCCGAACGAGCGCCCGGCATCGCCTCGGTGACGACCCGCAGCCCACCGGGCAGCACGGTGCGGCGGACGACGGAGCCGACGGCTCCACCGTTCGCACCCTCACCGTGCTCCTTCAGCAAGGTGCGGGTCGACCCCAACGGCTGCTCGGTCGCCGGCAGATGAGCCACGACGCGTCAGGCGTTGACGGTCTCGTCTGCCGACTCGGGCTCCTCGACCACCGGCGCCAGCGACAGCTTGCCGCGGTCATCGATCTCCTGGATCTCGACCTGGAGCTTCTGACCGACGGAGACGACGTCGTCGACGTTCTCGACGCGCTTGCCGCCCGCGAGGGAGCGCAGCTTCGAGATGTGCAGCAGACCGTCCTTGCCAGGCAAGAGCGAGATGAACGCACCGAAGTTCGTCGTCTTCACGACCGTGCCGAGGTAGCGCTCGCCGATCTCGGGCATCTGCGGGTTGGCGATCGCGTTGATCGTCGCTCGCGCTGCCTCCGCAGCCTCGCCGTTGTCGGCACCCACATAGATGGTGCCGTCGTCCTCGATGCTGATCTGGGCACCGGTGTCGTCCTGGATCTGGTTGATGACCTTGCCCTTGGGCCCGATCACCTCACCGATCTTGTCCACCGGCACCTTCATCGTCAGGATGCGCGGCGCCGTCGGAGCCATCTCGTCAGGGGCGTCGATGGCCTCGGCCATCACGTCCAAAATGGTCATGCGCGCGTCACGCGCCTGACTGAGCGCCGCACCCAAGATCTCCGCGGGGATGCCGTCTAGCTTGGTGTCGAGCTGCAGGGCCGTAACGAAGTCACGCGTGCCGGCGACCTTGAAGTCCATGTCGCCGAAGGCGTCCTCGGCACCGAGGATGTCGGTCAGCGTGACGTACTTCTGCTCACCGTCGACCTCAGCGGTGATGAGGCCCATCGCGATGCCGCCGACGGGCGCGCGCAACGGCACACCCGCGTTGAGCAGTGCCATGGTCGACGCACACACCGAACCCATCGAGGTGGAGCCGTTAGACCCGAGGGCCTCGGACACCTGGCGGATGGCGTAGGGAAACTCCTCGCGCGCCGGCAGCATGGGCAGCAGAGCGCGCCCGGCCAGAGCGCCGTGGCCGATCTCTCGACGCTTCGGCGACCCGACCCGACCGGTCTCACCGGTGGAGTACGGCGGGAAGTTGTAGTTGTGCATGTAGCGACGACTCTTCTCCGGAGAGAGGGTGTCGAGCTTCTGCTCCAGCGACAGCATGTTCAGCGTCGTGATGCCGAGGATCTGGGTCTCGCCGCGCTCGAACAGCGCCGATCCGTGAACGCGGGGCACGACGCCGACCTCGGCCGAGAGCGTCCTGATGTCGGTAAGCCCACGGCCGTCGATGCGGACGCCGTCTGCGAGCACCCGCTGGCGTACGAGCTTCTTGGTCAGCGCCCGGAACGCGGCGCCAATCTCCTTCTCTCGACCCTCGAAGTCGCCGCCGAGCTTCTCGAGCACCACAGTCTTGATCTCGTCGAGGCGGCTCTCGCGCTCCTGCTTGGCTGAGATCGTCAGCGCCGAGGCGAGGTCACTGGTTGCGGAGTCCTCGACGGCGGCGTATGCGTCGTCTTGGTAGTCGAGGAAGCGCGGGAACTCGGTGACGGGCTTGGCCGCCACGTCGGCAAGCTGCTGCTGTGCCTCACACAGCTGCTTGATGAATGTCTTCGATGCTTCGAGGCCATCGGCCACGACATCTTCGGTCGGTGCCTGGGCGCCGGCGCGCACCTTCTCCCAGGTGCCGAGCGTCGACTCTGCCTCGACCATCATGATGGCAACGTCGCCGGTCTCGGTGACACGGCCGGCCACGACCATGTCGAAGACCGAGTCCTCGGTCTGGCTGTGGTTGGGGAAGGCGACCCACTGGTCCTCGATGAGGGCCACCCGGACCGCACCGATCGGGCCGCTGAACGGGAGCCCTGACAGCTGTGTGGAAAGTGAGGCCGCGTTGATGGCTAGCACGTCATACGGCGTGTCGGGGTGCAGAGCCATCACGGTGATCACCACCTGCACCTCGTTGCGGATGCCGGACACGAACGACGGGCGCAGCGGCCGGTCGATCAGGCGGCAGGTGAGGATGGCGTCCTCGGACGGACGGCCCTCGCGGCGGAAGAACGAACCGGGAATGCGCCCGGCGGCGTACATCCGCTCCTCGACGTCGACCGTCAGCGGGAAGAAGTCGAACTGCTCCTTGGGGTGCTTGCCGGCAGTCGTGGCCGACAACAGCATGGTCTCGTCGTCGAGGAAGGCGACGGCGGAGCCGGCGGCCTGGCGGGCGAGGTGCCCTGTCTCGAAGCGGATGGTGCGGCTTCCGTGAGCACCGTTGTCGATCACGGTCTCTACGGCTTGCGGTTCGGATCCCGTCATGGGAGTCCTTTCTCGAACGTGTGACGTCACATATGGACGGCGCAGCAAGGCACCGGGTGACCTTTGCGGCTGTTGCCGCGACGGTGTCGTCCCTGTGTCGAGGCCGGTCATCGATCGAGGCTTGCGGGCGGCGGCCGGTCGATTGACCTGACCGGCGTCCCGAGAGCCACTACCGAGGACCGGCGTGCTTGCGGCGCGTGCGTCAGCGTGACGTCACTGATGGCGGTGCCCCCCGAGTGGGAGCACCCGTCTGTCTTTGCTCTATTCAGTTGTGGATGCCGGCCCGCCGCCCGGTCGACGTATGCCGGAGGGGCTGGTGCGGGCCGGAAAAAAATGCCGAAGAGCGGCCACTCCGAGGGGAGGACCGCTCCAGCAGGGCTATCGGCGAAGGCCGAGACGCTCGATCACGCTTCGGTAGCGTGCGATCTCGGTCTTCTGCAAGTAGTTGAGGAGGCGACGGCGCTGGCCGACGAGCAGCAGCAGACCACGACGGCTGTGGTGGTCGTGCTTGTGCTCCTTCAGGTGCTCGGTCAGGCCGGAGATGCGCTTGGTGAGCAGAGCCACCTGCACCTCGGGGGAACCCGTGTCACCGTCTCCGGTGGCGTACTCGTCGATGATCTGTTTCTTCGTTGTGGCGTCAAGTGGCACGCGATCTCCCTCAGGGCTTCGTTGCGCGGCGCGCCGGGGCCTGTTCACCCGGGCACTCTGGACTCCGCGGCCGTCACACGGCACCTGCCAGCGTATCAGCGCCACCCTGCCGTCTCCCAATCCTCGACCGCGCATCCTGCGCTCCACGCCGACGGGCGGGACGAAGTGAGCAGCCATATTGAACGACAGGCGGACCGGGAGCATTGTGGGAAGCATGGCCCTCCAGCTCAAGACCTACCTCGCAGCGTCCCACGACAAGCTCCGGTTCGAGCCCACCGCCAAGCGCGTACGCGGCATGGTCGACGGCCATACCGTCGTCGACTCCATCCGCGCCAGCCTGGTCTGGGAGCCCCGTCGGGTGGTGCCGGAATACGCCGTCCCTGCCGCGGATGTCGTCGGATTGCAGCCGAGATTCACCCCTGTCGAGACGACCGTGCCAGCCGGCAGTGGTCCGCTCTATCCCGACACTCCGTTTGCCGCCCACACCGCGCACGGTGAGGTCGTCGGCCTGGCAGGTGGCGGGAGGACGACACTCGACCAGGCAGGTTTCCGCCTCGCCGAGTCGCCGCTCGACGGTTACGTCGTCCTCGACTTCACCGCCTTCGACTCGTGGCTCGAGGAGGAGGAGCCGGTGCTGGGCCATCCCCGCGACCCGTTCCACCGCGTCGACGTACGGGCAAGCGCCCGCGCCATCGACATCCGGCTGAAGGGCGCGGAGCTGGCGCGGTCCTCCAGTCCACGGTTGGCATTCGAGACGAACATGGCAGTGCGCTTTTACCTGCCGCGCGAGGACGTGCGGATGGAGCGCCTCACGCCGAGTGACACACGCAGCGTGTGCCCCTACAAGGGCGAGGCGTCGTATTTCTCCCTTGACCCGAGAGGGCCAGAGACCGCGGACGTCGCCGGTTCCGCCCAGGGTCGCGACATCGCCTGGACGTACAACGCCCCGCTGCCCGATGCGGTGGCCCTCGCTGGGCTCATCTGCTTCTACGACGAGAAGGTCGACGTGACGCTTGACGGTGTGAGGTTGAACCGCCCGCTGACGCCGTCTCTCTGAGCCGTCCTTGCGGACAACTCCGGATCGCCAGCAATCGACTCTGAAACGGCCAGATGGTGATTGTTCCCCACCGTTTGCGGTTTCGGCAGACCGGAGAGGTTCGCACTCACGGCCCAACCCCCCGCTCCAGACCGCGCGGTTACCGGGTCATCATTCACTGAGAGCGATCGGCCTACCGACGTCTGGGTTTGAAGCGTTGGTGGCGGATGGGTTGT
>JAABUS010008850.1_pt1 | contig 10854 bp, 10 predicted proteins | sample 5560161 | NCBI WGS metagenome assembly JAABUS01 (sample SAMN10711885, study PRJNA513376) | rock metagenome | isolation source: Antarctica rocks | place: Antarctica: Victoria Land, Trio Nunatak nord | collected 2016-01-04
CACGACGACCAGGTGCTAGCTCATGTCGCCAGCACGCGACCTCGCTGAGGAACTCGGGGCTCGGGATGTGGCTCATCGCAAATCCACCAACATTCTTCGCAGTGTGAGGAGTTCGGTGGGCCGCACCCGCGTGCCCGGCTCGAACTAGTGGATAGACCGTCGCGTGCTCACCGTCGCGCGGTGGTGACGGCCGCTGAGGCAGCCACCCGCTTCAAACGCTCGACCCAGTCGTCAACCTGCTCCGTTGCCGCGGCTTTCGGTAATCCGGTCAACCTGATCCCCATGGGTGGAGCGCCCGGAGGGGTCGGCATGCGAACGACGATTGACTCGATGTCGTACCGCTGTCCGGGCACCAGATCGGGAGAATAGAGGTCCACGAGAGCGGAGGTCGCCTCCTGGACGACGCGTTCCTGCCGGGGCAGGCGGTCGGACAGCTCGAACGCTGACAGCGCCGCCTGATGCCGACCGAGCACCTCCGGGTCGGCGACGAGTGCCGAGTAGCCGCGCTCCCGCACCTTCTCGAGCAGGGCTGCGTGGACATCGCGACGGGCCTGCCCGGACTCTGAGGCGCGGCTCAGCCACTCGTCGACGACGTCATCAGTCGAGTCGACCAGGAAGATGGCGCCGAGCGGCGGGACGATCGTCTGGCGATGGCCGAGGGGCAGCGAGAGGGGAACGTCGCCGCCGTCCGCGGCCAGCACCTGCACCACGTCCCAGCCGATCCGCGCGAGCACGCTGCAGTGGGCGGAGAGCTCGACACTGAGGTCCTCGACGAGGGTCCGGACCGTCGCTGCCAGCTGCGCCGCCTGGATCAGCTCGGGGTCCGGTGCCGCGATGAAGGACCCTGGTGAGAACCGGCCATATCCGCCCTGGAAGAACAACAGCGGCAGGGTGGAACGTTCGACGGCGAGCTCCTGGACGCGTCCGAGAACGAGGTAGTGGTCCCCAGCTTCGCGGACGTCCTCGTAGGTGCACTCGACCCAGGACACGGCCCCGTCGAGGATCGGGGCACCGAGAGTCCCGGGGCGCCAGCTCACCCCGTCGAACTTGGACTCCCCACCGGTCGCGAACTGGCGGCAGAGCGGCTCCTGGTCCGAGGCCAGGACGTTGACACAGAACGCCGTCGCACCCCTCAGGTGGGCGAAGGTCCGCGAGGCCTTGGTGGGGTAGAACGCGATCAGCGGCGGATCCATCGACACCGAGGAGAACGTCCCGATCACCATGCCGGCGGGGGTGCCGCGTTCCGTCATCGCCGTGACGACCGCCACCCCCGTCGGGTAGTGCCCCAACGTCTCGCGGAACAGGGCCGGGTCGATGTCCGTGGACATGCAACCTCCTCCATCGACGTCGACGAGCAGCAGGGCGGGGCACTGATGCGCCTGAACGGCAATGAAACCAAGACCCGTTAAAGATGTCAACGGTTATGAGGGTATGTGTCTCGCCACGTTGGCCTCCGAGTCTCACCCCAGGGCTCTTGACAGGGTGGTTCCGGAGCGTCAGACTCCATCAAACACACCAAACGGTTGTACCTATTTAGTGACCGACCCCATCCCCGAAGACGAGGAGCACCATGACGGACGACAAGGCCGCCATAATCGAGATCCTGAACCTGTACGCGTTCGCACTCGACACTCGTCGGTGGGATCTCTTCGACCGGGTGTTCGCCGAGGATGTCCACGCGGAGTTCGGGCCGGCCGGGGCCGGCTGGAAGGGCCTCGAGGCGTTCAAACGCTCGTTCGCGGAGTTCCACGACACCCTCGACAGCCACCAGCACACCATGATGGGACACCTGGTCGAGGTCGACGGCGACCAGGCTCACGCATTCAGCTACGGCAACTGGCTGCTGATTCGACATGCGGCCGAGGGCGGCCCCAGCTGGCTCGGGACCGGTTGGTACGACGACGAGCTCGTCCGGACCAATGCCGGCTGGCGTATCCAGCATCGGGTCTGCCGGCTGCAGTCGTGGAGTGGGAACCCGCTGGTCCCCGAGCCGAACGGTGAGCATGATCCGGACATGAACCTCAAGGTGCTGCACGAGTTCGCCCAAGCCGGCGACATCGCGTTCCTCCGGGCGATCACGTAGAGCCGCATTGGCGTAGCGCAGGGACTGAGGTCGTCGGGTGAGCACACAGAGCGATGTCGTGGTGGTCGGAGCGGGGCCGGTCGGCCTGGTGACGGCGATCCTCCTCGGCCGCGCCGGGTTGCGGGTGGCAGTGGTGGAGCGGTGGCCGAGCCGCTACCCCATGCCTCGTGCCTGCACGATCGACCATGAGGCGTTGCGCATCCTCCAGTCTGCCGGCGTGATGGTCGAGCACGGGGCGTTGTTCGAGCCGTCCCGCGGCGAACGCGGCGGCTACGAGATGCGCAACGGTGCGGGTGTGCTGTTGCGGGCGATCAACTGGAACCGACCAGCCGAGTCCGGCTGGGCGAACACCAACGGTTTCTACCAGCCCGAGCTGGAGGACGTGCTCGAGTCGATGGCGCAGTCCTGCCCATCGGTGAGCCTGCGCCGAGGATGGTCTGCCGAGACGGTAACCCAGGATGCCGCCGGCGTGACCGTGACCGTTGCTGCGACGGGTGACTGGTCTCGGCGGGAGGAGCTGCGGGCCGACTGGCTCGTCGGGGCCGACGGCGCCAACAGCGTGGTGCGCCAACGGCTGGAGATCGATGTGGTCGACACCGGCTTCGAGGCCGACTGGCTCGTCGTCGACTACGAGCCGATCGTGGACCGGCAGTGGGAGGCGTTCGTCACCCAGTACTGCGACCCGGTCCAGCCCGCAACAGCCGTCAACAGCGGGCCTGGCCGGCGGCGGTTCGAGTTCATGCGCCGGGCGGACGTCACGGTCGAGGAGCTCGGCCGGCCCGAGACGGCCTGGCGGCTGATGGAGCCCTGGGGGGTGACTCCCGAGAATGCCCGACTCGAGCGCCATGCCGTCTACACGTTCCGTGGCCGGTGGGCCAAAGAGTGGCGTCGCGGCCGGGCGTTCCTCGTCGGTGACGCCGCCCACCTCATGCCGCCGTTCCTGGGCCAAGGGCTGTGTTCCGGTCTGCGCGACGCCATGGCGCTGTCCTGGCGTCTGTCGATGGTCTCCTCCGGCCGGGCCAGCGAGTCGGTCCTGGAGACCTACGGGCCGGAACGCACGGCTCACGTGCGCGAGATCATCGACGGAGCGGTGTTCATCGGACAGGTGGTCTGCGAGCTCGACCCCGTGCGAGCGGCCGAACGAGACGCCCAGATGAGTTCGGAGCTCACCGACCCCTCGGCGGTGTTCGTCGAACCACCTCACCCCCGCCTCGGGCAACCCTCGATCAGTGCACCCGGCGACGAGTACGCGGGCACGCTGTCGGTCCAGGCCCGGGTCGAGGTCGACGGCGTCGTCGGGCTTTTCGACGATATCGTCGGCGGAACCTGGCAGCTCATCGGGCTCGACGTCGACCCGCTGACCCACGTCCCGCTGGACACACGGGACTGGTTTCTCGGTATCGGCGGGACCGTGAGCATGGTGTCAGACAACGGGCCGATACGGGATGTCGACGGTGCATACCGCGCCTGGTTCGAGGCCCACCAACGCACCGTGGTCCTGGCGCGGCCCGACTTCTACATCTTCGGCGCCGGTGACGAGCAGGACGTCCCCCGGTTGTTGCAGTCCCTGTACGCCGGCCTCAACGCCGCCAACCCCCATCTGGAAGGTGCACTGACATGACGATGCGAGTAACGAAGGTCGAGGACGCCGAGGCATTCAGCCCGGTCGGCCACCAGGGCGTCGGCCCGGTCCGCCTGCAGGGTGGCGAGCGCACCCCGACGGCGAAATTCACCGTCGCCCTGTCGCACTACCTGCCCGGTGGGATCGCCGAGCTCGCGCCGCAGGAGGCCGAGACCGTCTACGTGCTGCTCTCGGGCGAGCTCGTCATGGCCAGCGAGGGTGAGGAACAGACCCTCGGCCCGCTCGACTCCGTCCATTACACGCCGGGGACGACGCGCACCGTCGAGAACCGGACCAACCTGCCCAGCAGCATGCTGGTCATCCGAGCGACGGGCTGACCTGATGACCGCCGACCCGACGACACCACCAGCAGGTACCCGCATCGTGGGCGTCCCTCACAACGGCCAGGTTCTGGTGGGCTGTCTGAGCGCCGACGGCAGTCAGCTGGCCGTCATCGCCGACCGAGAGACGTTCTGGTCCTCGCCGGCCGCCCATCTGACCGCAGCTCCCGCTGGCCCGGTCCTGCCGGTGGTCCGGGGCGAGCTGGTGCCGCCTGTCCTCGACAGTGCCCGAGTTGTCTGCATCGGCCTGAACTACCAGGACCACGTCAACGAGGGATCGTTCCGGGACGAGGCACTGCCGGAGGTCCCCACGCTGTTCGCGCGTTGGCCGGCGTCGCTCAGCTGTGACGGAGCACAGATCCCGGTCCCCTCGACCGAGATCGGTCTCGACTGGGAGGGGGAGGTCGTGGCCTGGGTCGGCGCCACTCTCGTCGACGCGACGCCAGAGGAGGCCCTGGCCGCGGTGATCGGGTACTCGACGTTCAACGACGTCACCTCCCGGCGCGCGCAGAAGCACACGTCACAGTGGATCATCGGCAAGAACGGCGACCGGTCGGGGCCACTGGGGCCGATGGTGCCGGCCAGTGAGGTCGGTGACCTGCGCGACGGGCTTCACCTGCAAACTCGGGTCAACGGTCATGTCGTGCAGCAGGCGAACACCTCGCAGATGATCTACGGCGTCGGCGAGACGCTCTCCTACATCTCGCGGACCTTCACCATCAACCCCGGTGACCTGCTGGCCACGGGGACGCCTTCGGGCGTCGGGTACGCGCGCAAGCCGCCATGGCTGCTGAAACCGGGCGATGTCGTGGAGGTCGAGATCGAGCGGCTCGGTGTCCTGACGAACCACATCGTCGACAACGCGGCCCGTCACGCGGCCGCGACGGTCCAGCGGGCGATGGCTACGTCGTAGCGGACAGTCCCGCGTGCCGCTCGACGGCGACCTTCACCGCCGGGACGTCCCCGGCGACGATGGCGGCGACGAGCTCCTGGTGGATCTCGACCCGCTTCGGTAGCCACGACGCCGCCGACTCGGCGTCCTCGTCGTGGGTGGCGGCGACCGAATGTTCGCGGACGAACCGGGTCATGGACAGATACAGGGCCGACGCGGTCTGGTTGGGCGAGACCAGCGCGATGCGTTCGTGCAGGTCCCAGTTGGCGAGCAGGAACTGTGTCCGGTCCTTGCCTGCTGTCTTGAGCCGCTGCAGCAGCTTCTTGATGTCGGCGATGTCCTTGGCGGTGCGGTGCTCTGCGGCGTCCACGTCGATCAGCACCTCGAGTGCTTCGCGAACGGCGACCGCCTCGGCGACCGAGGCGGGTGCGTCGGTGACGGCGAGCAGAGTGTGCCGGATGCGGACCATCGGACCGGCGGCCGTGGCGAACAGCCCTCCGCTGCGGCCGGGTCGGATCTCGGCGAGCCCGCGGTCGGTCAGGATGCGGATGGCCTCGGCCACCGTGGACCGAGCGAACCCGGTGCGGGCCTTCAGCGCGTCGATCGTGCCGATGAGGTCCCCGGGCTCGAACTCGCGGTCGAGGATCTGCTTCTCGATCTCGCTCGCGAGGACCTGCGCGCGGGTCTGGGCGACGTAGGTGCTCATGGTCGAAGTCTACGCAAGAAGCATCGCAACGGTTGTTTCCCTTTGAGTGAGGCGGTTGCGTGTCACGAGCCGGCTACCAGGACCAGTCGTTGTCGCTCAGCTCGACCGTCTCGCTCGACGTGGTCCGGCTCGACAGGTGGTGGCCGTGCTCGGCCACCCGTGCCGTGTGGTCGTGGAGGACGCCGCCGGCGAAGTCCTGGTCAAAGTCTCGAATGACGGAGTGGATGTGGTTGCCGCTGTCGACCGCGTTGACCATTTCGACCAGCAGCGAGCGGGTCTGCACCCGGAAGTAGTGCGGAACGCCTCTGACCGACCCACCAGCCCAGGCGAAGTGGAGGTGGTCGAGACCGTCGGCGTCGATCTGGGCGCGGTACTCCGCCGCGGCGAGGCGGGGGAGGCGCGCGAGGTAGGTGTCGACCAGGCGGTGAAGGACCCCTCGTTGGGTCTCGGTGAGGCGGTCGGCGCTGATGCCAGCGGGCTGGTCGCGCACCAGGGCCAGGGCCCTACGGTCGTCGAGGGTGATCTGGTACTGCGGCATCCCGAGGTCGTAGTGGTCGGGGTACTCCACGCTCCCGATCCGGGGCACCTGCCGCGTGACGAAGTCGGCCGGCGCCACGTCGTGGATGACGGCCGCGGTGCGCTGTTCGTCGTCGAGCGAGTCCAGCAGCTCGAAACCGAGGCCCTCGTCGGCCGCCAAGGGGCTCAGCACGCCGGACTCGGCCACGGGCTGCTGGCCCAGAGCGCTGGGCGTCGCGCAGATCCACCGTTGGTTGACGATGGTGATGTTCAGGCAGACATGGTGCCCGAGGAACCGGAGTGACCAGGTGTCCTCGAACCCCGGGCGACCGAAGATGGTGAGGAAGTGTGAATCGGACGTACGCCACAGCGGCGCGGCAACCCCCAGGAAGTCGGCCTCCCGGGCTCGTAGGACGTGCTCGAGCTGCATGATCGCCAGGATCTTGGTGAAGACCTCGGGTGAGACGGTCAGGCGGACGAGGTCGAGGACGACGACCTTCTGATGCCGGTCGAGCTGGTGCATCGAGACGCCGATCCGGTCCGGCTTGGGGATGATGTCCCAATCCAGCCGCCGCGGGTCGTCGAACGCGTACCACGCTGCTGCGCGCTGCTCCGCCGAGAAGGTGTCGAGCAGTCCGATGACCCCGACCAACAGCTTCTGGATCGTCTCTACGTCCTCGTGCCTCGGGCTGGACAGGGCACCTGGGTTCGTCATCGAACACCTCCAGTCGTTACGAAAAGACTATAACCATTGAGTCGGTTTAGTCACAATGGTCAGATCCGGGGGCAGCGCTCTTGACGCCGACCGCGGCGCCTGGGCACAATCCTCAAACCATACCAACCATACTGATGTTAAAGGGGCTTGCGTGCCCAACAGTGAACCTCGAGGACGAGGTGCAGGACCGGAGACGACCGAGGCCGCCCGCATCCCCGCGGGGATCATCGACGCCCCCGGCTCGGAGCCTCGGCTCGGTTCGGTGTCCCTCGGACCTCGCCCGCAGGGCACGACTCTGGTCGCCGTCGTCGCCGCCCCAGTCAACCCGCTGGACCTGCTCATTGCCTCCGGCGGCTTCCACTCCGCTCGCCATGAGTCCGCCTACGTGCCAGGGAGCGAGTTCGTCGGAGTGGTCGTCGACTCCGACCGTTATCCGTCGGGCGCGACGGTCTACGGCGAGTGTCACGCCTCGCCGGCCACCCCGGGAGCCTTCGCTACCAAGGTGCTGGTCGCCGACGACGACCTGCTTGCCCTACCGACGGGTCTGGACCCGGTGCTGGCCGCCGCGGTCGGCAACTCCGGCGTCGCCGCGTACCTGCCCCTCGTCGCCGTCGCTCGCCTGGCACCGGGGGAGACCGTGTTGGTCCTCGGTGCGACCGGTGCGGTCGGCCAACTCGCCATCCAGATCGCCCGCCACCGCAGCGCCGGCCGCGTCGTCGGGGTCGCCCGCAACCGCGCGGCTCTCGACCGCTTGCTGGAGCTCGGAGCGGATACCGTCGTCGACCTGCGGCCCGACGAGGACGTCGAGCACCTGGCTGCCCGGCTGCAGGCCGCGGCCGGGCCGGTCGACGTTGTCCTCGACGGGCTGTTCGGGGCGCCACTCGAGGCCGCCCTGCACGTCTGCGCTCCGCGCGCCCGCGTTGTCAACATCGGCAACCTGGCCGGGCCGGCTGCACGCCTACCGGCTGGGCTGTTGCGCGGAAAGCAGCTGAACATCACGGGCTTCGCCGGCCTGCATACGTCTCTTTTGGCCAAGAGCGAGGCACTGACCTGGCTGTGGACGGCCCTGGCGAGTGGCGACCTACGCATCGAGGTCGAGACGTTCACCCTCGAGGAGCTGCCCGCGGCCTGGCGCGCGCAGGGCAGCTCGCCGCATGCTAAATGCGTCGTCCTACCCGGGGCCGGCGAGCTCGCCAGCCATGACCACCAACCAACGAGCCCCGAAGTGAGAGTGACGCTGGGATGAGCACCGCGCATACCGACCACGAGGACACTGAGGTCTCCACCGGGATCTTCGCCGGGCCGGTCTGCGGTCTCAGGTACGAGACGCCGACGAGGTCCGGCTTCACCACCGAGCGTGGGGAGTTTCACTACCGCGCCGGGGAGACGGTGACGTTCCTCGTCGGCGGCCTGGTCCTGGGAGCAGTCGACGGTGCGCCGAGGGTGACGGTGGCGCACCTGGCCAACCGGGCCGACGGGAAGATCGACCGGGTCCACGACCCCATCGTCACCAACCTGGCGCGCCTCGTGCAGACCCTGGACCGAGACGGAGATGTCGAGGGCTCGGTGACCATCGCCCCGGCGGTGCACGAGCTGGTCGGCCCGATGGTCCTGAACTTCAACCAGGCCACCACCGACGCCGCGCAGGTCCACGCCGAGGACAACACGGGTGCGTCCGGGGGCAGCCGCATGGTGGCCTTCGCCGGCGACCAGACCGTCACCTTCGCTGGGGACCCGATGGTCACCCAGCTGCTGGCGACGCTCAACGAAGCGCCTGGCGTTTTTACGGCGAACACCCCACGGACCTTGTGCGACGGAGCGGCCGCTCGTAACAAGCTGCGGCGCGACATCCGCGGCATCATCAAGACGACCGACGTCCGGATCCCGACGCGGGACGGCTCCTATGTCTGCGCCGACGTGTTCCGCCCGGCCGATGACGGTCAATACCCCGTCGTGCTGAACCAGGGCTTCTACGGCAAGAGCTTCGGCCACGGCTGCATTGGCAGCCCCGAAGAGGCGACCCAGAAGGAGGAGCTCGAGGACCGCTACTTCTCCGGCAACCCCGACGGGCTGCAGTACGAGAACCACGAAAGCGTCGACTCGTCGGTATGGGTCCCCAATGGCTACGTCTGCATCCGCGTCGACGCCCGCGGCGTCGGTAACAGCCCCGGCCTGCAGGCGCCTTTCAGCGTGCAGCAGGCCGAGGACTATTACGACGCGATCGAGTGGGCCGGGCTGCAGCCCTGGTCGAACGGGAACGTCGGCCTGTGGGGGATGTCCTACTTGGCGATCACCCAGCATTCGGTCGCGAGCCTGCAGCCCCCGCACCTCAGGGCCATGATCGCGCTGGGCACCGACGCCGACCTCTACAACGAGGCGTTCTACGGGGGGGCCTGTTCGGGGAGGGCTTCTGGACGTGGTGGCGGGCGACCATGGCGGGACACAACTTCCAGGGCGAGCGACACGAGACGGAGTGGCTGGCCCAGCTCCTTGCAACCCCGTTCGACGACCCAGCCGCCTACGGCCCACAGGGGTCGGTCTTCATGAAGCCGGAGATCGACCAGGCGACGGCACCGGTGTGGATCGTCGGCCCCCAGACCGGTGTGGTCATCCACCAGGCCGGCAGCAGCGAGACCTTCGTCCGGTCGACCGGGGTCAGGGCGAAGAAGTTCGACTTCATCGACGCCTGGTTCCCGCACTCCTACAAGCAGTCCACGATCGCCGAACACATGCGCTACTTCGACCACTGGCTCAAGGGCATCGACAACGGCGCGATGGACGGGGCGCCGGTACACGTGCAGGTACGCACGGGCAACGGCGCCGGCTATTTCCTGGAGGAGTCCGACTGGCCGATCCCGAGCACCACCTACCGGCGCTGGTACCTCGACGCCACGCCCTCGGACTGGGCCGGGGATGGGCAACGTACCGACTTCCTGCGCATCCGCGGCGACGAGCCGGCGACCGCGTCCAGGGTGGGGTACGACGCCCACCTCGACATCGGCCGGCGCATCATGGCCCCGGTCGGCGTTGTGGGTGGCACGCCTCGGTGGTCCACGGGTGCCTCGTTCATCAGTGACCCGTTGACCGAAGACGTGGTGCTCGCCGGTTACATGAAGGCCGGCCTGTGGGTGTCCTCGACCAGCAGCGACATGGACGTCTTCGTCTCCCTGCGGGTACTCGACGAGAACGACCGCGAGATCCGCTACGAGAGCCTCGTCCCGCCGGTCGACCCCACCAACATCCACCCGGTCGGACACGGCTTGCTCAAGGTCTCCCACCGCACCCTCGACGAAGCACGCACGCGGGCCTACTGGCCTGTCCACACGCACGCCGAGGCGGACTACCGCCCGCTGCAGAACGGCGAGGTCGTCGGCGTGGAGATCGGGCTCAACCCCAGCAGCGCGCGGATCCGCAAGGGCTGCCGCCTACGCGTTGACATCCAGCCCTTCTCGCCCGCCGGCATCCCGTCGCGCGCCTACGACGAGAGCTACCACGTCGGTGCCCAGAACGTCGTCTACACCGGACCCGACCACCCGAGCTACATCCAGCTGCCGATCATCCCGCTGGAGACCCAGAACAGTGACCCAGGAGACCGCCCGTGACACCGGAGACCATGACCATGAGCTCGACGAAAACGCACCAGAACCGGTCCGACCGGCTGGAAGCGACCCTCGAGCGGATTCGCGAGCTCGGTCCGACGCTGCGCGAGCGTGCCGTGAAAGCCGAACGGGCCGGACGTCACAGCGACGAGACCATCGCCGACCTCGCCGCCACCGGCGCCTTCGACATCGCCAGTCCAGCCGAGTCCGGCGGCGCCGAGCTGTCCGTCCGGCAGCAGCTGGACGTCATCGTCGAGGTCTCGAAGTGGGACGGCTCGTGTGGATGGACGGTCTGGGCGGGATCCTCGACCAACTGGATCCCGGCGGGCTGCGGACCCCGGGTCATCGAGGAGGTCTACGGCCCGGAGTGGGCGGGACCCC
>JAABUS010008854.1_pt1 | contig 10849 bp, 11 predicted proteins | sample 5560161 | NCBI WGS metagenome assembly JAABUS01 (sample SAMN10711885, study PRJNA513376) | rock metagenome | isolation source: Antarctica rocks | place: Antarctica: Victoria Land, Trio Nunatak nord | collected 2016-01-04
CACGCTGCAATTCGGCCAAGTCTGGCGTTACGTGCCAGATTTGGCCGGGGGCGCGCTCCTGTCATTCTGGATCGCGGTGCTGGCCTTCGCGGGCGGGCTGCTGCTCGGCCTCGCCGGCGCCCTGGCCCGCGTGCACGGCCCGGCCCCGCTTTCGGCTGCGGTCCGCGGCTACGTCGCCTTCTTCACCAACACGCCGCAACTGGTGCAGATCTACTTTCTTTTCTACTCGCTGCCCGATTTCGGCTTGCTGCTGTCCCCGTTCATGGCGGTGCTGATCGGCATGACCCTGAACGGCGCCGCCTACCTCACCGAGATCCTCCGCAGCGGCCTGATGTCGGTGCACCGGGCGGAGTTGGATGCCGCGGCGGTGCTCGGCTTCCCAAGATTGCTGGCATTGCGCCTCGTCGTGCTGCCGCATCTGGCCCGGACGATCTACCCGGCCTTGTCCAACCAGTACATCATCATGACCCTCGGCACCTCGATGGCAGCCGTGTTCGGCGTCGAGGAGCTGACAGGGCGGGCCTTCTCGCTTGAGGCGCAGACATTCCGCTCGATCGAGATCTTCAGCATCACGGCCGGGCTTTATGTCGCGATGACCATCGTCGCGTCGCTTGTCCTGGCCGCGCTCGGCCGCTCGCTCCTGCCTCCGAGGCGCCGCGCCGCATGATGGTGCTGCAGGATATCATGGCGCAGGCGCCGCGGCTGTTCGGGGCCTACAACCTGCTGTTCCTTGGCCGGGCGATGCTGACGACGTTCGCCTTGTCGCTGCTCGGCTGCGGCTGCGGCCTGTGCGCCGGGCTGGGGCTGGCGATCCTGCGCCAGGCGCCGGGGCGCGCGATGGCGCCGTTGCGCCTGCTGTCGGCCGGCTTCGTCGAGGCGTTCCGGCGTATCCCGTTCCTGGTGACGCTGATGCTGGTTTTCTTCGGCACGCAGGCGCTGCGGCTGGACCTCGACGTCTTCACCGTCGCGGTGGTGTCGATCTTCCTGATCGGGGCAGCCTACACGGCCGAAATCGTCCGCGCCGGCTTCAACTCGGTTCTGCCGACGCAATGGCAGGCCGCTGAGGGCATGAATTTCGGTTATCTTGCGACGCTGCGGCTGATCGTCCTGCCGCAGGCCCTGCGCAACGCATTGCCGCCCGCTGTCGCCTATCTCGTGCTGCTGATCAAGGACACCGCGCTTGCGTCGCAGATCGGCGTCGTCGAGCTGACGCAAGCGGCCAAGACGCTGACCAGCCGGGGTTTTCCGGCCGAACTGGTCTACGGCGTGGTCCTGGTCCTGTACTTCGCGATCTCTTACCCGCTGGCGCGCGCCGGCTTGTGGCTGGAACGGCGGCATGGCGCAGCTCGATATCAGTGACCTGCATGCGGATTACGGGACCTCGCCGGTGCTGCGCGGTGTCAGCCTGTCGATTGCGAAGGGCGAGGTGGTGAGCCTGGTCGGCCGCTCGGGTTCCGGCAAGAGCACCCTGCTGCGCAGCCTGATCGGCTTGACCCTGCCTGCGTCCGGCAGCGTCACGCTGGATGGCCGGACCATCGACTATGCGGACCGGCGCGCGCTCCGTTGGCTGCGCGACCGCATGGCCATTGTCTTCCAGCAGTTCAACCTGTTCCAGAACCTGACCGTGCTGGAGAACGTCACGGTCGCGCCGGTCAAGGTCAAGCGCCGAAACCGCGCCGAGGTGCAGGCAGAGGCCGAGGCGCTCCTGGACCGTGTCGGGCTGAGCGGCAAACTGGCCGCCTACCCAGCGCAGCTCTCGGGCGGCCAGCAGCAACGGGTCGCAATCGCCCGCGCGCTGGCGTGGCACCCCGAGATCCTGCTGCTGGATGAGATCACTTCCGCGCTGGACCCCGAACTGGTCGGCGAGGTGCTCCAGGTCGTGCGGGGCCTTGTCACGCAAGGCATCACCCTTCTGGTGGTCAGTCACGAAATGAGCTTCGTTCGTGACGTCTCAACCAGGGTTGCTTTCATGGCTGACGGAAGGATCGCCGAGATCGGGCCTCCAACCGCCCTGTTCAAAGCAGCGCGCGATCCGCGGGCGCGAGAGTTCTTCATGCGTGCAAGATAGAATTTCTCTGTCAATCTGAAACTGTTTACCAGTCGTTAGATAAGAGAGCGCTTATTGTGGCAGGTGAATCCTGCTCAATTGCAACCGGGGCGGTAAACGCGCCGCTGTTGGGCCTTGTGAAACCGATCTACGTTTCCATGCCTGACGGCACTTGGACCATGCCGGGTGGATCGGCATAGTGCGGCCGCAACAGGATAGGAGGCACAGCCATGGCCATCCGGATCGGCAAGCGCCTGCGGCGGCAAGGGGGTGTCCTGGTTTTCGGCCTGCTTCTGGTCTGGGGTGGGGCGCCGCGGGCGCAGGCCATCGACGCAGCCCGCGCCGCCCTGCCGGACGCCACGCGCTCGTCCGGCGTGCTGAAGGTTGCGACCTCCTTGCAATGGCCGCCCTTCGCCTTTTCCGACGACAACGGCGCCCCGGACGGGATCGACATCCGCCTGGTCAAGCTGCTGGCCGGCAAGCTCGGCCTGCGGCCCGAGTTCGAGGACATCAAGTTCCCCGCCATCGTCCCCGGCGTCGCCAGCGGGCGCTACGACATCGGCGTGGTACCAGATCGGCGACACGGCGGAGCGCGCCCGTGCCGTCGGCTTTCTCGACTACTTCAGCTCAGGCCTTGGCCTGCTTGTGCGCAAAGGGGCGGGCGGGATCGACATCAATCACCTCTGCGGCCACACGCTGGTGCTGACCCAGGGCAGTTCCCAGGTCGCTGTCGCGGAGGCGGTCTCGGCTGCCTGCAAGCAGGCCGGGCAGCCGGCGGTCGGCACCCTGGTCTTCCCGGACAGCGCCGACACCTACCTGGCGCTCGCCAACGGCCGCGGCGACGGGTTCCTGACGGCGCGGGCCGTCGGCCTCTACGCCGCCAAGGACAACGGCAAGCTGGCGATGACGGAAGGCACGCTGCCCGGCCAGGACAGCCTGTCCGGCATCGTGATGGCCCGGGGGAATACCGCCCTGCGCGAGGCGCTGCGCCTGGCGTTGGAAAGCGCTGCGGCGGATGGCAGCTACGGCAAGATCATGGCCGATTTCGGCGTGCCGGAGGGTGCGCTGACCTTGGACCAGATCCGCGGCCCGCACCCATGACAAGCGGCCGGGAGAGCAGGCTGGCAGGAGCGCGAGCGGCCGTGCCGGGCGGCTTGGCCATCCTGCCCGCACGGCGCCCGTGGCGCTGGGTCGCAGCCGCCGGGTTGGCCGTGTTCGGCGCCTGGGTCGTGTTCCAGGTGCTGACCAACCCGGGCTTCCAATGGGCCGTCGTGGGCCGTTACATGCTGCATCCCGACGTGCTGCGCGGCGTGGGGATGACGGTCGAGCTGACGGCGCTGGTCATGCTCATGGGCGCCGCCATCGGCGTCGGCCTCGCCGCCCTCCGCTTGTCGCGCGATCCCATCCTGCCGTTCTGCGCCGGGGTTTTCGTCTGGTTCTTCCGCGGCACGCCGGTGCTGGTGCAACTGGTCTTCTGGTACAACCTTGCGTCCCTGTTTCCCGAGCTGTCGCTGGGCATCCCGTTCGGCGGGCCCAAGCTTTACTCGATGTCCAGCACGGCGGCGATCTCCTCCTTCACCGCCGCCATGCTGGGACTGGGGCTAAACGAGGCGGCGTACATGGCGGAGATCGTGCGGGCCGGGCTGCTTTCGGTCGATGCGGGGCAGTGGGACGCATCCAAGGCGCTGGGCCACCGCCCATGGCAGACCTTCCGCGTCGTGGTGCTGCCGCAGGCGATGAGGGCGATCGTGCCGCCGACCGGCAACCAGGTGATCGGCATGCTGAAATACACCTCCATCGCCAGCGTCGTGGCATTGGGCGAACTGATGCACTCCGTGGAGAACATCTACTCCCGCACCTTCGAGACGGTGCCGCTGCTGATCGTCGCGGCCATATGGTATCTCGTCATGGTCAGCCTGCTCTCCATCGCCCAGGCCTTCATCGAGCGGCATTACGCGCGTGGGTCGGACCCGTCCGCGGCCGGACCGGCTTGAGCCGGCCCGGCGATGGACATGGCCTCGCACGACCCCGACCCGCTGCTGCGGATCGCCGGCGTTTGGAAACAACGCGGGCGCAGCCTGGTGCTGAAGGGCGTCGATCTCACGGCGTTCCACGGCCAGGTCGTGTGCCTGCTGGGGCCGAGCGGCGCGGGCAAGAGCACGCTGCTCCGCTGCATCAATGCGCTGGACACCTGCGACCGCGGCCTCGTCACCGTCGATGGCGTGCCCATCGGCGCCCGGCGGCGCGGCAACCGGCTCTACCGCATGACGGAAACCGAGCTGAGCCGGCAGCGCGCCGACATCGGCATGGTGTTCCAGGGCTTCAACTTGTTCCCCCACATGACGGTGCTCGACAACATCACCGACGCGCCCATCCGCGTGCGGAACGAGACGCGGACGACGGCGGCGGCCCACGCGCACGGCCTGCTCGCCCGCGTGGGCCTGGCCGACAAGGCCGGAGCCTTCCCGCGGCAGCTTTCGGGCGGGCAGCAGCAGCGCGTCGCCATCGCGCGGGCGCTGGCGATGCGCCCGAAGCTGATGCTGTTCGACGAACCCACCTCGGCGCTGGACCCGCATCTGGTGGGCGAGGTGCTGGAGGCGATCCGGGGACTGGCGGCCACAGGCATGACGATGGTGGTCGTCACGCACGAGGTGCAGTTCGCGCGCGAGGTGGCCGACGTGGCCGCCGTGATGGTGGACGGCGCCATCGCCGAGCACGGGCCGCCCGGCACCGTGCTGTCGGACCCGCGCGACAGCCGGGTGCGCGCCTTCCTGGCCCGCTCGCTGCGGCCGGGGAGCGCGGCATGACCGGCGAAGGCGACTGGCTGATGGTGGTCGACCTGCAGCCCGCCTTTTCCCACCCCGGCAGTCCCTGGTTCACCCCCGCGCTGGCCGAGGCGGCGCAGCGGATCAAGACTCTGGTGCCGCTGTTCGGCAGCCGCGTGCTGTTCACGCGCTTCGTCCCGCCGCGCACCGTGTCGGGCAGTTGGCGCCGCTACTACGAGAAGTGGCCCTTTGCGCTCGACCCCGCGTCGGACTGGCTGTGGGCGGTCGATGCCCCCTGGGCCGGCCGCCCGAGCATCGCCAGCCACACCTTCTGCAAATGGCTGCCCGAGGCCCATGACCGGTTCGCGCCGGATGCGGCCGTGGTGCTGTGCGGCGTGTCCACGGATTGCTGCGTGCTGGCAACCGCGCTGGCGGCCGTGGATGCCGGCGCGGACGTGCGCGTGGTAGCGGACGCCTGCGCCGCGAGGACGGAGGCCGCCCATGCGGGCGCGCTTGGGATCATGGCGGCCCGCGCGCCCCAGCTCCGCATCGCGACAACCGCGGAGGAGCGCGCCCGCCACGCCGGAAGGACGAAGGCCGGATGACCACCATGCACCTGGGCCTCATCATGCTGGGCGCTGGCGGCCATGTCGCGGGCTGGCGGATGCCGGGCGCGGAGTTCGGCTCGGAGAACGTCCCTTTGCTGCGGCGGCTGGCGCAAACGGCCGAGCGCGGCAAGCTCGACTTCCTGTTCCTGGCCGACGCCGTGAACACCGGCCTCGACGCGCATCCCGGCATGATGGTGCGGCTGGAGCCGCTGACCCTGCTGGCGGCGCTGGCCATGTGCACGGAGCGGATCGGGCTGGGCGCCACCGTGTCCACGACGTATTCCGAACCCTACAACGTGGCCCGCATGCTCGCCTCCATCGACCACCTCAGCAGCGGCCGGGCGGCGTGGAACGTGGTGACCGGGTCCAGCCCCGACGCCGCCGTCAACTTCGGCCGCGCCAAGCACCCGCCGCACGCGGAACGCTACGCGATGGCGGCCGAGTACCTGCAGGTCGTGAAAGGCCTGTGGGACAGCTGGGACGACGGCGCGGTTGTGGGCGACAAGGCGCGCAGCGTGTTCGCCGATCCCGCGGGGATGCGCGTGCTGGACCACGACGGCCCTTTCTACAGGGTGAAGGGTCCGCTCAACATCACGCGCCCGCCCCAGGGCCACCCGGTGATCCTGCAGGCCGGCGCGTCGGAGGCCGGGCGAAACTTCGCGGCAAGGACGGCGGAGGTGGTGTTCACCGTGCAGCAGGACCGGGACGAGGCGGTTGCCTTCCGCCGCGACCTGCGCGCCCGCTGCGTGGCGGCTGGCCGCGCGCCCGATGCCGTCAAGGTCATGCCGGGGGTCAGCGTCGTGGTGGGCGACACGGAAGCCGACGCCCGGGCCATCATCGCCCAGCTTGCCAACCTCGCGGACCCGCAGGCGGCGCTGAAGGTCCTGTCGGACCGTCTGGGCCATGACTTGTCCGCCTTTCCGCTCGACGAGCTTGTGCCGGCGTTGCCGCCCTCCAGCATGATGCAGGGCCATGCGGTGACGCTGGCCGCCCTCGCGCGGCGGCGGCGCATGACGCTGCGCGAATTGCGCGACCTCGCGGCCGCCAGCTCCGGCCACCGCGTGGTGCACGGCACGCCGGAGATGGTCGCGGCCGATCTGGAAGCCTGGTTCCGCGCGGGCGGCGCGGACGGCTTCGTCGTGAGCTGCCCGTTCTACCCGGCCCCGTTCGAGCGGTTCGTGAACCAGGTCGTCCCCATCCTGGTCCGGCGCGGCCTGTTCCGCGCGGAGTATGCGGGCAGGACGTTGCGCGACCACCTCGGCCTGTCCCGCCCGCCAGCCCGGGGCGGCGGGCCTGGCATCCACGCTTTGTGATGGCGCGGCTGGGTTGCAGGAAACGACAAGATAGCGGTTTTAGGGCTCGGCCACGCGGCGGCCGATCAGCCCGCCGCTGCCCGTCACCAGAGCCGGGTCCATCACGCCTCCTTTTGCACGCCGTTTGGGCATTGCGCGCCAGGCCGCGCCTGGCCTGCCTCGGTGCGGCAAGGCTTGCTGGCGGTGCAAGCAGCTTTCATAGTCGCGGGCAACGTCAGGAGCGCGCCATGTCCGCCATGCCAAGCGTCATCACCCCGGCAGTGCTCCACATCATCTACCAGGAGAATGCGCGGTTCTCCCCCTGTCACGAAGCCTGCATCCCTTCGTTCGAGACGCGCATCGCCAAAGCCGTCGGCGCGGGCCTGGGCCTTGCCTGAGACGCCGCCCGACGACCGCGACTACGTCGGCTACGGCGACGACCTCCCGCACGCGCAGTGGCCCGGCGGCGCGCGGATCGCGCTCAACATCAACGTCAACTTCGAGGGCGGCGGCGAGCGCTCGGTGATGGACGGCGACGGCACGTCGGAGGGCGTGCTGACCGACATCGGCGCGCCCGCGTTGCCGGGCCTGCGCAGCCCGATGGTGGAAAGCGTGTTCGAATACGGCTCCCGCGTCGGCGGCTGGCGGCTGCTCAAGCTGTTCCGCCGCTTCGGCATGAAGGTCTGCCTCCTGGCCGTCGCCCGCGCCGCCGAGCGCAACCCGGCGCTGACCCGCGCCTACCTCGACGACGGGCATGAGCTTGTCAGCCACCACTACCGCTGGCTCGACTACCAGCTCATCCCGGAAGCCGAGGAGCGCGAGCACATCCGGCTGGCGCTCGAGACCTTCGAGCGGGTGTGCGGGGTGGCGCCCGTGGGCTGGATGACTGGGCGGCCCAGCGCCAACACGAGGCGGCTGCTGGTCGAGACCGGGCGGCTGCTGTATGACCGCGACGCGCTGAACGACGAGCTGCCGTATTGGCGCGTGGTCGGGGGGCGGCCGCATCTGGTGATCCCCTACTCGTTCGAGACCAACGACAACCGGTTCGACCAGAACCACGGGTTCTCGTGCGCCGACGACTTCGCGCGCTACATGATCGACGGCTTCGACGTGCTGTATGCCGAGGGCGCCGAGCAGCCCCGGCTGATGTCGCTCGCCGTGCACGACCGGCTGATCGGGCGGCCCGGGCGGATCGCCGGGCTGGTGCGGTTCTTGGAGCATGTGCGGCGGCACGACAGGGTTTGGGTGGCGACAGGGCAGGAGATTGCGGAGCATTGGCGGCGGGTGCATCCGGCGCCGGGGTGAGCGGTTTATGCCTAAGGGTGAGGCTGGGAGGCAAAAACGACTCTTATTTTGGGTGCCCATTCGGGCGGATAACATTACATCTACGGCCTGGTTAACTGATCGTGTCTGGCCGAAAGCTGCCGTTCCGCTCTGGAGCCTGTGGTAAGGAAAGCGGACATTGTCCTGCAACGCCGGCAGCGGTGACTGACCCGCATGGGTGAGCGGGAGATTGCTGTTCAACGGGCGACGCCAGCTACGAGAGTGACGCCGCGGACCAACTTCGTCGAGGCATCAGACCTGTGCGAAGCGTTGTCGGCAAATGCCGTCTTCAGTTGCGAATCATTGGTAGCTCCTAAGCAGGTGGGGGGCTGCCTTCACGCAGGCAAGTTCGACTTTTGCGCTGTCATTGGCGATCAGTGCTGCAAGGCCAGCAAGACGACTCCCACCTGCGGTCTGCACCGTGTAGGAAATCCCGTATTCACCGGTCCACGTCATCCCGCTTCGGGCGAACCGCACCGGCAAATCGAGTGGTCGTCCGAAGACGTCGAACCGCACCCAGGGTGTGCCGTTGTCTTTGCGGAAGAACTGGGCTTGGGCCGGTATCGTCTGCCCCGCGACGACATCGGGCTGTTTGCCCGGCGAGGTTCGCCACGACCTTAGGCCGACCGCGACGGTGCCGGTGCAGGTGCTACCCACGACCGCTTCGAAATCGGGACGAGGAGGAGAAAACGGAGATCCATAAGCAACCTGGTGGGCAAGTAGGGAATAGCCTCCGTTGCTACCCACAATAGTTTCGGGACCCGGACGAGGAGGAGGAAACGGAGATCCATAGGCAACTTGGTGGGCAAGCGAGGAATGGCCTCCGTGATCAGCCGGGCTGCCCGTTCTACTCGTCACGTCGGGGCTGCCGGCGAACTGCGAAGGGGTCTCCTTGAGGCTGAGCGCCTGAGAACCTGGCCCGCTCCTCTCTCCCTGGCTGCTGGCGACTTGGACCGACCGCTCCGGCGCGCTTGACGGCGGGGGAACAGACGCGTTCTTCGTCAAGCTCCGGGGCGCGGGGCGCCGAGGCGGCGGTGTAGCCGCAGGGCGAGGCTGGGCCGCGGTGGCGGGCAGTGGAGTCGATTGTGGGGAGACGGAGGACAGGTGGAACTGAGCCTCAACCTCGGTCTCCGTGGCGAACTGCGGCACGGTGGTCGTCGATAAACCCTCTTGGAAAGGAACTTGCTGCGCTGCGCTCCACTGTCTTACGGTATCGTCCACGTCGGCGTCGTGCGGTGTTGGGCCAATCGCACGGTCGTCCCATGTGTCCTGCTGTCGTGCCAGCAGCGTCATGGCCGGGTCATAGCCCATGCTACGGGTCAGACTTGCGACTGCAAGCGACAGGCCGGCCACCCCGGCCATTAGCAACGCCTGCTGCGGTCGACTGACGCGTTGGGGCAGCGCCTGATGTAGGAGTATGCGATTGATGCGGTAAGCCAGGGTGGAAGGCCGCGCCATGGCTGGGCCTCGGGACAAGGGTCCCGAACGCCGGCCCATCTCAAGCAGGATTTCAGCATATCCCAGGCGGTCGCGTGTCGAGGCGATCGCCTGATCGTCGCTGGCCAGTTCGGTCAGCGTGACGAGCCGACGATGGAGCCACCAAGACAGGGGATTAAACCAGAACAAAGCCCTGTTCAGTTGCGACACGATCAGCGTCACGAAGTCCCACCGCGCAACATGGGCTTGCTCATGGGCCAGGACTGCATGGCGCGTTTCGGCAGACCAGTCCACGACGTCGGTCGGCAGTAGGATGACGTGAGCTATCGTCACAGGCCCCGCGATATCTCGGCTGATCCGAACATGGTGCCCCGCCGCCCACTCCGGGCGAACCGGGACCGCCCTGGCCAGCAACCGGAACGACAGGCCAAGGCCGAGGATGACGCGAAGAGCGATGCCGAAGCCGACGACGGTGTAGGCGGCTTCCAGCCATGTCAGGGAAGGCTGCGTTCGGAGCTCGACGACTGCATCGCCCGGAGGCGCTTGCAGCGAGGGTTGTTGCAGCAGGTCGGCCGCACCATCGATCAGCGTTCCTGGAAGCGCTGAGTCGAGCGGCAGGCGCAGCGGGGTGAACTGCGGGAGCATGGGCATCGCCATCGATGCCGCCATGACGATGGTCCATGTCACCAGCAGCACCTCAGCCTGCCGGACGCGCAGCAGCCAAAGAACAGATTGGACGACACCAGCGAGAAGGAGGCTTCGGAGTGCCGCTTCCCCCAGGATGCCGAGCATCAGCTGCGCGCTTTCGCCGCTTCGATTCGTTTCGCCAGCAGCTCCAGGGTGCGGGGCTCCAACATCCGTGCGTCAGCCATTCCGACTAGCACGTCGTCCACCGAGCCGTTGCAGAACCAGTCGATGATCCGCTTGACCGCCCGCGCCGCAACTTGCGGGCGAGCCTGCACAGCACGGAAGACAAAGGTCCGGCCATTGACGCTGTGGGTTACATACCCCTTGTCCTCGAGCCGCCGGAGGACCGTCCGCACGGTCGACTCCTTGGGGCACCGTGCAAGCTCCTCTCGAACCTGCTCGGCCGTGACCTCGCCCTTGTTCCAGACAAGCTGCATGATTTCGAGCTCGAGTTCGCCGAGATCAGGCAGGCTTTCATCCATAGAACACCGTCCCGCGTAACACTACAATCTGTAGCGCTCGGCCCCGTGCAACGCAAGCTGGCCTTGGTGCGTGGACTTTTGACCGGCGCGACAAGGCTGCCGCGAGAGCTAGCGAGACAAGCATCCACCGCCTATGCTACAACAAGTAGCGCTACGTAACGTAGATGACAGAAGGGTCCTCGACGACAGTCAGGACGTGTTTCTGGAC
>JAABUS010008855.1_pt1 | contig 10847 bp, 8 predicted proteins | sample 5560161 | NCBI WGS metagenome assembly JAABUS01 (sample SAMN10711885, study PRJNA513376) | rock metagenome | isolation source: Antarctica rocks | place: Antarctica: Victoria Land, Trio Nunatak nord | collected 2016-01-04
AGACGGCGGGCATGAAGAACTCCCATCTCAGCCTCTTGGGCCACACCCGTCACACACGCCACGCCGGTTACGCCAGCACGAAACCCCAGGTCAACGGCCGCGCCCACCGACCTTTCCGGCACCCTGGTCGGCCACCGGGACCGACATCAAGGGTGACGCCTACGAGGAGCTGCTGTCCAAGGGGGCCGAGGACGTCAAGTCCGGCGCGGGGCAGTACTTCACTCCGCGGGCGTTGATTCAGGCCATGGTCGACTGCGTCCGGCCGACGGTTGCTGACTCGGTGATCGACCCGGCAGCGGGGACCGGCGGATTCCTGCTCGCGGCCCACGACTTGGCGTCCAAGGACGCCGAGACACTGACCCCAACCCAGCGGACGCACCTGCGGGACTCGTTCGTCCACGGGGTCGAGCTGGTCGACGGCACGGCGCGGTTGGCGGCGATGAACCTTTTGCTGCATGGCATCGGCACCCCGACCGGGGAGAGTCTTATCGAGGTGAAGGACGCGTTGATCGCGGATCCGGGCACGCGGCATACCGTGGTGTTGTCGAACCCGCCGTTCGGACGCAAGTCCTCGCTGACCATGGTCGGTGCGGATGGGCGGGAGGCTCGCGAAGAGCGCGAGATCGAGCGGCAGGACTTCGTCGTGACGACCTCGAACAAGCAGTTGAACTTCGTGCAGCACATCGCGACGATCTTGGGCATCAACGGCCGGGCCGCGGTGGTGCTGCCGGACAACGTGCTGTTCGAGGGAGGTGCGGGAGAGACACTGCGGCGGCGGCTGCTCCGAGACTTCGACCTGCACACGATGCTCCGGCTACCGACGGGGATCTTCTACGCCCAGGGCGTCAAGGCCAACGTGTTGTTCTTCGACAAGAAGCCGGCCGGTGAGCGGCCGTGGACCCAGCGGCTGTGGGTTTATGACCTGCGCACGAACCGCCACTTCACGCTGAAGCAGAATCCGTTGCGGCGGCAGCATCTTGACGAGTTCGTCGCCTGCTACGTCCCGGGAAGGTCGCGCTCCGGGCGGGTAGAGTCGGAGCGGTTCCGAGCGTTCGACTATGACGAACTGGTTGCCCGGGACAAGGCCGACCTCGACATCACTTGGCTGCGGGACGAATCGCTCGAGGACCTCGACAACCTCCCCTCGCCCGAGGTAATCGCCCGCGAGATCGTCGAGGACCTCACGGCCGCTCTCCTCGAGTTTGAAGCGGTCGCGGTCGCACTAGAGAACTCTGGATCGGCCGCCCCGGCGAACGCGCGCGGAGAGCAGTAGCCCTGCGAACTGGAAGACTGCGAGCGGAAAATGCTGGGCACGGTCTCGTATGGCGAGTACCGCTCCCAGGAAGACTCAGGGATGTCGGCGGCTGAATCGCGGGACCGGCGGCTTGATCTCGCTCGGTTCGACGACATCCGAAGTTGTCACGACATCAGGCGTTCACATCCTCAGCAGGCGGCGCAAGGCACACTGAGCCATGACCGACTCTCAACAGGACTCGCTCCAGGAGATGATCGCAGAGCTGCTCGACGGCTGGAAAGACTTCGTAAGCGGCACCGGCCCGAACCTGGTGGACTGGCGTGGGCGAAGCGAGGCGCAGGTGGCCACGATCATGACCCTGACGGCGCACGTGCACGCTACGGCGGCAATCCTGCGCCCGGCAATACCAGATGAACTGACCATCGCCCACATGCCTCTCGTCAGGTCGATCTTCGAGTCCACCATCACTATCGCCTGGTGCGACGAGGTCGCTGATGCGGCCCAGAGCCTGGTTAACGAGAGCGCCCGACAGAGACGAGCTTTGCGGTCCTCACTGGAAAAGAGCCGGACGATGAGCGAGATGGCCGATCAGATCAGCGGAACCGACTGGAGCAGCCTGCCGACATCGAGCAGCCAGCAAGCGAGGTACATCGAACAGCGCTGCGACGACGTCGCCCTCGACGGCGCGTACGCCTTCTACCGGATGCTCAGCGGGATGAGCCACGTCTCGATCGAGACGATCGACGCCTACCTCGACGCTGAGTCCTTCATCCCCGGTGAACCGCTGAGCGTGAAGTCCAACCCAGGCCCTATATCGTCCTCTCCCGCCTGGTCGCATCTGGTCGCGTGTTGCCTGGTCTGGTCGGGCATGGTCGTCAACTACCTCGACAAGACCCGCAGTAGACGCAGTCAACTCCGCCTCGTCGCGCGCGCACTGGGCATACGTCCCGAACTACCCGTGAAGTACGACGCCCACCGCCGCGGCCAACAGTCAACCAAGCGCCAGCGCTGACTCACCCACCACGGCGTTACCGGACGAGCCCGGCCGTCCTCCCCACGGCGTGACAGGGGGCGTTCGGTGGGCCAGCGCCACAGATCTGGTCGTGACTGACCACGACTCGAAGGTGCTGGCGGGACGCATGTTCCGGTGCAAGGGGTGGGACCTCGGGGCCGCGTTGGACTGGGCGGCCCAGCGGGCCGCGCGGGCGGGGTTCACGGGTGCACCGACACGCCGACATCGCGACTTTCAACAGCCCCTGGCGGCGACCGGAGGCGTATGTCGGCGCTGTGGAGCAGGATGCCGAATGTGACGAGAATCGATGCTGGAGAGCTCAACTTCGAGTGGGACCGCGACTTGGTGGCTACGATCAAGGCCGTCCTGGGACAGGTGGCGGAGACTTACGAGCTGTCGAGTCTCGTCAAGGGTGTTCTCTCAGGCGACCTGGAGGAGCATGTGAAGGCGTTGGTTCGAGCGCTCGACTACCACCAGCGCAGACCGTCGGGTAGGCGCTCGTCTGCGGATGCTCGGTACGGCCCCATGATGACGACGACAGAGGGGTACGCATACCCAGAGCCCCTTTCGTCGCTTGCCCCGGAGACGGCGTTGGCCTGGGCCGACGCAACTCGAATATTCCACGCCAACGACGTTGTTCTGGCGCGGCTTGGCGACCTCCTGTGGAGCCTCAAGGCCCAGCCACGACCTGATCTCCACGCCCGCACGGCCCAAGCCGCCATGCGACGGCTATGGGCGCGTGGGAAGTTGCTTCGGTGCATCGTGCGGACGCGCTTATCCGGGCCCTGGAGCTGGCAAGCGAGCTTCAGGACCTCGCCCTGGTGTCAGAGATTGCAGCTGATTTAGTATCGGCGATTCGCGAAACTCTCGTTCAGGAGGAGTGGGCTCCGGGCGTCGCCGTTCCAATGATCGAGGCGCTGTCGTTGCTCCAAATGCAGCGCGCTGGCGGGGATGCGCAACAACGCCAGCGCATCGCCCGTGAAGCCGTCGAGATGTGGCGCGACCACGCGGATAGGCGTGGGGGCCTTGTGGGACTGGCGCACCTCGAGCGAGCGCTTGAGCTGGCGCGTAACGAGGGCTTGGTGGACGCGGCGAACGAGTTGCGTCTGCTGATACAGCAGCCCAGAAGTGCTGATGAGCTCGGCATGCAAGAGATAGCGGGCGAGGTGACGGTCCCGACAGAAGTGATCGAGGGATTTGTCAATAGCTTTGTTAATACATCTGGGCCCGAAGAGACGCTCGCAAGGCTTGCAATGCACAGCCCGATCACAGATGTTGATTCGGACATGCGGCTCGTGCGTGACCAGATGCACGAGTTCCCCCTTCAACACATGTTCTCGCGGGTGGTCACCAATAGCGACGGCACGCCAATCGCTCATATCACAACTGATGAGCAGAAGTTCAGCCATGCCCTAAACCAGCATCACAGCATGGCCATCACGATCTGGGGCAGCCTCTTAGGGATGATCATCGAGCGACTCACGAATGGCGCCCATCTGGCGCCGGCGGACGTTCGGCGACACGTACTGGGAGAGTTCATCGACGACCCGATGGCTGAAGGTATTGCCAAGGCCTACGAAGAGATCCAAAGTGGGGACTTTGAAGGCGCACTTCAGCGTTTGCTCGTGCGCATTGAACGAGCAATCAGACACGTATCGCGTGGCCTCGGGCTGCCAGTCTCAGACCTCCGGAAGTAGATGACTGACTGTCCCTGTTAGCAGGGCTTTCTCTTTGTGTCTTTGCGTCGGAAATCCGATAAGATATGCTAGTCTTGGTGCCATGGTTCAGGACGCGTTGGAGGGGATGCCGGAGCCGGCCGTGCTGCGCCTGCACACCAGCGACGGGCAGGTCATGGTGACCTGCGGACGCTCGGTGCTCTACCGGTTCGAGGTGGGCGACACCGGGATGCGCAACCTGGCGATCGTGGCGATGACCGACGCCGGACGGCGCGTGGATGAGGTGGCCGCCGTGTTCGGGTTGAGCGCGACGTACGTCTCGATCCTGCGGGGCCGGGCCCGTGCGGACGGGTCGGCTGGTTTGGTGCGTCGTCGCGGCCGCCCGCCCAAGCTGAGCGAACGGCAGGTGGCCAAGGCCCGGGGCTGGGCGGCGGCAGGGTGGACCCAGCAGGCCATCGCCGACCGGCTCGCGGTGGCCCGTTCGGTGATCAGCGAGCTGCTCGCCCGCCTCGGCCCGGCCCCCGTCCAGGAGGAACTGCCCGAGTCCACCGAGGAGGCCACCGAGGAGGCCGGGCCCGAGCCGGTGCTGGCCGCGCCGGTGTTCGCGGGTTCGGCGCGGATCACCACTGGGACGTTCCCGTGTCGGTATGCCGGGGCGATGCTGCTGCATGGTTACCTGGACCGGGTCGGCGCCGAGGCGGTCTTCGCCACGGTGACCGGTGGCCCGGCCCGCCGCTATGACGACCTGGCCGTGCTGTCCACTGCGACGCTCGGGTTCGCGCTCGGGATCGACACCGTGGAAGGAAGCAAGCACCTGCGCCGCGCCGAGGCCGGCGCCGCGCTCGGGCTGGGGGCCGTCCCCGAGCTGAGGACGCTGCGGACCCGGCTCGCCGCGCTGGCCGACCGCACGGACCCGCTGCAGCTGCAGCGGGCCTTCGCTGCCGGGATGCTGGCCGGGGACCCGGCCGGGGACCCGGTGTACTTCGTCGATGACCACTTCGTGCCCTACGCCGGGGCGCGGCCGGTCGCCAAGGGCTGGAACACCAAACGCCGCCACGCCCAACCCGGCCGCGACGACACCCTGCTGGTCGATGCCCGCGGCCGGGCCGTGGTGTTCGGCTCGGGTGAGCCGACCGGGCTGTCCACCACCCTGCCCGGCGTGCTGGCCCAGCTGCGGGCCGTGATCGGCCCGGACGCGCCGGTGCTGCTCGGGTTCGACCGGGGCGGGGCGTTCCCGGTCACCTTCACCGCCTGCCGGGACGCCGGCGCGGACTGGGTCACCTACCGACGCGCCCCCTTGGCGCAGACGACCGCGACACCGCGCCGGTCCTGGACGGTCCGCGACGGCAAACGGGTCACCGTGACCCTGGCCGACGAGAGCGTCCAGCTCAACGGGTACGGCGCCGCCCGGCAGCTGACCCTGTTCGAGCACGACCAGCCGGTGCTGCAGGTCCTCACCAGCGACACCACCGGGACCGGCGCGGACCTGGCGTGCTGGCTACGGTCCCGGTGGCGGATCGAGAACATGTTCAAGTACGCCTCCGAACACCACGGCATCGACGCCCTGGCCGACTACGCCATGGACATCGGCCCCGACACCCGGATGGTGACCAACCCCGCCCGGGTCACGGCCCGTAAACAGGTCAACGCGGACGAGGCCGAGCTGGCCGCGGCCGAACGCGCGCTGCCCCAGCTGCTGAACGGCGACGGGACCCCGAAGCAGAAGAACGCCGCGCTACCCGCCGCCCACGCCCGAATCCGGCACGCCCACACCGCGTTGGCCGACGCGAAGGCCGTACTCAAGCCGATCACGGCCAAGATCGCCGCGACCGACCTGGACCCGGACGCGAAACAAGCCCGCCCCCGCCTGGCCCGCCGCGGCCTGCAAATGGTGCTACGGCTGCTCGCGTTCAACGCCGAAGCATGGCTCGCCGAACACCTCAACGCCTACCTGGCCGACCCCGACGAATACCGCGCCATCCTTCGGCACCTGCTCCACCTCGGCGGCCAGGTCGACTACACCACCACCGCGATCACGGTGACCCTCAACAGGCCTGACAGCCCACGCGTCGCCCGCGCCCTGCATCTGCTCACCGACGAGCTCAACGCAACCCCAGCGCGCCTGCCCGGCGACCGCCGCCACATCACCTACCACGTCACGCCCGCATGATCTCAACAGTGAGCCCGGCCCTACTTCCGGAGGTCTGAGTCTTTCGTGAGCCGAGCCTCGATGGCAACTCAATGGGCGCCTACAAGGGCCTCGGAGAGTTGTTGAGCCTGCTCGAGGGGCGAGTGCCCGAACATCAACGCCGGTACTTCGCGGTTCTCTTGACCGAACGCACAGGGATGAACCTCCGCAACAGATCAGCGCACGGACTCATGGAGGCGGTCTCGCGCGAAGAAGCGGCCCTAGCCCTGCACGTTCTGCTCGCGATCTCCCTCTGGTCGGCCGGCGCGCCCGGCCCAAGTGAAGGTAAAGAACCACGCGCTTGAGCGCCCGATTGGCGCGTCCCCTAGGGAGTGGAGCGACCAGGGAGCATCAAGGGCGCCCGCTCATCGGCATGAGGGATCGGTGGCGCCCCTCGGTCAACCGCCGGGCCACGAGCGCTTCGACCAGCGCTCCGACTTGACGTGTACCCAACTGGCTGTGAGAAGTTTCTGTTCTTCGTTAAAGCCGCCCGCTTCGCGGGCGGCGCGTCAGGACGACGCAACCTGACATGCCGGACATTTGGCGGGCGCGGGCCAAAGGAGGGGTCAGCGACCCGCCTCCGCCGTCGTCGGCTCTCCGGTCGGCGCCCGGACGGTTTCAGGCGCTGGCGACGGACGGGGCGGGTTCCGCGGGCCCTCCCCGAGCCCCAGCTGTCTCGTTCCAGCCGCAGCCCGTTGTCAAACCCGTGTACCTGGCTTCCGCACCCGCATCGCAGCGGGCCACCTCCCAGCGGCGCGGGTTTGCGGTCACTGCGCATACCCGCGTGGCCACCGACGCGACCGGTGTTCTCTTGGGCGCGAACGGGGGACGTGTCAGGCGCCTCGTGCATTCGAACCTGCGTTCGATAGAGTTGGCTCATGATTGATGTCCCGCGGCTGGCTCAAAGGCAGCCGCGGTCGGTGACGCCGGAGCAGCTGACCGCTCTCGACGTCACCACTGCTGCCGAGCCGGCGAGGGTTCACGCCTGGATCCTGTGGGGGGACGGTGCCGAGGAGCTGGTGGCTGGCCACGCCGTTGCGTGGACCCGGCGAGCAGTCAGGGTTCGGTGGGGTGTACCGCCTCATGTGCTTGAGGCATGGGTCTGGGCTGGTGCCGTACAGCGGCTCTAACGTCGACGGCTGCGCCGAATCTTTGTGGTGCGTTCGCGGATTCAGTTGGGGCCGTCGCGAGCAACGCGGTGTGGGTTGTGTCGACTCGCCACGCGGATTCGGCGAGCCGAGACGCCGCGCGAGGTGACCACGAGCACGATCGCGCATCTGCCAATATCTTGCTAGACGCAAGCCGCCGCCAGTGGCGACATGAGCGCTCGACCTTGCGCGGGGAAAGCCGTCGGTGAAGGGAGCTCCTTCGCGTCGCGTAGATCTCCATAGTTACGGCGAGATCGGCATGGCGCACGATCCGCACAATCACTCGCGGGTGGACGTCAAGGTCGACCAGCAGAGTGCCACACGTGCGACGAGCGGCGTGGACCGTAAGCTGGCGCACCCCGGCGGCTTCACATCGGGCCGTGAGCCGGGAGTCCAGTGCGTGGATGGATGGGCGTGCCAAACCGACCGGTGAGAACGAGGTGCCGGCCCTGGTCCATGCCACGCCATCCGGTTCCCACCTCTAGCCGGTCCTTGTCCTGCTGCTCACCCCGCAGATGCAGGGAGGCCGGGACAAGGTCCGGCCACATCGAACTAGAAGGCACGGATGTCCCACCTGTGGCGGGCGAACGGTGAGCACGCCAAACCCGAGGCGCGTCGTCGCCCCGTTCTGGTGTGCGCGCTAATGCCGCGTTGAGGGCGGCTGCCCTCGCCCGAATCTGCGGAGTCCGGTCGTCATGGCTGTGCCGGCCACACTGTCCCGAGCGTCGCGCACTGCAACTAAGGTCTAAGCATGCTTCGCCGACTCGACCTCAAGGCGCCTTGGAGGTCTCTGGACGAGGGCTTCTGGTCCGACGACCACCCTTTAGGTGGCCGGACGGTTGTGTATGGCCACAACGGCAGCGGCAAGTCGACGCTGTCTGAGCTTCTCCTCAGCCTCGCCGAGGGAGTCTGCGCCACGGGCGTCGTTTGGGAGGACGATCAGAAGCGCCACACCAACGTGAGCGCGGGCGGAATGAGCCCGTCGGCGTCCATGGCGGTATTCACGCGCAAGTGGGTCGAGGTGAACCTGTCAGCCTTCCTCGACGGTGCCGGCGCCTCGGCCATCGTGACGTTGGGCAAGGAAGCTATCGACGCGAAGGATGAGGAGAATCGGCTTGTTGAGGAGATCGACAACCTGCGGGATGAGGGCAAGGAGGCCGCCAAGCGGCAGAAGGCTGCCCACGACAGGGTCGAGAAGCTGGCCCGTGGCCTGCAGGACCGCATTGTCTCTGAGCTCAAGGAGTTTGACTACAGCCACTTCACGAAGAACCGCTACTCCGTGCCCAAGGTCCAGGATGACCTGCGCAAGTACAAGGGTGAGTTCCCGGATAGCAACGCGCATGCTGAGGCACTCAAGCGGCTTGGCGAGGGTGCGCCGTCGCCCGTGCCGGAGGTTGTCGCTCCGCCCGCTGGCGTCGCCAGCCTGCTGGTCAGTCTGGCCGAGATTCTGGCCGAGACGCCCACCCGAGTCGCCATCAAAGCACTAGAGGGCAACCCGGCGGCTCAGACATGGGTCGAGCAAGGTCTCGTACTGCACGAAGGCCTCGACCACTGTCTCTTCTGCGCCGGGGAGATCAGTGGCGATCGTCGTGACCAGTTGGCTCGTCATTTCGATGAGAGCTGGCTCCAGATTCGCAGCAAGGCGAAGAAGTTGGTGGATGCCGTCACGGGCGAGAAGCGGGAGCTTGCCGCCTGGCATGCTGCTCTGCCGGCTACCACGAGCTTGGCGAGCCAACTGCAGTCGGTCTACGAGGACGCTGTGAAGCGAGCCAAGACTGACGTGGATGACCGCGTTGCCGCACTTGTGGCCGTTGAGAAGGTGCTCAATGACAAGATTGCGGACCCCAGCGCCACGCCTGGCGCCCCAGAGTGGACTGTGCTCAACACGGCTCCATCTACCACGGTGCTCGCTCAGGCGGTCACGGAACACAACGACCAGGCTCGACGTCATGCAGAGGTCACCGCGGAGCGGAAGCAGACGGTCCTGGACCACCTGGTCGGATCCCAGAGCGAAGCCTTCCGAGGGCTTGAGGAACAGGCCAAGGAGCTGGCAGCCAAGAGTCAGACCGCCAAAGATGCCGCGGACCTGACGGAACGACGTCTGGAAGAGGTGCGGCAGGCGCAGTTCACCACGAAGGACATGGCTGACATTCTGACCCGTGATCTGGCCCGCGTTTATGGCAAGGACCACCTCAGTGTCGCAGTCACGTCGGATGGCAAGTCGTACGCCTGCCGTCGTGGAGACCAGCCGGGTACGGACCTCAGCGACGGTGAGCGGACAACCCTGTCGTTGCTGTACTTCCTGCGGAAGTTGGAGGACGAGCAGAGTCCTGGCGGTGACCGGTCGCAGCGCATTGTAGTGATCGACGACCCGTCCAGCTCGCTCGACCGGGAAGCTCTCTTCGCAACCCATCAGTGGCTGATCGATACGCTCAAGGGCTTCGGCCAGTACGTCATTCTGACCCACGATTTCAGCCTGCTGCGACTGTTCATCAAGTCCCACAAGACCGTTTGGGGCAAGTCGATGAGTCAGATCAAGAGGGACGACGCCGACGAGATTCGCTTCCCGAAGGTCGCGTTCTTGGAGATGTACGCGGCCTCGGTCGACGGCGAGCGCCGCTCCCGCGTCGGCAAACTCCCACGCGTCCTGCTCAACAACACGTCGGAGTACGCCTACCTCTTCTCGATGGTCATGGCCGGGATCGCCGACTCCGAGGATCACGAACGTCTCTTCCTCCTCCCGAACGCTGCTCGCCGTGTCCTTGAGGTCTTCGCCAGCTACAAAGCACCTCACCGCACCGACTTTCTCCAGCAACTCGAAGTCCTGGTGGAGTCTCAGGAAGGCGAGCCATATCGCGATGTGTATGACTTCTGCAATCGCTTCTCACACGGCGAGGGAAGCGAGAGCATAGATGTGCTCGACGCCCGTGCCGTTCATGGACAAATCCGCCGATGCATGGAGTTCCTGCGCGCGGTCGACGGCGAGCACTTCGAGCGCATGTGCAAGGCGACCGGAACTGACCCATCCACCATTCCATGATCGGCAACGCAGTTGTTCCCAAGGCCCGGCCCACCGGCGGCGCTGAGAGCCGCGCGCACCAGCATCCTGGTCGTGCGGTCGCGGATTCGGTTGGGGCCGTCGCGAGCAACGCGGTGTGGGTTGTGTCGACTCGCCACGCGGATTCGGCGAGCCGAGACGCAGGTCGAGGTGGCCACGAGCACGATCGCGCATCTGGCAACATCTTGCTAGACGCAAGCCGCCGCCAGTGGCGACATGAGCGTTCGACCTTGCGCGGGAAAGCCGTCGGTGACGGGAACTCCTTCGCGTGACTGTCGCCGCGTGACGCGGTCGAACGCCGGTGCCCAAGCGGCGCGACCCGGAGTTTGGGGTCGATGATGCAAGCAGAGAAGTACAGCAGTAGATGCGCGACACGGCCCTCGCGCTCAGCCCTGATCCACCGATTGGTGGGCGCGTTGGGTGGGTCGTGACATGCGAATGCCCCTGTGAGGCGGGAGGATTGGACTTGTCAAGGGCCTGATCCGTACCGTCCGAAGGGGCATCCGACAA
>JAABUS010008858.1_pt1 | contig 10845 bp, 16 predicted proteins | sample 5560161 | NCBI WGS metagenome assembly JAABUS01 (sample SAMN10711885, study PRJNA513376) | rock metagenome | isolation source: Antarctica rocks | place: Antarctica: Victoria Land, Trio Nunatak nord | collected 2016-01-04
GTGACGGCCCGGAGCGGCCGAGACTGCGCAGCATCGTCACCACCCATCGGCACCGGGATCATTGGGAAGCGCTGCCGTCCGTCGCCGGGATGACCGGCGCGAACCTGTACGCCGGCGCCGCGGATGCGGATGCGCTGCCGGTGCCGACGGACGTCCCTCTCGAGCAGGGATCCGTGGTGCCGCTCGGGGACTGTCGGCTCGAGGTGATCGCCCTGCGCGGTCACACCGAGGGCTCGGTGGCGCTGCTCTACCGGGACCCTGAAGGCTCGGCGCACCTGTTCAGCGGTGACTCGCTGTTCCCTGGTGGTCCTGGACGGACAACATGCCGAGAAGACTTCGATTCGCTGATGGCGGATCTACAGACTCGGGTGTTCGACGTTCTGCCGGATGACACATGGGTCTATCCCGGTCATGGCGATGACACAACGATCGGCGCGGAACGTCCGTCGATCTCGGAGTGGCTCACTCGCGGCTGGTAGCGATCCGAATGGCGTCCCTGGGCCACCAGTCCATCACTGGCCCACCGAAGGGAACCACCATGACAACCACCGACCACACCATCGATTTTTCCGAGCTGCGGATTGGCGACCGCGTCAGCGCCCACCGACCGCCGAACGGCCCGGTGCACGAGGGAACCGTCACGGCACGGACCGGTGACCGGATCTACCTCGGCCCGATCGAGGCGTCGACCCCGTTCCTCCTGGGAGGCGGCCACGTGTTCAGCCTGCTGGGCCGTGACCCGTCGGTGCGGCCGGAGGTGATCCGACTGTCGTCGTGTCCCTCCTGGTGCGCCGGGATCCACGACGCCGACAGTGAGGTGATCGTGCATTGCCGCCCAGTGGGCGCCCTCGGTGTCGAGATCACTGCCGAGGAGAGCGACGACGGCACGGTCGGTGCCGCCTGCGTGTACGTGCCGGATGCGCGGGAGGGTCTGTCCGACGACGTCACTCCGGAGCGTGCCGCGCTGCTCGGTCACTCCCTGCTGTTGGCCGTGGCGATCATCGAACGGACGGTAACCAGCTGAGTGATATCACTCAGCTGGCACCAAGTACTCCGTGACCTCACGAACAGCACCCCCGGTTTCGGCCGGGGGTGCTGTCGTCTGGCCGGTATTCACACCAGCGTTAATACCTCGTCCAGCTTCCGGCGGTCGGCGTCGCGGCGGTCGGTGGCCTGGCGGTAGGCGGCGTCAAGGGCAAGCTCGCCGTCGACTACTTGCTGGGCAAGGTCAGGAGCGTGATCGAGAACGGTGCCGGCGTTCTGCAGTGCCTTCTGCTCGCCCGACAACTTCGGAGACTTCTCCGAAGTACGCGACCATCCGACCCATCGGCCTCCGTCCCGCCGGCCGTCAGCTGCCAGCACCAGTGCCGTGGCCATCGCCCGCGCCCTGGGGAGTGGGGGCGAAGCTCCGACCGACAGGGGACCGCGGGGGAGGGGGATTGCGGTCTGTACGGGTTTGGAGGTCTCAGGGCAGCTGGACACCCCGGGCGCCGCGGTACTGCGGACGCCTGCCGGTCAACGGATCAGGCAGCCGCAACGCCGCCAACAGCTTCTTCATGGTGTCCGCGGTGGCGATGGCCAGCCGGTCAGGGTCGGTCACCACAAGGTTGCCGGCCCATTCCTCGGAGCCAGACCGGATCATCTGGTCAAGCCTGTCCAGGCGATCCTTCGCCCGGCACGCCTCGGTGAGAACCGCCTCCTGAGTGGGGTCGAGATCGTGCAGGCCAGTGATGGCGTCCCACAAGGCCAGACCACCAGTTCCGAGGGCTGTAGGGGGCATCTGAGGGCCTTTCTCGATGAACTCAGCGGTCCGCACTGCGAGGGTGCTTCCCCGCGGTCCGCATGAGCCAGGGTGTCTCGGTGGCCCTGGCTCTCCCGTCAGGACGGCTCGGCCTCGTCGTAGGGATGATGCTGTGTCCATCCGGCGGGCGACCAGTACAAGACCCGCCGGCCAAACCTGGGAGCGATTCATAGGTGCGTGATTGGGTCGGGCAGTGGTGGCGGATCGGGCGGCAGGCTCGCGCCAAACGCAAGGCCCATCGATCTGCTCAGATCGCTGTCGGGTCGAACGGGGCGTCGCCGACGGTGTACGACGGCAGATCGTCGACGTCGATGCCGTGGCGGTCGGCCCACTGTTGGCGGGCGTCTTTGAATGCTTCGAAGCCGGCGTCCCAGTCCGAGGCCGACAGACGCATCGGGTCCGGGTTGTAGGCCAGCAGGTCGACCGGCAGCTGATCGCCGGCTTGCCCTTCCCGGCGTTTCACTGGGCGCTCCGTAGGCCGTAGAAGCCGCGGGGCGGGTGTGCCGGCAGCCGGCCGTCCTCACCGCTCGGGACTCGCAGGGCGGCGAACATGCGGGCCAGCGCGATGCGCTGCTGCCGCAGCTCGACCAGTGCGGGATGCACCCGCACACCCTGGCTCGACTCCGACATCACCCCGTCAGCGGTCAACTGCTCCTGTAGCGCGTCGCAGGAGTCGAGGGTGCGGCACGCCTCGGTGAGTAGAGCAACCTCCTGGTGCGCGAGCTCGTAGTCGTCCATCACCGCCCGCCACAGAGCCTTACCGGAGCGGCGCAGATCGGTTGGTGGACGAGGTGAAACGGTGCCTGTCATGGGGTACTCCGATTCGTTGAGGGCTGGTTCGGTTGAGCGGTAGAGGGAGACAGCGCTAATCCCCGCCGGGGCTTGGCGGGCGGGGTGAGGGTCCCTCCCCCTGGGTCTCCTTGGCGTAGATGGACTGTGTGTGAAAACGGCCCTATCCCGCCGGGGCTTGGGGGTCGCGTCGACGGTGATGCCCCCACCCCATGGAGCCGAGCCCGGGATGGGCGCGGCTCCGTAGGTGTGGGCTGGGCTCAGACTGCGACGTTGCCGAGGGCTCGTCGGTCAGCTCGGGCGGTCGCCTGGTCGTCGGCCTGTCGGCGTCGTTGGCGGTCGCTGTCCAGGGTGGTGGTGCGGCGCTGGTACTCGTCGGGGCTGGCGAGGTTGAGCGTCACGTCGAGGCCGGACACGGCGGTCGGGTCGGGCCGGTCGCCGAGCGAGTCCAGCTGGTCGAGGGTGAGGTCGGCGAAGATCAGCGGGCGCGCGCTGACGTCGATGCGGGCGAGTCCGGCCGCGGTGCACATGGTGGTCCAGGCCTGCGCGATCCGGTCGAGGGTCATCACTGCCTCGCGAGCTCTGCCCCACGGTGTCATCTGCTGGACCCGGAGACTGCTCACCGTATTGGTGTCGCTGAGGTCGACACCGGGACACACAGCGCGGTACTCGGTCAGTGCCTCGTTGGCCTCATCGATGAGTGGCCGCCAGGTGTCGATGATGGTGTCGGCGTGACGGAACAGCAGGGCCGCGACCTGTTGGTCGATGTGGGCCTGGATCATCAGGCTCGGCTCAAGGGCGGTCAGTTGCTTGGCGGCGAGTTCACGGTTCACGGCCTTGTCGGTGAGCGGGTCGCGTCCTGCCTCCATCGCGGCGACGAGAGCAGCGGCGAGAGCGGTGTTGTCCGGCCTGCGCTCGGGCAGTTTGGCTTGCAGTGCCAGCAGTTCGGCGTGGGCGTCGGTGAGTTCCTGCGGTAGTGGTGCGTCGAGCTGGCGGGCGGCCTGGGTGAGGATGCCCCACGCTGCGGCGGCGGTGATCGAGTACATGGTGTGCCTTTCGGTCGAGGGTTTGGGTGCTACTGGTAGTCGGGCAGGTTGTCGGCGTCGGGTCTGCGGAACAGGTGCGCCATGAACTGGCGCGACTGTTGCTCCTGCGGTGTCCGGGTGAGCGGTGCGGGGTTGCCGCCTTCGGTCGGGACGACGGCGTTGCGTGCTGCCGGTTGGGGTGCGGCCGCGATGAGGTGCCTCATGAACGCCTGATCTCTGGTGGTGTCGAACAGGTTGTGTGCCATCGCTTTGTCCTCGGCGCTGTTGGGCTCGGTCATCTGGTGTTGCCCTTTCTTGTTGGCCGGCGGGGTGCCGGTGATCGGGTGGGTGCGGTCGGTGACGCTGACGGCGCCGCAGTTGGGGCAGTAGCCACGCGTCATCGGGTCACCTCCGTGGTTCCCTCGGGTCGGATGTTGCGTCGCCGCAGCCGGCGGCGGCGGCGGGCATCGGCCAGCCGGATCGACTGCCGGGCGCGGGCGCGGCCTCGGTGCCGGGGCCAGGTCATGCGCTGCATGCTGATTCCTTTCGTAGGTTGGCCGGCCGGCCACGTGTAGGTGTTCTATCCCGGCCGCCCCAGATGCCGGCCGTCTCCCGGTTGGCGGTGGCGAAGGCGTCGCACTGAGCGAGCACCGGGCACCGGCCGCAGAGATGCGCGGCCTGCTCGGTCAGCTCGTCGTCGTTCGACCACCAGGCATCCGGCAGTGAGATGCACGGCGCCGGCCGGTCGGCGTCGGCGAGGGCCTGGTGCAGCCGAAGCCAGTCGGCGGCGGCCGATGGGCGGATTCCGAGTCCGGTGCTCATATTGCGTTCCCCGGCCAGGGCAGCCCGGTCTGCGCAGTGGTCCACCCGACGCGGTGGTCGTGGTCGTCGGCGCCGCACAGCCCAGCAAGGTTGTCTGGATCAGCCAGTCGCCCGCAGACTCGGCACTCTGACTCGACTGTCGCCAGATTAGGTAGGACCTCCATATAAACCGGTGAATCCGGCGGAAGCGGCGCAAGTGGCGCAATAGTGGCCGGTTGCGCCGGTTGCGCCGCTTCCACCGGTTCATAAGTGGGGTCTATCCGCATCTGGCGCCATACCGCAGACAGACTCGCCATCGCGTAGCCGCGAGGTCCACTCTTGGCGATTCTGGTGGAGTTGATCTTGTAGCTCTGCGCCAGCATCCGGCCCAGCCGGTGCGCCGTCAGCTCCTTGCCGAACGGGCCGGCGTCACCCCAGACCGGCGGGTGCTTCAACACCAAGGCGGTGATGATGTCGGCCGTCGACCAGAACGATTCACCCTCGGGCCAGACCTCGAACAAGTGTTTGAGCAACAGAATCGCCGGGCGTTCCTTGATCAGGCCGTCTTCCTTGTCCATCTCGAATTGCTCCCTGTCCTGTAAGGCCATCGCGTCGACGGCCGCCGGCCAGCGGCCGCCAGCAATCTCGGCGATCCGGCGCAGCGGTCCCCACTTCTCCCGGAACCTTCCGGTGATTCCCTCGGGCAGCACCGGCCGGCAGGCGCGCACGGCGTCGCGGACCTGATCGGCCCAGCGTCCGATCCGCTCGGCCAGCGCCAGCGCGTCGTCTTCGATCTGTTCCCAGTCCGACTCGGTGGCCCGGCCGTCCATATCCGGCAGCAGCAACACCCGGATGATCCGGGTCCGGGTGTCGTCCGGCAGATTCGGGTTATTGCCGGCCAACGCCACCGGCGCATAGGTGGGCATCTCGGAGACGTCCCAGCCGCCACCCTTGACCGGCACCAGGACCGGCCGGGTCGCGCCCCGTTTGTACCCGGAGTTGATCACTGCGAACAGGTCGGCCACCCCGTCCTTGTCCGGGTTCAGCGACCGGTCCGCCTCATCGATCAGGATGGTCCGCATTTCCTTGTCGAGCATCCGAGTCAACAGCGCCGGCGACGACAGCGAGGCCATCTGGATCGGCCGACAAGCTAGCCGCTGCAAGTGCTCCAGCACCGTGGTCTTGCCCGAGCCGGGCATCGGCGAGTCGATCTGCAGTCGCGGGCTGGTGTAGCACTCGACCACCAGATGGGTATGCACCGTCCACAACGCCAACAGGTCGTGATCGGCATCAGTCACGGTGACGATGTACTCCCGGAAGTGCCCGGCGAGTTCGGCCAGCATCTCGGCGCCGTCCACAGGGGGTCCAGGTGTAACCGGTGGATCCGGCGCAACCGGTGGAAGCGGTGCGCCAGTGGGCGACCGATCACCCGCCGGCCCGGATTCTGTTGCCGCAGAGACGCTCTCAGCGGCCCGGATATCCGGCATGTCCGGCCGAACCAGCGCTAGCAGGTCGGCGGCGGTGTGCCCGGCCACCAGGTAGTCGTCCAAGCCGGTCTTACCCGGATCGTCGTCGGGCAAGTGGCAGTAGGCCACCTTGGCGCCCTTGACCGCCAGGTAGCCGGCCAGCTCCGACAGCGCCTTGCGCACCGCGGGTTTCGTGGTCACGTCCGAGTCGAACGCCAACACGACGCGGCGGTCGTTCAGGGCGATATCGTGCCAGTCCGGCACAGCAACCTTGCCGCCGCGGGGGTTGCTCCCGCGCCAGGACCACACTCCCGGCAGGGCAACGCATGCCAGCCCGGCCAGGACGGCGGCGTCGGCCTTCTTGACGCCTTCGGTGATCCACAGCGGCACCGACTGATCGCCCAGCAGCGGCCCGACCCCGGGCGGAAAGTCGATACCGTTTCGCTGCCGGAACGGCGTCTCGTACTTCACCGGTTTGCCGGCGAGCACCCGCGGGTTGTCCGGGCGGTACTGGTACCCCCACACGGAGCCGTCAGCGCCCCGCTGCGGGACCAGCAGCCCCGGCACAGAGCAACCCGCCGGCGTGACCTTCTTGTCCAGCAGGAGCCGCTTGGTGTCCACGGAGAGGTATCCTCGGGCGCGGGCATGTTCCGGCGTGATGCCTGACGCGCCAAGCATTCTCGCATGAGCCGGGAAGATGCTCATTCCGTAGTCGTAGTCGGCGCTCACCGGGCACCGCCGGTGACGATGCTCGTCAGGATGGCCCGCTCGGACTTCTCCACCGACGTGGTGAGCCGAAACTGATCCTCGTCGATGTGCTGCGTGATCGCGGCCTCGACCAGAGTCCGCAACCGTTCGGCGGGGATCGCGTCGACCTCCACCGACTCTCCGACGAACCCGGCCGATCGGGTGTCGGATTTCTTGGTCGGCCGGGTCGGCAGGTTCCACTGCACGATCTGCGCCGGAGTGACCGCGATCCGCTCGAAGGTGAGGTCGGCGTCGGGTGCGAACCCGCGCACCTTGCGCTCGAAGTCACGCCACGCATCGACTCCCGAGGGATCGTGGTCGCCGAGCTGGTACAGGTACACCGGCCATGTCGTGTCCGCCACCGAATCCCCGACAGTCCAGGCGAACGACTCGGAGGCGAACCCGCGCAGCACTCCCAGGGGCACATCCCATCTGGCAGTGATCCGGTCGATTACGCCGACGATGGCGTCCTTCTCCGAGAAGATGTGCACATCAACGTACTGGTCGTCCCACAGCGCCCGCCGGTACGAAGCTGCTGCATTCTCCAGCATCGAATCGAGATCGTGATGGGTCTTCGGCCTTCGGACATACCTGGTGCCGTCGGTGATCGAGCTGTACGGCAGCGCCCCGGCCCGGCGCAGCTTGAGAACCTGCCGCCCGACCAGTGAATACGCCTTCTCCGTCTTGTCGACGGCGCCGGCACTGACCACCCGGTAGTACACGCCTCGCAGCGTCACCGGCTGGTCGGCGGCGACCGCAGTCAGGATCGCGTCGTCAACCTCGGCCAACTCCAGATTGGTACGCCGGCGCCTTTTTAACGGACTAGTCCCGTAAGACGGCGACGGGATACCGCCAGCAGCAGCAGGTTCCGCGATATCATTGCGGTGATCGGTGGCCTGCTGATCGTCTGAGTCCGTCCGGTTGCCCGCCGGGCGGATTCTCTTTTCAGGCAGCTGCATGCGGACCGCCACCAGCGGCGGGGATCGGGCGGAGCAGAGCGGCCAGCCGGTCGCGTTGAGCCTGCGTCAGCGGCGGCGCCGCGTCGACGGATCGGCGGATGACGTCCTCGAGCCGAGCAGCTCGGAGAGACTGCTTCGCATCGATCAGGTCAGGGTCGGATTCATCACGGGAGCGAGTCAGGGCCGCGGCGCGCGCTCTGTGGTGCGCGACGGCGGGGGCGATGGACATAGAAAATGCCTCCGGGCAGGGAGAAATCTCCTGCCCGCTGAGGCACTTGGTGGCCGGGCGTAACCCGCGTCCCGGCTAGGGAGTCACCGACCCTTGAGTCGGTAACTACCATTGAGACTAGCAGCTAGCGCAGCCAGTGGGAGTTCAGACACGCCGTGAGCGGCCAGGGCGTCCAGGGCGGGATGCAGCGTCTCCGGACGAACAACCAACGGTTGAGAGTGCCGACATTTGCGGCATTCCAGTCGGTATCGGCTGCGGATGTCAGCGTTCGAGATGGTCGGATCGTTCGCCCAACCGGGCGCAGGAACCGCGTCGCCGACCAAAGTGATGCCGTCGCTCGGTGATGCATCCGCGCGACTTGCCGGCATGGTCGACCACGCCGGGCCAAGCACACCCGGCGCCCGCCGGAAGTTCGTCACGGCGACCCTCCGCGGAGCGTGCGACGGGTCATCGCAGTAGATGAAGATCTTGTCCGTACGCCGGTCGCTCATGCTCGCCACTCGATCAGCACCGACTCCGGGTCGAAGCCCGGCCCTCGGCGGGCCACCTTGTTGACGGTGACGCGCATCCCCAGCGTCTCCAGCACCGCACGCCGCTGGGCGATAGTCAGCTCGGCCCACCGCGCAGCGGCAGACGGCCCGGCCAGCTTCCGCAGCTCCGACACATCCAGACTCGCCCGTGCCGATTGCTGCTCGCGCTCGGCGGCCTCGATCTGCGGCGTCAATCTCGCGGTGATCCGGCGCATCTGATCGGCCGTGATCGCCCCGTCCGCGAAACTGTCGGCGGCGTCCGAGAGTCGCCCATTCAGTTCGCTCGCCCGGTCAGCGGCCCGCCGCGCCTGTTGGTCATCCCCGAGCATCCAGTCGAGCGCGTCGGGTTGGGCCAGGCGACGGATAGCAACCCCGACAGCTAGCTCGTCGACGGCGGCCTCGTTGCGACCGACGCACTCATGCTCAGCACACAGGTAGAGCGCCTGTTTGGTGCCATAGCGGTTATGTCCACGGATTCCGACCTTGAGCTGGCTGTCGCAGACTCCGCAGGCGCCGATTCCATAGGTCAGCAGATGACGTCGAGCACCTGGTCGTGTCGGTGAAGTCTTTCGTCGCGTGGGCTCGCTGAGGAGCGCCAGCACACCACGGTGCTGCCGCTCAGTGACGAGCGCCGGCCACTTTCCGGGAAATGTCTGTTCGGTCGGCCGGCCGCGATGATGGACTCGGAGAGCAGCGTTGGACGGTCGTAACGCGATCTTGCGGACGGAGGACTTGACCCAAACGCGGGCGGGCACCTTTCGGCCGGCAGCGAGTCGGCGTTCGCGTTCGTCGTCGTCCAGCTGAAGCCAGGCAGCGAACTCCGGGCTCGGCTCGTCGCCGGCGTTCAACGCGGCGGTCACGCCGATGATCGACTCGCCCGAGAGCAACTTCTCGACGATGCTCCGAACTACGCCCGCCGCGTGAGGGTCCTCGACGTAGACGGCTTGGGTTCCAGTGCCGGACTTCTGCCAGCCATAGCCGAGTGCACCGTTCGGTCGGCCGTCACGTGCACGCTCTGCGGACGCGGCCATCACGCGCTCCGACTTCACCTCGGACTCCATCGTGTCGAACTCGCCGAGCATCCCCGCCATACCGCGGCCGTAGGCGTTCGAGAGGTCAAGATCCTGCCCCTTCACTGCCAGGATGCCCACTCGCTGGCGGCCGAACAGTTCGATCGCTTCGGCACGTTCCCTCCGGTTCCGCAGCAGCCGCGACGTCTGCCAGACCACGACGTGATCCACCGCTCCCGCTCGGACCAGAGTGAGCACCCGCTCGTATCCGGGACGGTGCAGTCCTCGTAGAGCGGAGATGTCGTTGTCCGTCGCCTCGGCGACCACCAACCATCCCCGAGACTTGGCGAGCGCACGGCCGTCGTCCAATTGTCGCCGGACCCCGACTGCCTGTCCGGTCGAGTCCTCGCTGATCCGGGCGTACAAGACCACTCGGGTCGAGTCCCTTGACTTATTCACGTCTGAGATCCTACCGTGTTCCCCGGCGGCCCTGGAAAGACCGGGTCTCCGGCGGACTTCGCCTCGCTGATGGACGACCTCGAGAGTCGGGTGTTCGACATGCTGCCGGACGACACGTGGGTGTATCCGGGCCACGGTGACGACACGACGCTCGGCACCGAGCGGCCGCACCTGGCCGAATGGCGGGCCAGGGGCTGGTGATCGCCCGGCCGATGATCAGCCGGTGGCCAGCGGCTGATCAGCCGATCACCCGTTGAGCCGCCCCAGCGGCGAGTCGTCGAAGTGATCCAGCAGTGCGGCTGGGTCGTCGTATACCTGGTGCGCCCCAGCCTTTTCGAGAGCCTCCCGGGCAATCCCGCCGGATTCCAGGGCAACACAGGGAACGCCTGCCTTTTTCGCCGCCTCCACATCCCAGACCGTGTCGCCGACGGCGACGGTCCGCTGCCGATCCAGCCCGAACTTGTCGATGCCAGCCGACAGCAGATCGGGTGCCGGCTTTCCCTGGTCGACATCCGCGGAGGTGACGGCGCCGGCGAGGGCGTCGCCGGCGTCGATGGCCGGCAGCATCCACTCCAGGTCGTCCTGCTTACCCGAGGTGGCGAGCACTACCGTCAGGCCGGCGTCCCGGCATCGCCGAACCAGGTCGGCCGCGCCCGGGAAGGCTTTCACCTCGTCCCGCAACTCGATGTACGCGGCGGTGTGTGCCTCGATCACCTCGTCGTCGACGGTGCCCAGCAGCCGCTGCACCAGACCTTCGGAATCGATGCCGATGGCCCGGTGCATCGAGGCCATCGAGGTTCCGGAGTGACCGCGCTTCCGAAATGCCCGGCACCAGGCCACGACGTGCAGGTAGTTGGTGTCCAGCAGGGTTCCGTCGACATCGAACAACACACCAGGTTCGCTCATGCCGTCTGCTGTCCCTTCCGCAGTTCGGGCAGCACCTCAGTCCCGTAGGCGGCGATCATCTCGGCGTAGTGCGGACCCATGTTGGCGATGTACACCTCGTCGTAGCCGGCTTCCAGGAACGGC
>JAABUS010008859.1_pt1 | contig 10844 bp, 9 predicted proteins | sample 5560161 | NCBI WGS metagenome assembly JAABUS01 (sample SAMN10711885, study PRJNA513376) | rock metagenome | isolation source: Antarctica rocks | place: Antarctica: Victoria Land, Trio Nunatak nord | collected 2016-01-04
GCGAGGCGGCAAGGCGCTCCCGGTGTACGTCGCGCCACCGCCCAGTGCCGCGTTTAATCGGACTTGACCCTGGCGAGGATCGTATCGAGTTCGGCGAGATCGGCGGGCGTATCGAGATCGAGCGCGGTCCCAGGGGATTCATACGAGCGCGTCAGGAGGTCGCGCTCCCGCGCCGCCGCGCGATGCCGCGCCAGGCTGCCGACGCCGAAGGCGAAAGGGAGGGCCTCGGGTGGGCGTAACAGCAGGGCGTTCGTCCCGGTGCCGTGGCGATCGGGCGCGAAGACCGCGACATGCGGGCGATCGGCCAGCGCGAGGAGTGCCGTTACGTCGTCGCGCCCCAGGAACGGGAGAGCACCGAGGACGATCAGGATCGCCCCCGTCCCGGCGGCGCGCGCCCAGGCGCGGCCCTGCGCCAGCCCTGCGTTCAGCCCTTCGCCGTCTTGCCGCAACGCCGTCGCGCCCGCCGCCTGCGCCGCCTGGAGGACCGCCGCATCCGGCGTCACCACCAGCCGCTCCGCGATGCCGGGGGTATCGAGCGCCGCCAGGACACCGCCGAGGACGCGCAGCGTCAGCGCCGCGCGGTCGGGCGGGTCGAGCGCGGCGGCGAGGCGTGTTTTCGTCGCCGTCAGTGCCTTGATCGGTACGATCGCGATCGTCCGCACGACTCAGCGCCCCGCGCGTGGGGGCAAGGAGCGCGCGAAGGCCAGCGTCTCTGCCGCGAGGCGTTGCCGATCGTCCGCATCGCCCATGATCGTCTGCGTCACCAGCGTCCGCAGTCCGAGCGCCTCGATCGCGGGCGCGAGCGCCGCATCCTCGTTGTCGATCACCAGGCCATCGAGGAGGTCGGCGTAGAGGCGGGCGACGCCGAGGGTCGAGACATCGTGGCCGAGCCCGGCGAGCATCTGATCGGCGGGGCCTTTCAGCGCCCGCCCGCCGATGATCGGGCTGACCGCCACGCGCGGCACCCGCGCGACGGCGAGGCGTGCGCGAAAGTCGCCGACCGCCAGGATCGGCCCGAGGCTGACGAACGGGTTGGACGGGCAGAGGATGATCGCCTCCGCCGTGTCCAGCGCCGCCGTCACCCCCGCTGGCAGGGTCGCCGCCTCGATCCCCGCGAAGCGGATCCCCGTCACCGGGTCTCGATGCTGCCGCCGCACGAAGTAATCCTGGAAGGTGAGCGGTCCGTCCGGCGTCTCCACGATCGTCCCGACCGGCTCGTCGCACATCGGCAGGATCGCCGCGCGCACCCCGAGGGCGCGCGTCAGGCTCGCGGTCGCCGCCGTCAGCGACGCGCCGCTGGCGAGGAGGGTGGTGCGGCGGATATGGGTGGCGAGATCGAGATCGCCGAGGATGAACCAGTCTTCCGCGCCATAACGCCGCAGCAACTCGAAGGTCCGCAGCGAGTCCCCCGCGATCCCCCAGCCGGTCACCGGATTCGCCATTTCGGCCAGTGTGTAGAGGACCGTATCGAGGTCGGGGCTGATCCGCAGCCCGAGGTGGATCATATCGTCGGCGGTATTGCCGACTACGGTCAGCGTATCCGGCGGCAACGCGCGGTAGAGCCCTTGGGCCAGCTTCGCGCCCCCCACCCCGCCCGCCAATGCGACTATCATCGGTTCCCTCACACGTTGGTGTTCAATAGGTCAAGAGGGCGCGAACACCCCGCGCCCTGGTATGGTCGGCCAGCGCCGGGTTCTTACTCGGGCGGATACTGGCAACGCGTCACGCAACACGCCGTAGCGGCGTCGCCCTCGTCAAGGTTTAGTATAGGCTGACCATGCGGGCGCTGTCGCCGCGAACGGGGCGAGTGGGCGAGTGGCGAGTAGGCCAGAAAGGGGCGGAACAGGAGGCGCGGCGACACGGAGGGGGCGGCACCCCATTCGTCATTCGGCATTCGTCATCCGTCACTCGCCCCGTCCCCACTGACCACTGGCACAACTCGCCCGAATTGTGCCAGTCTGGCAAAGATTGTCCAGATATTATGATCAGTGCGGATCGGGCTGTTCGCGCGTCGGTATGCGGAAAATGCCGATCGGTACGAAAAAAAGGGGCTCCCGGACCGCCGCCAAACAGTCCGGGAGCAAAAGGAGGGAGGATGGATTGTGACCCGCCGTCAATATAATAGCACTGTACGTACGGACTGTCAAGGGGCGAATCCGGGGCAATATTTGCCACCTTCGCGGGCTTCTGCTATGGTCGCAATGCTATTGCGCGATGTCGCGCACCCTTCGTGACGCTGCCGTTTTCGGTATCGCCTTTTCAGTTGAATTCTTCGCCCGGTGTGGTGCATTGGCAGGGGGAGCGGTGAAGCTATCGAGTCGGAGTGCATACGGCATCCGCGCCCTGCTGGAACTGGCCCAGCGGCGTGGGCAGGGGCCGATCCAGAGTCGTGAGATCGCCGAGCGGCAGGACATCCCCGATGCCTATCTCAATCAACTGCTGCTGACCATGCGGAAGGCGGGGATCGTGCAGAGCGTGCGCGGCCCGGCGGGCGGGCATCTGCTGGCCCGCGCCCCCGAGCGGGTGACGTTGGCCGAGGTGATCGGCGCGCTCGAAGGGCTGCCGCAGGCGATCGGCGAGGATGACGAGGCCGGTGGGGAAGGTGATGCCTGGGCGGTGCGCTGGGTCGGGAACCAGATCGACGAGGCCGTGGCGGGCGTGTTGGACGAGATCACGCTGGAAACGCTGCTGATCCGCAAGCAGACGCGCGACAATATCCTGACCTACCAGATTTAACGACCCCTGCCGCCCCGGATAGTGGCTGACTCGGGAATCTTTGTGCTCCTGCGGTTGTTGACTATATTGATTGACAATGCTACCTTAAGTATTCGGTGGCGCATTTCTTGCCGCGTACCAGGGTGATTGCCATTCCTGCGGTGTGGAAAGTACAGGAGGGAACCTTACGATGACAACAACAACGAAAAACCCAGCCGACCTCGTGCGGAAAACACGCCCGAAGATCGCCGATGACGCGACCCAACTGGTCGGCAATACGCCGCTCGTGCGCCTCAACCGGGTGACCGATGGCGCGGGCGCGACGGTGATCGCCAAGGTCGAGTCGTTCGCCCCCGGCTTCAGCGTGAAGGACCGGATCGGTGTGGCGATGGTCCTCGATGCCGAAGAGCGCGGCGAGATCACCCCCGGCAAGACGACGATCGTGGAGCCGACGAGCGGCAACACCGGGATCGCGCTGGCCTGGGTCGCGGCGGCGCGCGGCTACAAGATCATCCTGACGATGCCGGAGACGATGAGCGTCGAGCGGCGGATCCTGCTGAAGGGGTACGGCGCGGAGTTGGTCCTGACCCCCGGCTCGGGCGGGATGAACGGGGCGGTGCAGAAGGCGGAAGAGATTTTGGCGCAGACGCCGGACGCCTGGATGCCGCAGCAGTTCAAGAACCCCTCCAACCCGGAGATCCATCGCCAGACAACGGCGGTCGAGATCTGGCAGGATACCGATGGTCAGGTCGATATCCTCGTCGGGGGGATCGGCACCGGCGGCACGATCACCGGCGCGGGCGAGGTTTTGAAGGCGCTCAAGCCGTCGATCCAGGTGGTCGCGGTCGAGCCGACCGAGTCGCCGATCCTGACCGATGGTAAATTCGGGCCGCACAAGATCCAGGGGATCGGCGCGAACTTCGTGCCCGAGGTGCTGAATCGCGAGGTCTACGACGAGGTCTTCCACGTCTCCGGCGACGAAGCGATCGCGATGAGCCGCCGCCTGATGCGCGAAGAGGGCTTGCTGAAGGGGATCAGTTGCGGCGCGGCGGTTTATGCGGCGGTGCAGGTCGCCAAGCGTCCCGAGAATGCCGGGAAGATGATCGTCGTGATCACCCCGGACACCGGCGAGCGCTACCTGAGCACGGCGCTGTTCGCGGACCTGCGGGAGTCGTAGGCCGGTGGGCGAGTGGGCGAGTGGGCGAGTAGATAGTTAGTGAGTAGTCGGTAGTCAATGCGATGGCGCGGCGTGGGAGGTTTCCTGCGCCGCGTCGCTGTGTTTGTGGGGGGTGGACCTCTCCCCCGGCCCCTCCCCGCGTCGGGGAGGGGTGCCTCGGTGCAAAGGGGCGGAGCGAATGGTGAAAGAGCGGCAGTGAAACCCCTCCCCCGGCCCCTCCCCTGAAGCGGCAGGGGTGACTTGATCGTGGCGTTTGGGTCGGTTGGATAGGGGATTGCCTCATAACGTGCCCCCTTCCCTTTCTTTTGGGGCTGTTGGGTTGTGGGGAGGCTTTTCACGGTGGGGGTATTGCTTGCAAGATAGTAAAGTTGCTTATGTGTTACCCTGTAGTGGGATGAGCTTCGTGGGTTAGTGATCAGTGGAGGATACGAGGATGGTGGAGGGGCGGCGTTTCCGCTTTGGGGTGCAGGTTGCGGCGGCGGGATCGGGGAACACATGGGCGGAGCAGGCGCGTCGGGTCGAGGCGCTTGGCTATGATGTATTGGTGATGCCCGATCATATCGGCATCCAGTGGGCATATGCGCCCGCGCTCGCCGCAGCGGCAGCGGCTACGACACGCCTGCGTATCGGCACGCTCGTCCTCGCCACAGACTTTCGTGATCCAGTGACGGTTGCCAACGAAGCGGCCACCCTCGACCAAATCTCGGATGGGCGCTACGAATTGGGGCTCGGCGTTGGCGGCTCCTTGCTGGACGATTACGCTTTCCTCGGTCGCCAGTTCGAGTCACCGGGTGTGCGAGTTGGACGCTTCATCGAGAGCGTACAGGCGATCAAGGCTCTCTTCACTGAAGAGCCAGTCAGTCTCGTAGGGCAGCATGTCCAGCTACACGAGTTGCGGGGTTTCCCGCGCCCGACGCAACGGCCTAATCCGCCGATCCTCATCGGGGCGGGTGGCCCGCGGATGTTGGCGGTGGCGGCGCGTGAGGCGGATATCATCAGTATCCTGCCCAGTATGTCGCCAGCGGGTCAGTTCGCACTCGCGGAGGCACGAGCGGCAGTGGTAGAAGACAAAATTGCGCTGATCCGCCGCGTTGCTGGAGCGCGTTTCGCAGATCTGGAGCTTCACCTTCTCATCCAGGGAGTCGCGATCACCGAGCAGCCGAACGAGGACGCTGCGCGCATCGCCGCCCGTTTAAGGTTGACAACCGAAGAGGTCCTTGAATCGCCGCTGTTCTTGCTCGGTACCGTCGATGAGATTGTGGCCACGCTATGGGTCAGGCGGGAGCGCTTCGGTGTCTCGTATTACACCATCCGTGATCGCGATATGGAGCGGTTCGCTCCGGTCGTTGCGGCCCTGACGCGGGGCTGACCCCTCATCCCGAAAAGGGAGGCGATCGCGTCATGATGCGATCACCTGTCCCGCCAGCCGATGCGCCACGACCAAGCCACCCCTCCCCGCGTCGGGGAGGGGTCGGGGGAGAGGTCCATCCCACGCCTCTCACCCCTTACCGCCCCGTGTCATCTATCCCACACTCGCCCACCGTGCCCACTCTCGCTCCCACTCGTCTTGCCCCGCCCCATTCCGATCGCGTACCATCTCTTTGCTATGGGCAGGGGAGCGTGATTGTGTGCTGGCGTCAGTGGGCGGCCAGGAGGACCGTTGCTGCGGCGGGCTGGCTATACAGGCGTCTACGATACGCCCCCATAGTCAAACTAACTACTACGCTCTCCCTTGAACACCCTTCTCGCCCACTGGCCCACTCGCCCACTAGCTACCGGCTACCGGCTACCGGCTACTGCCTACTGCCTACTGACAGGAGACGTGCATGTCATCGCGCCGTCGTTTCGCGCCGTTCCGGGTGCTCTTTGCCATGTTGCTGGTGCTCGGGGGGATCCTGGCGGCGTTGCCGCGCCCGGTCGCCGCCGCCGATGACGATCTGGTGATCGAGGGGTTCGAACGGGTCTGGTCGCGCAGTGATGAGCCGAGTGCGCGCGGCGACCGCACCTTCCTCTGGGGGCCGGAGCCGACCGTGCCGCTGGTGGTGCTGGAGCCGTTGGCGGGGCTGGGCCTACCCGGTGACCAGCGCCCGGTCCTCTACTGGGACAAGGCGCGGATGGAGGTCAACAACCCGGCGGCCGATGTGCGCGACCAGTATTACGTGACGAATGGCCTGCTTGTCTCCGAGATGGTGCAGGGGCGGATCCAGGTTGGGGTCAGTCCGCTGCGCTACGCCGAGCGACAGCCCGCCGAAGTCTCGTTCGGCGACCTCGATGATGCCACCGGGCCGACCTACAAGTCGTTCGGCGGGCTGCTGAACGCCGCGCCGCTGGCGGTGGGGCAGCCGGTGGCGCAGGGGGTCGACCGGGCCGGGAAGGTCAGCGCCGCCGATGCGGGCGGCGTGACCTGTCGCGCGGTCGTGCAGGAGACGAAGCATTGCATCGCCGCGCCGTTCTGGGAGTTCCTCAATCTGCAAGGCGGGCTCTTCGATTACGACACCGAGACGGTCAGCACCGGCGCGCTCTTCAACCCGCTTTTCTACGCGACCGGCCTGCCGATCACCGAGCCGTACTGGGTCACGGTCAAGGCGGCGGGGAAGCCGACTCGCGTCCTGCTCCAACTCTTCGAGCGCCGCACGCTGACCTATAACCCGGCGAACCCGGCGGCGAGCCGGGTGGAGATGGGCAATGTCGGCTTGCAGTATTACAACTGGCGCTACACCGCGATCCAGCCCGATGCGCCGCAGACCGGGATCGACCCGTCGATGCGCGTGGCGCTCGGCGGGATCTGGGATGCCGCGCCGAAGTTCCGCTACCTGCCCGCGGCGGTTGCCGGGCGCTACCAGCTGATCTTCCAGGATCTCAGTGAGGATGGCGCGTATGGCTTCGCCAGTCGCGAGTATCACCTGATCGTCGTTGACAGCGCCTTCACGACCAAGCCGCGCGGCGCGGGGATCATCCTGGCCCACGAGATGCAGCACGCGCGTGACTTCAACGTGATCGGCAATCCGCGCAACGCCAAGGAATGCTACGCTTTCGAGGCGCGCGGCTTCCTGACCGAAGCCTACCTCTGGCAAACCTGGTACGGGCCGGGTGGGAAGTCACCGACCGGTGACGCGCTCGACCGCGAAGAGAATATAATCCTGAAACAGATCCGCGAGAACCCGACGACGTTCGTCAACTCGCTGATCAAGGCGTACACCAACAACGGGCAGTGTCCCGGCTACGCCAAGGGCGGCGTGCCGGATCGCCTGCTGACGACCGAAGGGCTGCCGGAAGGGATCGCCGCCTATCTGCCGACCGAGCAGATCTTCGCCGCGTTGAAGACCGCGCTGGCCGATGAGGGGACGGTCACGGCGGCGGCGGCACAGGCGGATGAGACGTTTGTGATCACGCCGAGGTAGGGGCGCGTGGTGAATGACGAGTGGGCGTAGTGGGTGTGGGGGGACCCGGATTGAAATCCACGGCTAGGGGCCTGCGGCCACGAAATACCCGTGAAGGGCACAATGCCCGCCTCCGCGGGTTGGGATTGATCGTGGCGTGGTGGCTATCAGGATAAACACCGCCATTACAACGATCCTAACCCGCGGAGGCGGGTTTCGTGGCCGCAGCCCTTAGCCCGGATTTCAATCCGGGACATCTCGGCGACCAACGGTTTGCCGCGTCTCCCCCCTCCCCCTCCTCCTCCCCCCACCCTGATATACTGCGAGCGATGGTCGGGGACCGGCGTGATGGTGGCACGAAGGAGAGAAACCGATGGAATACCGGACACTCGGCAACACCGGAGAGCGGGTCAGCGCGATCGGGATCGGTGGGGCGCACGCGGGGCGACCGCAAGACCCGGCGGAGACGACGAAGTTGATCCGCACGGCGATCGATGCCGGGATCAATTTCATGGATAATTGCTGGGATTACTCGGGCGGCAATGCCGAGGAGCGGATGGGCGTGGCCCTGCGCGACGGCTACCGCGAGCGCGTCTTCCTGATGACGAAGATCGACGGCCACACCGCCGAGGCGGCGGCGGCGCAGATCGACCAGTCGTTGCGGCGGCTCCAGACCGACCGGATCGATCTGATCCAGGTCCACGAGGTCATCCGCATGGATGATCCCGAGAAGGTCTTTGCGCCCGGCGGGACGATGGAGGCATTGCTGGCGGCGAAACAGGCCGGCAAGCTCCGCTACATCGGCTTCACCGGCCACAAGGACCCGGATATCCACCTGAAGATGCTGGGGATGGATTTCCCCTGGGATACGGTACAGATGCCGCTGAACTGCGTCGATCGGCACCATCGCAGCTTCGAGGAGAAGGTGCTGCCGGTGTTGGTCGAGCGCAATATCGGCGTGCTGGGGATGAAACCGCTGGCGGCGGGCGACGCGGTGAAGAGCGGCGCGGCCACGGCGGAAGAGTGCCTGCGCTACGCGATGAGCCTGCCGACCTCGGTCGTGATCACCGGCTGCGACTCCATGACGATCGCGGAGCAGGCGATCCGCGTCTGGCGCGACTTCACGCCGATGTCTGCCGAGGAGATGGCCGCGCTACGCGAGCGCACGGCGGCGCACGCGACCGGTGGCAAGCTGGAAGGTTACAAGGTCAGCGACCGCTTCGATGGCACGATCAAGAACCCGCACTGGCTGACGACCGCCACGGTGAATCTGGACGCGGCTGATTAGAAGCCATTGCACAGCCGTTCTCAGACCAGTGTAGACGCCGATTTACGCGTGAGCGTCCGGGCTGTGCAATGGTTTCTTAGGGCGAGGTCGCGGAACCGGCTTGGATATGACGGCTGACGACTGCCACGGTTAACCCGGACGCCGCCGATTGGCACGGGATCAAGGCACCGGCTTGGTACGGCGATAGCGTGGTAGGGGCGGGTCTTGCCCCGCCCGGCTGTTGACAGCACCCACACCGCCAGCGGCCAGGACAGGTGGGGGGCGATTCGGCAGCGCGGGCGGCGTTGATGGCGGGCGGGTCTTGACTCGCCCCTACCACACCCGACAGGGTAACCCTCCCGACAACTGGATATGACATAAGAGGGTGCCACTGGACACGTCTGGTGGCACCCTCTTTTTATCCCTGCTCCCGTATTGTGACGCCGCGCCGCGCTACTGCTTCAGCAGTTCCAGCACGCGCCCGAACTCCTCGATCGTCTGCACGCTGATCTCGGGGCGGAAGTCCACGATCAGGTGCCGCACGCCGAGATCCGCGAACGCCTGCAACTGCGCGGCGATCTCTTCGTAGGTGCCGCAGATCGAGCGGTCGTCGGCCACCGGCTGGCTGTGTACGGGGAGGCTGACGAAGGTGCCCGCCGTCAGATCGAGGGTCGCGGGATCGCGCCCGACCTCCGTGCAGGCGGCGACCATCCGCTCGCGTTGCGCCGTTACTTGTGCCGGGGTGATCGGCCAGATGGCATTGTAGGCATCCGCGTACTTCGCAATGATCCGCAGCATCCGATCGCCCCGCGCGCCGCCCCAGATCGGCGGACCGGACGGGGATGGCCCGCGCGGGCTGAGGACGCAGTGCGGTGCCTGGTAATAGCGCCCGTGGAAATCGACCGCCCCTTCGCGCAGGAGCGGCGCGATGATCTGCAACGCCTCCTCGAACCGCCCGACGCGATGATCGAACGGGTAGCCGAACATGGCGTGTTCCGGCTCCCAGTTCCCTGCCCCGAGGCCGAGGATGAACCGGCCCTGCGCGATCTCGTCCAGCGTCGCCGCCATCTTGGCGAGGAGGGCCGGGTTGCGGAACGAGGTCGCGGCGACGAGCGGCCCGAGCGCGATCGTCGAGGTGACGCCGGCGAGGGCGCTGAGGAAGGTGAAGCCCTCCCAGCAGCCGAGTTGATCCGGCTCGTGCGGGTGAAAGACGAAGTGATCCGGCAGCCAGAACGAGTCGAGGCCAACCGCCTCGGCGGTCAGCGTCAGTTCCTTGATGTCACCGAAGCCCAACGGACGATCGTCCAGCCACCGGTCCCCGGTCCGCGCGAACGTGCCGATCTGCATCCGCCGCCCGCCTATCTCTTGCGTCATCTTCGCCTCCTGCTGGTTTCTCACGTTGCCGTGCATCATCTCGATTGCACCAGAGGCGTAGGGCGGTGTCAAACCGAGAGCATTGGTAATGCGCGCGTAGGGACTGATCGCCACTCGCGGAAGAAGAACAAAAGTTCTATACTGTGCCTGCCGGGGTGCTTGTCTCGGCAGGCACACAGGAGGGCGCGCCTCCCATCGTAGCAAGGAGTGAGGCCATGGCGAACTATATGTTGGTATGCGTCGGTGGTATCCATCCGAGTGACGCGGACGAGGCCGCGCGGGTCGCACAAGCCTGGGGCGCGTGGTTTGGTCGCCTGGGCGCGACGGTGAGCAATCCAGGCGCACCCTTCGGTCCCGCGAAGACCCTCGCCGCTGGCGGCACCATCACCGATGGTGCGCCGTGCGGGCTCACGGGGTACACCGTCATCGCCGCCGAGAGCCTGGAGGCTGCCGCCGAAATCGCGAAAGACTGCCCGCACCTCCACTCCTTCGGTTCCACCGGTGTCTGCGGCACCATCGAGGTCTACGAAGCCCTCCAGGTAACCGTCCCCTAGGGTAGATTGGCACGATGGCTGCTCGCCTTCTCCTCTGCCACGTTGCACATATCTCTACCACCCCGCAACAGAAAACCCCCTCTCCTCGGATGGGGAGAGGGGGTGGCGAGCGGATGCGAGCCGGGGGTGAGGGTCGTATCTCTTAGACCAGCGCCCTGCCTTCCGAGTCGGTCATCTTGCGGGTGAGGATCAGGACGATGTCGATGATCCACCAGATGCCGAAGAAGCCGCCGGTGATCAGTTTGAGGATGCCGAGCAGGGTGTAGCCGAGATAGAACCGGTCGATGCCGAGCCCACCGAGGAAGATGCTAAGGATGAGGGTCGTGGTGAATGGTTTGCCGGTAGACAGCATGGCGTTTGCCGTTCCCTTCTTGTGT
>JAABUS010008860.1_pt1 | contig 10843 bp, 10 predicted proteins | sample 5560161 | NCBI WGS metagenome assembly JAABUS01 (sample SAMN10711885, study PRJNA513376) | rock metagenome | isolation source: Antarctica rocks | place: Antarctica: Victoria Land, Trio Nunatak nord | collected 2016-01-04
CCTCACCCCAACCCTCTCCCGGAGGGAGAGGGAGAAGTCCGCTCCTCTCCCCCAACAGCGCCCCCGCACCCTGGCCAAGCCGCAACGCGCTGTTAAGGTGCGCCACCCCGCATCCAAGGACCCGCAATGCCCGACATCGCCTTCGCCTCCGCCGACCTGCCCGCCAATGGCGCCCTGGTCCTGCTGCTGACCGAGGCCGCGGCGGCCGCCGGCCTGGGCGCCGGGGCAGGCTTGGCCGCCCAGGCCGACGCTGCCTGCGGCGGCGCGCTGACCCGCGCGATGGCCGCCGCCGGCTTCACCGGCAAGAAGGGCCAGGCCTGCACCGTGCTGGCGCCCAACGAAATGCTGTCCCGTGTCGTCCTGATCGGCCTGGGCAAGGACTCCGACCACACCCCCCGCGGCATGGAGGAAGCTGCCGGCCACGCCGTCACCGCCCTGGCCCGCGATCCCGCCGCCGCCATCGCCGCGGACGGGATGCCGCCTGCCCACGCCGCCCACGCCGCCCTGGGCGCCACCCTGCGCGCCTACCGCTTCGACCGCTACCGCACCAAGGAGGCCGCGGACGACAAGCCCAAGCTGCAAACCCTGACGATGCTGACCGACGACCACGCCGCCGCCGAGGCCGCCTGGGCGCCGCTGCAGGCCACCGCCCACGGCGTCATCCTGTCCCGCGACCTCGCCAGCGAGCCGCCGAACGTCCTCACCCCCACGGAACTCGCCGAACGCTGCCGCCCCCTGGCCGACTTGGGCGTGGAGGTGGAGGTGCTCGGCCCTGCGGAGCTGGAGCGGATCGGCATGCGCGCCCTGCTCGCCGTGGCGATGGGCAGCGCCCAGGAGGCGCGGGTCGTCATCCTCCGCTGGAAGGGCGGCCAGGACGGCGTCAAGCCAGTGTGCTTCGTCGGCAAGGGCGTCACCTTCGACACCGGCGGCATCAGCATCAAGCCCGCGCCGGGGATGGAGGACATGAAGTGGGACATGGCCGGCGCCGCCGCCGCCATCGGCGTCATGGCGGCGCTCGCCGGCCGCAAGGCCCGCTGCAACGCCGTCGGCATCGTCGGCCTGGTCGAGAACATGCCCAGCGGCAACGCCCAGCGCCCCGGCGACGTCGTGCGCTCGCTGTCCGGCCAAACCATCGAGGTGCAGAACACCGACGCCGAGGGCCGCCTGGTGCTGGCGGACCTGCTGTGGCACGCCCACGACGCCTTCGATCCCGCCATCACCGTGGACATGGCGACCCTGACCGGCGCCATCATCGTGGCCCTGGGGCACGAGCACGCCGGCATGTTCTGCAACGACGACACCCTGGCCGACCGGCTGCTGGCGGCCGGCAAGACGACCGGGGAGACGGTATGGCGGATGCCGCTCGGCGACGCCTACGACAAGCTGATCCGCTCCGACATCGCCGACATGAAGAACATCGGCGGCCGGCCCGGCGGCGCCATCATCGGCGCGCAGTTCGTCCAGCGCTTCGTCCGCGGCCCCTGGGCGCACCTGGACATCGCCGGCACCGCCTGGGCCACCAAGGACTCGGCCACCACGCCCAAGGGCGCCACCGCGTTCGGCGTGCGCCTGCTGGACCGGCTGGTGGCAGACAACTACGAGGCGTGATTGCCTGAAGTCGGCTTCTACCACCTGACCCGCACCACCCCGGACGCCGCGCTGCCGGCGCTGCTGGGCCGCGCCCTGGCCGCCGGGCAGCGCGCCCTGGTGCGGCTCAGCAGCGAGGAGCGGGTGGCCGTGCTGGACGATCTGCTCTGGGCCAGCACCGACCCAGCCTGGCTGCCGCACGGGACCGCGCGGACGGGCAGGGGGCCGTCCCAGCCGATCTGGCTGACGGCTGGCGACGATTGCCCGAACGGCGCCCGCTACCTGTTCCTGCTGGACGGGCTTTCGGCGACGGATGGAGGCACGTTCGACCGGGTGTTCGACCTGTTCGACGGCAGCGACCCGGCGGCTGTGGCCGCGGCACGGATGCGCTGGGCAGCAGCGAAGGCAGCCGGGCTGCCGCTGACCTACTGGCAGCAAGGAGAGCGCGGCTGGGTGAAGAAGGGATAGGCGGCTGGCCCGGCCGCGGCCCCAAGGTTTGAACCGCAGGCGAACCGGACTGCGTAGCGACAGCCGCCTCAGCACGGCACCACTGGCGGGCTGCGTGCCCTGGCTTGCCGCCGGCCGAAGCCGCTCTTCGGCGCCGGGATATGGCAGCCGTTGCAGTCCGCATCAATCGCGCCCGTGTCGGAGCAGTCCTGTGTCGGAGCAATAGAGATGTAGCGGCATCGCCGCCGGGCTGCCTGGAAAAGTAGTGGAAATGACGCCGGCTGATCCATCACGGGTCGTCGCCGCATTTGAAATTATTTCTCAAACAGCCAGAAAAGCCCTTCTCAGCAAGTTCGTATCAAAAAATATAATTGGGTCAATATACAAAATAGTGACGGAGAAATTTGGCTTGAGATGAGTGGAAACAAAAAAGGTCTGGCCGTAAGGAGACTCGCTCACGGCCTGTTTGGGTGGGCGCCGGCTGAGGCCCAATAAAGAAGTCGTGCCGGGCAGAAAGGACCGCAGGTTCGATGCCGGGACATCGGGCCAAGGGTCTGACGCACCCGGCGCGCAAGGGATCCGCCGGACCGACCCGGTGACCTCTCAAAACAGGTTTTCAGCCAACGGACGCACGGATGCTCTATGGCCGGCGCCTTCCTGATGCGGCGATGTGGGAGGAACTGGTCCAGATCGTCGCTGCAGCCGAAGGGCAGGCCCTGGACTGATACCAATTGGCATCTGCTCTGACCCTTCTGCAAGCACGCTGTCATCGCAAGGCGCGCAGCGCCGCGGCAATCCAGGGCCGCCAGTATAGTATTCCCGGTCCTGGATTGCCACGCCGCGCGAGAGGCTCGCAATGACGATGCGGTTGCATAAGGGTCAGGGCAGGTGGTGGTTGGTCTTACCGTACCAGAAAGACATTTGTACTCTTTCGGCCATATAAAAAAGTTAACAATAAACAGTGAGGAGCAGACCCAGGCACATCTCTCGATCGGCCAGCTTCGTGCCAACTTATTCCAACAATTTTCTAGTCTGCATGACTTCAGACCCTTCCCCTTTTCACATACGCCCCCACAAAAGCAGTAAGCGTGGGGGCTTGTTGCTCCAGCGCCCGTCTAAAACCCAAAAAGGGCAGCATGCACATGAAATCTCTGGCCAAAAGACCGGGCGCCGGCAGGCAGGCGCTGGGCGCCGTCGTCCTTGGATCGTCCTTGCTCGCCGCCGCGCCGCAGCCGTTGCAGGACCCGCCGGTGTTCGCGAGCAAGAACGGCACCCTCAGCGTGCTTCTGATCGCCGCCAAGCGCCCCGCCGTGCCGGTCAGCACGCCGCTCGGCACAGTAACGACCGACCTGTGGACCTACGAGGTCTGCAACCTGCCGACCCCCGGCGCAAATGCCTGCCCGGCAGGCACAAGCCACTCGAACCTAGGCGGCGTGCGCCTGGCCCTGAATCCCGGCGACATGCTGCGCGTCCGGCTGGTCAACAACCTGCCGACCGTGACCGACGCCAACCACATCGCCGACGATCCCTACCTGATCAATAACCCGACCAACCTGCATACCCACGGCCTCATCGTCGAGCCGCACCGTGCCGTCGGGCCGACCGACGCCTTCGGCGACTATGTGTTCGCGGTGGTCACCAACCCTGCGAACACGGTCGCGCCGTCCGGCGTCGCCGCGGGGACGCCCGTGCATCCCGGCGTTGATGTGGTGAACGGCGCTGCCGAGTATGTATATAACATTGATGCGACCCATCCGCCGGGCCTGATGTGGTTCCACCCGCATCTGCATGGCATCTCGCTCAACCAGGTCAATTCCGGACTGGCTGGCGCCCTGACGATCGGCTCGGCGGCTGATCAGTGTGCGGACAGCGCCTGCGTTGACGCCGTAAACCAGTCTGGCCTGCGCCACATCACGCTGAAGGACACTCAGGTCGCCAGCGGCGGCGTGCTGCTCACCCAGCCCGACCCGGGATTCTGCGGCGGCGCCCTGGCCTCTCCGCGTCAGGGAACCTGTCCCGGGCAAGCCTCCTTCGCCGGCGGCACCTGGCTGCATACCGTCAATGGACAGGTCTATCCGCAGATCACCGTTGGCGGCTCAGGCGAGGTTTGGCGCGTGCTGAACGCTTCGGGCAGCCGCTCCTACCAGTTGTCTGTCATAGAGTCCCAGAACGGCAAGCCGGTGCCGCTGCAGGTAATCGCCATTGACGGCATCGCGCTCGGCTCGGTCTCGACCACCCCCGCAGGCGCTGCGCTGATGGCAGGCAAGATCAAGCCAATACCCTGCCCTGGCCAGGGTGCTGGCAACGGTCAAACGATTTGCACGGAAACGCTGCGCATGATGCCCAGCTCGCGCGTTGACGTGCGCGTGCTCCGCCGCGACAACGGCGTACCGGACCGGGCGGCCATTTTCCGGACGGAACAGTATGACACCGGCGACGGGACCCTTGGCGACCATTGGCCGGCCATAGACCTGGCCGCGGTCACGCTGGCGTCGCGCAAGTCTTCGGCGCCTGACCAGATTGCCATCAAGGACACGTCGTCGTCGTTGCTCTCGACCGCGGGCCAATTGCTGAAGCCGGCGGCGCTCACGGTGCCTGGCACCACAACGACCGTCTCTGCTGGCTCTGCCAGTGCTGCAGCAACCCCTGCCTCGGGTCCTGCGGTCCAGGTGGGCCTGACCCAAGCGGGCGCGTCCGCGATCTCGCCACAAACCTTGACCGGCCAGACCGCAGATCCACTCTGCAAGCCGCTCGCATCCGGCAATCACCGCAAGATCCTGTTCGGCTATCCGACGCCCACGAGCTTCGGCCTCGGCTACGTCGAGGTGGACAAGAACGGTAAGGATATCGAGGCAACCCGTACCCCGATCAGGGAATACAGTTCAGCGACGGAGACGGTCTGCGTGCCGCTTCCCAGCGGCGCAGGTGTGCAGGAGACCTGGGAACTCGTGAACCTCACCTCCGAGGACCACAATTTCCACATCCATCAGCTCAGGTTCTTCCTGCTCACCGGCGGCGTGTCGCCCGGCACCGTGATCCCGGCTTCAGTCGGCCCGGCTCCAGTGCTGCACGACAACATCCCGCTGCCCCGCCCAAGCCCGGCTGCCAGCGCCGCGGCCTGTGACGGCACGCTTGAAACGGTGCAATCCGGCAAGTGCAAGCCGACCAGCACCTTCGTCTCGATCCCGTTCCGCGAAGTCGGTGACTTCGTGTTCCACTGCCACATCCTGGAGCACGAGGACGGCGGCATGATGGCGCGCATCCGCGTCGTCCTCGCCAAGCCGGGAGCCTGATCGCCTAGCCCTTCTTGCGCCGTGTCCCGTGGCAGGCATTCGACTGCCTGCCACGGGATGCCAAACCGCGAAGCACCCATTATGACCAATACGACTTCGGCCTCCCCGGACGCGCAGCGCCGCGTCCGGATGCGCGATACGCTGCCCAGCCTTGCCGCCGTCCTGCTCACTGGCATGACCGTCGCCGCGGCCGCTCCCTGGATCGGGCCGAGCGGCTGGGACTGGACCAGCCGCGGCGTGGCCCAGGCCAAGGCCCTCGGCTCCGACGCAAGCCAGTTCATCGTGTCGCTCTGCGTTCCCAACCCGGACTCCGCAGCAATGCGCCTCTGGATCGCGCAGCATCCCAAGTCGCCGCGAGGGCGCTTGAACCATGACCGCTCGAACGCGGCCACGGTCTACTAGGACGCAGCTATGACCATCATCACCTACACGCTCACCGCTGCGGCCCTGGCGCTTGCAGGGACCATTGCTGCCGAACTGACGCTCCCAGAAAGCACTCCGCAACAGGCGATGGCCGTTGAGGCGCCTCAACCCGTGCCGCCCGCGCCGCCGCCGCCATCAGACTACCGGGACCAGAATGCCACACGGGCGCTGACGGCGCTGGCGCGGCCTCTCTTTGCTCAGGACCGCCGTCCCACGGTTCCTGTTCCGGATGCCACCCCGGCGCCTTCGCCCACCAGCCTGCCGCGCCTGACCGGCACCTTGGTCAGCTCAGCCGGCAAGCGCGCTGTCTTCGCGACCGGCGACAAGTCGGCAGTCATGGCTGAGGGGAGCCGCATTGACGCCTGGACAGTGCAGGCGATCAGCGCCGGCACAGTCACCCTCACCGGCCCCGATGGCCCGCGCGTGCTGCGCCTGAACTTTGCAGCGGTAGAGCCTGCCCGCCAAGCGCAAGCGGTCGAGCTGCCTCTCTCCTTACGCCCAGCCCGTACTCACAACCGGGTGGTTGCAGAGGTTCAGCCCCGGCGCGGTCCCGCCATCATGGAACCCCTGCCTCCAGCGCCTCCTCGGCCGCAATCCACGCTCCCTCCGCCTTTGTCACCTCCCGCGCAACAGCGGCAAGACGGGTATTCGTCTGGGTGATATCCGCAGCCCGGCCCGGCGTGTAAAGCGCCGGGTCGGCAAGCTGGGCCAGCAGCTTGGCGCGCTCGGTCTCCAGCTTGGCGATGCGCGCCTCGGCATCGCGGGCCTGGCGGCGCAGCGGTGCCAATTGAACCCGGTTCTCCGCCCGCTCCCGCCGCTCATCGCGCCGGTTCGGCGCCGTATCCGGCTTGGCAGCCGGCCGCGCCCGCTCGACCAGCAGCGCGCGGTAGTCGTCCATGTCCCCCTCATACGGGCGCACCGTGCCGTCGCCGACCAGCCACAGCCGGTCCGCCACCAGCTCCACCAGATGCGGGTCGTGGGTGATCAGCAGCACCGCGCCCTGAAACTCCGCCAGCGCCCGCACCAGCGCCTCCCGAGCGTCTATGTCCAGGTGGTTCGTCGGCTCGTCCAGGATCAGCAGTTGCGGCGCGTCCCGCGTCGCCAGCGCCAGCAGCAGCCGCGCCTTCTCCCCGCCGGATAGGCTGCCCACAGGCGTGTCGGCGCGGTCGGCATCCAGTCCAAACCGGGCAAGCTGGCTACGCACTTGCGGCGGCAGCGTCCGCGGCAGCGCACGCGCCATGTGGTCCACCGGCGTCTCGGTCAGGACCAGCTCGTCCGTCTGATGCTGCGCGAAGTAGCCGACCCGCAGCTTGGGGCTGCGCCGGACCTCGCCGGCCATCGGCTCCAGCCGCCCGGCGATCAGCTTTGCAAGCGTGCTCTTGCCGTTGCCGTTGGCGCCCAGCAGCGCGATGCGGTCGTCCATGTCCACCGACAGCGACAGTCCCGACAGGATGCGCGTGCTGCCATAGCCCGCCGCGACGCGCTCCAGCACGAGGATGGGCGGCGCCAACCGCGCCGGCTCCGGGAAGTCGAAGCGGGTCGGCGCCGCCTCCACCACCGTGTCCAGCACCGGCAGCTTCTCCAGCGCCTTGATCCGGGCCTGCGCCTGCCGGGCCTTTGTGGCCTTGGCACGGAACCGGTCCACGAAGCTCTGCATATGGGCGCGCTGGGCGGCGATACGCTCGGCGGCGCGCCCGGCCTGCATGGCGTGCTCCGTCCGGATGCGGACGAACTCGTCATAGCCGCCCGGCGTCACGCCCAGCTTGCGCTGGTCCAGGTGGGCGATGGCCTGCACGCTGCGGTCCAGCAGGCCGCGGTCGTGGCTGACGATCAGGCAGGCGCCGGGGAAGCGGGCGATCCAGCCCTCCAGCCACAGCGTCGCCTCCAGGTCCAGGTGATTGGTCGGCTCGTCCAGCAGCAGCAGGTCCGGGTTGGCGAACAGCGCGGCGGCGAGCGCCACCCGCATCCGCCAGCCGCCGGAGTAGCTGTCCACCGGCCGTGCCTGCCCCGCGGCGTCGAAGCCCAGCCCGGCAAGGATAGTCGCAGCGCGCGCCGGGGCGGCATCCGCGTCAATGGCCCGCAAGCGCTCATGCACCTCAGCAACGCGGAGCGGCGGGGCCGTGTCCAACTCCGCCAATAGGTCCAGGCGCTCCCCGTCGGCCTCCAGCACGGTGTCGAGCAGCGACCGCCCGCCGGCCGGCGCCTCCTGCCGGACCCAGGCTATGCGGGCGCGGCTGCTGAGCCTGATCTCGCCGCCATCCACCCCCAGCTCTCCGGCGATGGCCTTCAGCAGCGTGCTCTTGCCAGCGCCGTTGCGTCCCACGAGGCCAATGCGCCGTCCCGGGTCCACGCGCAGCTCCGCCCCGTCCAGCAAGGTGCGTCCAGCCATGCGCAGGGTGACGTGATCCAGGGTCAGCAAGCTCATGTCACATATGTATGCAGCGGCAGCGGCAGGCGGAAGGCATTCTTCTCCCTCTCCCTCCGGGAAAGGGCCGGGGTGAGGGAAGCCCCAGGGACGGGCCTCCATCATCCCAGACTGGGCAGCCGAACGGATCAAGATACCAGGCGCGGCATAATCTCCCTCGCCCAACCCTCGCCCAGCGAAGGAGGGCCGCAGGCTTGCCCCGCCCCGCCCCTTGGCCTAAACGCCCGGCAACATTCTCCAGGACCCCCCGATGGCCACCGAACGCACCCTGAGCATCCTCAAGCCCGACGCCACCCGCCGCAACCTCACCGGCAAGATCAACGCCGTGTTCGAGGACGCCGGCCTGCGCATCATCGCGCAGAAGCGGCTGCACCTGTCGCAGGCGCAGGCGGAGGCATTCTACGGCGCCCACCGCGAACGCGGGTTCTTCAAGGACCTGGTCGGCTTCATGGTCAGCGGCCCCGTCGTGGTGCAGGTGCTGGAGGGCGAGGACGCCATCGCCCAGAACCGCAAGCTGATGGGCGCAACCAACCCGGCCAACGCCGACCCCGGCACCATACGCAAGCTGTTCGCCGAAAGCATCGAGGCCAACAGCGTCCACGGCTCCGACAGCCCGGATGCGGCGGCACAGGAAATCTCCTTCTTCTTCGCCGGCACGGAAATCGTCGGCTGACCCTAATGGCTCAGCGCATCGTCGGCTGGCGGCGCCTGGCGGTGCTGGCAGCCGCCGCCGGGCTTGCGGCCTGCCAGCAGCCAAAGTCCATCGTGCTGACCCCGCAAGTGCCGCCGGCCAACGTGGACGGCCGTTATCGCGGCACCGTACGCATGGTCCGCGCCGAAGGCCCGTCCTGCCCCCGCAGCGGCCCGCGGGTGCTGGAGGTTAGCAACGGCAGCATCACCCTGTCCTACAGCGGCGACTCGCCCCGATCCCGCATCCCGCTGACGGCCTCCATCGCCCCGGACGGGCGCATCCAGGCGAGCGACGGCATCGGCGCCATGGACGGCCAGCTCAGTGACGGCCAGCTCGGCATCACCATCAGCAGCCGTGCCTGCGAACACCGCTGGACGCTATACAAGGTCAAGTAGCCGCCGCCACTGCGGTGCAGCCCGGCACCAGTCCCGCCGCTGGCGGCGCCCGGCGGGGCGGCAGTCCCCAGCAGCCAACAAATCCTGACACAATAAGCGGCGTGGCGCCGGTTCCAGAAGGTTGACAACCTTGGGTGCATACACGCGCGCCATCGCGCAGCCACAGTATGCAACCGTAGGACGGCCCCGGTCTTCGGGCCGTTAATGCTAGCCAAACTTTTCATCCCATTCCGGCCCCAGCCAGGAAATGCTGGTCCTGCAACAGGTCACTGCACTGATTCCAAGCCAATCGGCTCCGGGACGCCCCAGCACCGACTGCTCCCTGACCCGCTGGAAGATGCCCGTCGTGCTCATGCCATGCGACAAATATCGTCAAGGCAGCAAGACGAAAGATTTGTCATCTTTTGTTTAATAACGAATTGACAATGTGTGTGAGGTTTCGTAAGAACTTTTAGGCGGTTTGTTGACTTGGCCGCCCCGTGACGGACCGAGCTTTCAAACTGGCGGACAGAGGTGGGATATGGACGGTAGGGATATCGGGCTGCACGCGGCGATGGCGGCACCATCAACGGAACAGGCCGCCCTGCAGGCACTGTGCCTGTCGGAACGCCGGGCGCCCCGGAACACCTGCATCCTGCGCCCCAACGATACCGGTGCACGGTTGCGGACACTGCAAACGGGATGGGCGGTCCGCTGCCGCATGTTCAGCGACGGCCGCCGCCAGATTATCGGCATCCTGCTGCCCGGCGACACCTTCGGCATCGAGACCCTGTTCGACGACACCCTCGACCACCTGGTCTGGTCCACCTCCGCCGTCACCTACTCCGTCCTGGACGGGGATGCCGCCATCAAGCTGTTCGACTCCGCCCACTGGTTCCGCCGCCGCCTGATGCGTACCCTCAGCGAAGAAAAGGCGGCGTCCGAGCGCTGGATGTCCCAGCTCGGCCGCTGCGACGCCGAAGAACGGACCGCCTCCCTGCTGCTGATGCTGCACGAGCGCCTGTCCGTGCTGGGCCTGGCCACCCGCCGCCACTTCCGGCTGGAACTAACCCAGCAGGACCTGGCCGACATGCTGGGCCTGCACCTGATCCACCTGAACCGCATCCTGTCCCGCCTGCGCGCCCGCAAGCTGATCATGATGCACGGCCAGGAGTTCACGCTGCTGGACATGGACGGATTGGCGGAGTTGGTGCCAGTCAGCAGCCACGCGATGCAGCCCGCCCGCCCGGTCTGACGCAGCCGGGCGGAACGGCCGACAAGAACCGGCCGCCTCGCGAATTTCCAGCAACACCGGCACCTTGGCATAGGGCGAATAAGCGTAACGCCATTGGCCGCGGACATGTGCCAGTTTTCGGCGGAAATCACTCCGCCGTATCGCCTTATCTACCCGGATCCGGAAAGCCAGCCGAAATCCATTCCGGCCGGCCTGCGTCCTGCCTACCCCAACGGCTCCGCCTGCAACCCCATCGCTGCCGCCAGCCGGTCCAGCCGCCGCTGGATGCCCTCACCGGCGAACACCCCGCTCCCCTCCGCCAGCCGCAGCGACAGGCGGCCCGGCATCACCCGCAGGTTTGCGCCCGCC
>JAABUS010008864.1_pt1 | contig 10839 bp, 12 predicted proteins | sample 5560161 | NCBI WGS metagenome assembly JAABUS01 (sample SAMN10711885, study PRJNA513376) | rock metagenome | isolation source: Antarctica rocks | place: Antarctica: Victoria Land, Trio Nunatak nord | collected 2016-01-04
CGATCCGGCGCCTCAGCCGCAGCAAGCGATAGTTCAGCAAAACCGCCCAATCCTGGGCGCCGGGGACCATGGCCAGGGCATCCCGAAGCACTGCCGCGCCGCCGCACGCCGGATACGCAACAAAACGTGACGCGCTGCCGCACCAGGCAGCCCCGTCCGGCTCCACAACTGGCTCCTTCGACATGGCGCCAGAGTAGCTAAGATGGGCGGGAATTCCGTTGCGCCATGCTACCCGGACCCCATGATCCCCGTCACCTCCTTCCAGCGCCCTTATCCCAGCGCCAACGTCGTCCTGCTGCATGGCAGCCGCCCGGTGCTGGTCGATACCGGCTTCGGCGCCGACGTTCCGGCCCTGCTGCGCTGGCTCCAAGCGCAAAGCGTCGCGCCGTCCGCTTTGTTTCTGGTCGTCAACCTTCCCGGCGCGTTCGATCGCGCCCGCCGCGTGACCGAGCGTCGCCGCTCCGTCCTGTCAGCCCTCCGACTCTCCAGCCCGGCGGTAAGGCGAAAGCTCAGCCAGTGCTTCCATATGGGACTCCACGGCCGGGCGCTCGCTGTCCAGGAAGCCGGCCACGGCGCGGCGCAGCCCGGCATGGGCGATCCAATGGGCGGAGTAGGTCGGCCGCGGCATGTAGCCGCGCTGGATCTTATGCTCCCCCTGCGCCCCGGCCTCGACGCGCTGCAGGCCGTGCTCAATCGCGAACTCGATGGCGCGGTAGTAGCACAGCTCGAAATGCAGGAAGGGCCAGTCGCCGCGGCAGCCCCAGTTGCGGCCGTACAGCGCCTCGTCCCCGGCAAAGTTAAGCGCCCCGGCCACCGGGGTGCCGTTGTGCTCAGCCATCATCAGCACCACGCGCTCGCCCAGGCGCTCCGACAGCAGCGGGAAGAACTTGCGGGTCAGATAGGCGCTGCCCCACTTGCGGTCCACGGTCGAGGTGTAGAACTTGTAGAACGCATCCCAATGCCGGGGCGTGATCTCGTGCCCGCGCAGCGCCACGAAGTCCAGGCCGGCCGCGTTCGCATCCCGACGCTCCCGTTTGAGCGACTTGCGCTTGCGGGAACTCAGCGTGCCCAGGAAGTCGTCAAAGGTCGTGTAGCCCGCGTTCTCCCAATGGAACTGCGTGCCGAGGCGCTGCAGCCACCCGGCGCGGCCCAGCGCCTCCCAGTCCGCCCGGGTGCAGAACGTCGCGTGCACCGAGGACAGGTTCAGCTCGCCGCAGGCCTGCGCCAGCGCATGGCCCAGCGCCTCCGTCTCGATCCCGTCGCGGGCCAGCAGGCGCGGGCCAGGCACCGGGCTGAACGGCACGGCGACCTGCAACTTCGGGTAGTAGCTGCCGCCGCCCCGCTCGAAGGCGTTGGCCCAGCTATGGTCGAACACGTACTCGCCGTAACTATGCGACTTCGCGTACATCGGCACGACCGCCACGATGCGGTCGTGCTCGCGCAGCGCCGCGTGCTGCGGCATCCAACCAGTGCGCGCACTGGCGGAGCCGCTGTCCTCTAGCGCGCTCAGGAAGGTGTGGCTGACGAAGGGGTTGCCGGGTCCGGCGCAGGCGTCCCACTCGGCCGCCGAGATTTCGGCGATGTGGGGGTGCAACGTCAGCGTGAGCGTGGGGAGGCTGTCAGGCATCCGCGGGATATGGCGCGGTGGCCGCCCGAAGAAAGCCTTCAACCGATTTCGAATAGGCCCTCAACCTCGACGGCGGCGCCGAGCGGCAGGGCAGGGACGCCGATGGTGCTGCGGGCATGGCGCCCGGCCTCGCCGAACACCGCGACGGCCAGATCCGACGCGCCGTTCATCACCGCGGCGTGCTGGGTGAAGTCCGGCGGGGAAGCGATGAACCCGCCCAGCCGCACCACCCGCCTGACCCGGCCCAAATCGCCGCCGCAGGCCTCGCGCAGATGGGTCAGCAGGTTGGTGAAGCACAATCGGGCGGCGTGCTGCCCCTGCTCGACGCTGACCTCCGCTCCGACCTTGCCGATGACGGCAACCTTGCCGTCCACCGCCGGAAGCTGGCCGGAGATCACGACCAGATTGCCGGTCACCACGTAGGGCAGGTAGTTGGCGACCGGCGCCATGGCGGCGGGCAGGTCGATGCCGAGTTCGGCCAATCGCGCGTCGATTTCGTTCATCGCGGGGTCCTATCCGTTGGCGACCAGCCGCAGCCCAGGCCGCCGGGCGCGGCGCTGGGCCGGCAGATCCATGGGCAGCAGCGGCGCCGTCGGCCTGTCATCCGCCGCATCCGGAACGCCCTCGGGAACATCGCAGCGCCCGAGGTAGGCGATGGCCAAATTCCGGAAAACGTAGTCGAGGATCGAGGTCGCGTGGCCGACATCCGGGTCGCCCTCCACGGGACCGGCGGGTCCGAACCGGGTCAGGGTGAAGCTGTCCACGTACTCTTGCAGCGCCACGCCGTGCTGCAGCCCCAGGCTGACGGCGGCGGCCAGGCTGTCCATCATGCCGCGCAGCGCTGCGCCCTCCCGCGGCAGCGTGACGTGGATTTCTCCCAAGCTGCCATCAGGGTACTCGCCGGTGCGGAGGTAAACGCGGTGGCCCCCGACCGCGGCCTTCTGCGTGTAGCCCCGGCGGCGGGCGGGCAGTTCCCGGCGGTGCGGCGGCTGCGCCGGCGCGACGCCGGCGACCGGGCGCAGCGGCATGGCGTGCACGAAGGGTGCAACGGCGTCGTGCATCGCCTGGTGCGCCGCCAATCCCGCCGGGGTCAGGACGGGATCGCCCGAAAGCAGCCGGGCCAGCGCGGCCTCCGCCGTCATGCCCTGAGCCGCGAGCCGGGCCAGCGCCGCGCGGGTCAGCGCACCATCGGGGCCGATGGGGGAGAAGCTCGGCGCGATGCCGCCCGTCTCGGCGCCCAGCAGCGCATCGGCCGGGCCGGGCGGTAGGATCGCCGTGCAGGGCAGGCTCGCCGAGCCGCGCAGCGCCGCCGCCCGTGCGTCGAACGCCGCGGCGGCAAGCGCCGGCACCGCGCATTGCGGCGGCGGCATCGGCCATCGCGGCAGGCGGGACAGCAGGTCGGGCTGGTCGCCGGCAAAGGCCAGGTCGGCGGCGCCGCGCAGCAGGGCGGCAAGGCAGCGCGCCACGTCCCGCGCCGCCGGGCTGTCGTAGTCGAGCCTCAGCAATGCGAGCAGCCCGTCGAGGTCGGTGAACCCTACGGCGAACTGCGCCGCGCCGGGCGCAATGAGCCGCAGGGCGGTGGCGGCGGTCGTCACCGCGTCGGTGAACCCAGCGGTGTCGAACCCATGCGCGCCGTCGTGGAAGGCGGGCAGGTTCAGCACGAAGCCCGGCGGCGCACCGACGCTGCCGTGCCATACCGGTGCCGTTGGCGCGGCCTGACGGTGCAGCAGCAGAGCGTGCAGGCGGTCGGCCAGGGCCGTGTCCCCGGCGTCCCGCGCCCGGGTCGCGACGGGGCGAATCCAGTGATTGGCGGCCCGCGGCAGGGTGACGCGGCCTTCGCCCGGCGCCAGCGCCGCCAGCGCGCTCGCCGCCCGGTCATCCCATGAGGCCGGCAGGGTCATGGCGCGCTCCGGCGCGTCCGGGTCGGCGCCGGCCGCCGTGTCGCGCATTTGCACGCCGCGCCAGATTCGAGTGGTCCTCATGCCGCCCTGCCCATGGCCTGATGCTACGGGCAGCGCCGGCATCGGGAAAGGCGAATTTTGCCCGGCGGAGCGCGATGGACCGCGCCGGCCGGGTCGCCTATATCAGTCGCATGGATATCGGCACCCGCTTATTCACCTATTTCCGCGGCCGCCCTATGGGCAGCGACCCCGCCGGCAACCGCTACTTCGAGGAAAAGCGCGCCCGCGCCGGCCTGCCGGCCCGACGTTGGGTCTTGTATGCCGGGGAGGTCGATGCCAGCCAGGTGCCAGCCGAGTGGCATGCTTGGCTGCACTACACCACGGACGAGCCGATCCCGATGGCGTCGCGCAAGTTCTGGCAGAAGCCGCATATGCCCAACATGACCGGCACGCCGGGGAGCTACCGGCCGCCGGGGCATGACTACCGCGGCGGGCACCGCGCGCCGTCCACCGGCGACTACGAGTCATGGACGCCGGGCAGCTAAGGGCATGGCGGGATCGAAGCGCAGCGTCGCCGAGCTGGCGGCCGGGGCGGCGGTGCTGGTCGTGACGGCGGGGTTCCTGGCCTACGCGGCAGCCAACACCGGCCGGGGTGTCGGCGGCGGCACCCGGCTTTCGGCAAAGTTCGACAACGTGGGCAGCGTCGGCTCCGGCGCGGACGTGCGCATGGCCGGGGTGAAGGTCGGCAGCGTGGTGTCCACCAGCATCGACCCGAAATCCTATCAGGCCGTGGTGAACTTCACCGTGCAGCCCGACATCAAGATCTCGGACGACAGCAGCGCCGCGATCTCGACCGGCGGGCTGCTGGGCGGCGCGTTCATGAGCCTGAGCCCCGGCGGCAGCGACAAGATGCTGGGGGACGGCGGCATGGTCACGATCACGCAGTCCGCAACGAACCTCGAGGACCTGTTGGGCAAGTTCATCTTCAACGTCGGCAGCCTGGCCGACGCCACGCAGAAGTCGCTCGACCAGAAAAAGGCCGAGCCGCCGAAATGAGCGGGATGCCGGACCGCTGGCCCATGCCCGACGGCGGCGCGGTGTCCTGCCGGGAAAAGCTGCGGGTGCTGGAGGACAACCATGCCGAGGCCGCTCAGGTGCTGCAGGATGCGTTTGAGGACGCCGTGCTGATGGGCGTGGACGAGGCCGCGATGCGCCGGATCATGGCGGACATGGTCGCGGGCCTGCGCAGCCCGAAGCGCCGGTGATGCGCCGGGTCCCGCTGCTGGCGTTGCTCGCGGCGTGGGCCGCGCCGGCGTTGGCGGTCGGGCCGCCGCCGCCGCCCCAGTCGCCGCCCGACGCCTGGCAGCCGCGCGACACGGCCGAACTGTCCGTGCTCGACAAGGTGCGCGCCCAGCCCTCGCCCTTGACGGTGCGGGTGGGGCAGAGCGTGTCCTGGGGATCGCTGACCATCACCCTGCGCGGCTGCGTGTCCCGCCCGCCCGACTTGCCGCAGGACAGCGCGGCGTTCCTGGAAGTGACGGACGGCCGGGCCACCGGCTCGGCGTTCCGCGGCTGGATGCTGGCCAGCGCGCCGGCCTTGTCGCTGATGGAGCACCCGATCTACGACGTGCGGGTGACATCATGCCATTGAGCGCCCCATTAAGCGCATTGCCGCCAGCGCGGTCGGCGCTGCTGCTCGACATGGACGGCACGCTGCTGGACATCGCGCCCACGCCGGACCTGGTGCGGGTGGCGCCGGGCCTGGCCGAGGCATTGTGCAAGTTACGGGACGCCATGGGCGGCGCGCTCGCCGTGGTGACAGGACGTCCGATTGAGCAGGTGGACGGGCTGTTCGCCAACGTCCCCTACGCCGTCGCCGGAGAGCACGGCGGCGCCATCCGCCACGCACCCGGCACCGAGGTCGTCCGCCTCAGCCTGCCCAGCCCGCCGGTCGAGTGGGTACTGGAAGCGGCTCGCATCGCCGACGCGCACCCCGGCGCGCTATTGGAGCAGAAGCAGCGCGGCTTCGTGCTGCATTACCGGGCCGTGCCGGCGTTGGGGCCGGCGCTGCGGGAAGCGGCCCTGGCGCTGATCGCCCCGCTGGCCGATCAGTTCCAGTTGATGGAGGCGCTGATGGCCTGGGAAGTGCGCCCCCGCGGCGCCGACAAGGGCAGCGCCGTCACCACGCTGATGACCGAGGCGCCGTTCGCCGGCCGGCAGCCGATCTTCATCGGCGATGACGTGACGGACGAGGACGGGATGCGCGCCGCCCGCGCCTTGGGCGGCGCCGGGCTGCGGGTGGACGAGTGGTTCGGCGGCCCGGCGGACGTGCGCGCCTGGCTGGCCCGGGCGGCGGCGGACCCGGGCGCCTGGCCGCTGACGCCGCTTCAGCCGACCGCCGCGGCCACCGTCTTGCCGCCGAGATAGGCCGCCCGCACGTCCGGGTTGCTCCAAAGCTCCGCGGGCTTGCCCGCGACCAGCAAGCTCCCGGTTTCCAGCACGTAGCCGCGGTCGGCGACCGACAACGCCATGTGCGCGTTCTGCTCCACCAGCAGCACCGTCGTGCCGCGCTGGCGGATTTCGGCGATGATCCGGAACACCTGCTGCACGACCAGCGGCGCCAAGCCCAGCGACGGCTCGTCCAGCAGAAGCAGGCGCGGCTTCGCCATCATGCCGCGGGCGACGGCGACCATCTGCAACTGCCCGCCTGAGAGCGTCCAGCCCAGCGCGTGCTCCAGCCGTTTCAGGTCGGGAAAGAAGACGAGCATCTCGTCGGTTTCCCGCTCCAGCACACGGCGGCCCACGCCCCGGCGGTTGCTGCCGCCAAGCAGGATGTTCTCCCGCACCGTCAGCCCCGGGAACACCCGGCGCCCCTCCGGGACGTGCGCGACGCCCAGCCGCACGATGGCCTCCGGCTTCATGCCGACCAGCGACCGCCCGGCGAAATCCAGCCGGCCCGCAATATTCGGCACCAGGCCGGAGATGGCCCGCAGCGTGGTGCTCTTTCCCGCGCCGTTGCTGCCCAGGAGGGCGACGATCTCCCCTTCCTCGACCGTCAGCGAGAGGTCTTTCAGCACCTCGCCCGCGCCGTAGCGCGCGACGAGGCCGCCCAGCTCAAGCAGCGGCATCTTGGCGCGGCTCCCCCAAGTAGGCGGCGATGACGTCCGGGTGGGACAGCACGTCGCGTGGGCCGCCATCGGCGATGCGGCGGCCGAAGTTCAGCACGGTGATGTGGTCGGCCACCTGCTCGACCAGGTTCATGTCGTGATCGACGATCAGGATCGTGAGGCCGTGGCCCTTGAGCCGGCGCAGCAGCAGGCCAAGCTCCTGCTTTTCCGTGAGGTTGAGGCCGGCGGCCGGCTCGTCCAGCAGCAGCACTTGCGGGCTGCCGGCGAGCGCCCGGGCGATCTCGACGTAGCGCTGGGTGCCGTAGGACAGGGTGCCGACCATGCGGTGGGCGTCGCCGCGCAGGCCGACGAAGTCGAGCGCGGCCAGCGCCCGCTCGACGACCAGGGCCGGCTGCTCCGCGATGTCGTTGCCGGGCCGCTCGGCGCCGACCATGACGTTCTCCAGCACGGTCATGCCGCGGAACACCCGGATGTTCTGGAAGGTGCGGGCCAGGCCGCGCCGGGTGCGCTGGTGCGGCGCGGTCCCGGTCACGTCCTGCCCGGCGATGGCGATGCGCCCGGCGGTCGGGCGGTACAGCCCGGTCACGACGTTGATGAAGGTGGTCTTGCCGGAGCCGTTGGGGCCGATCAGCGCGTGCACCGTGCCGCGGCGCACCGCCATGTCCACGCCGTCCAGCGCCTTGAGGCCGCCGAAGTGCTTGGCGAGGCCCTCGATGGCCATGGCGACCTCCGCGGTCTCGGTCCCGCGCTGGCCTAGCAGCGGCAGGGGCGCGACAGCGCCGGCGCGGACGGGCGCCGGGCGGCGCAGCCGGTGGGTGAGGCCCCACAGCCCGTCCGGGAGGAACACCATGATGAGGATGACGGCGGCGCCATACACCGCGAGATAGACCTGGCGCAGGAAGCGCAGCCATTCCGGCAGGATCACCAGCAGCCCGGTGCCGAGCAGCGCCCCGAACGGCGACTGCACCCCGCCCAGCAGCGCCATGGTCAGCAGCACGATGCTTTCGCCGAAGCCGAACTGGTCCGGGCTGATGTAGGAGAACGCGCCGGCGAACAGCCCGCCGCCCAGACCCCCAAGCACGGCGCTGATGCCGAACGCCAGCACCTTGGTGGTGAAAATGTCGATGCCGCAGGTGCTGGCCGCGATCTCGTTGTCGCGTACCGCCTGCATGGCGCGGCCGAGCCGGGTCGTCTTCAGCCGCCAGATGAACCAGGTGACGCCCATGAGGGCCACGAGGCACAGCGCAAGATAGTGGTCCCCGCTTTCAAGCCGCAGGCCCGGCACGCCCGGCCGCGCGATGTTCTTTACCCCGTCCGGCCCATGCGTCAGCCCGGACCAGTTGGTCAGTACCAGCGTCAGGATCTGCTGGAAGCTGATCGTGACCATGGCGAGGTAGTGCCCGCCGAGCCGCAGGCTGGCCAGGCCGAGCGCCACGCCGAATACGGCCGCCAGGACCACGCCCGCGGCCAGCGCCACGAAGAACGGCAGCCCGTAATCGGCCGTGCCGAGCGCGACGCCGTAAGCGCCCAGCCCGAAGAACGCCGCCTGCGCCAGCGAGATCTGCCCGCAATAGCCGAGCACGACCACCAGCCCGGCCACCGCGATGGCGTAAGTCGCCGCCTGCATGACGATGTTGAGCGTGTAGCCCTGCTCCGGCACCAGGGTCGAGAGCGCCAGCACGCCGACGATGGCGGCGGCCAGCGCCGGCAGGCCGCGCCAGGCCCGTGCGTGCGCCACGCCGGGTGCGGCGACGAGCGTTCCCGCGCTCATAGCGACGTGCTCATGCCTTCTCCGCGATTTTCTCGCCGAACAGCCCCTGCGGGCGGATCAGCAGGAACAGCAGCAGCAGCCCGAAGGCCAGCGCGTCCTTGTAGGGTACCGAGACATACGCCGCGCCGAACGTCTCGACGACGCCGAGCGCGAGGCCGCCCAGGATGGCGCCGGGGATGTTGCCGAAGCCGCCGATGATGTTGGCGGCAAACGCCTTGAGCGAGATGATGGTGCCCATGCCCACGGACACGAACAGCACCGGCGCCACCAGGATGCCGGCCAGCCCGCCGAGCGCCGCGCTGTAGGCGAAGGTGATCAGGACCATGAGCGCCACCGGGATGCCGAGCAGGCTGGCCATCTCCTTGTCTTGGCTGGTGGCCTGCAGCTTCTTGCCAAGCAGGGTCTTCTCGAAGATCAGGAACTGCAGCAGCACCATGACGGCCGCCGTCACCATGATGGCGATGTACTGGCTGTCCATGAACACGCCGCCGGCCTCGAAGCCCGGCGTGTCGAACAGGCCGGGCAGCACCGCCGGGCTGGGGCCGTAGAGCGCCAGCACGGTGTTGGCGAGGAAGATGCTGGCGCCGATGGTGCTGATGATCACCGGCATCTGGCCGCGGTGGCGCAGCGGCCAGTAGGTCGCGCCCGCGAACAGCACGCCGAACCCGGCCATCAGCACGACGGCGGCCGGCAGCGCCACCCAGTACGGCACGCCCAGCATGTCCGACAGCACGACCATCGCGTAGGCGCCCAGCATGGAGAACTCGCCTTGGGCGAAGTTGACCACGCTCGCCGCCCGGATCAGCAGCACGAAGCCGAGCGCCACCAGCGCGTAGATCGCGCCGATGCCGAGGCCGGTGAACAGCAGTTGCGGGACCAAGTTTACTCTTTCACTTCGATCCGGCGGTCGAACACGATCTTGCCGGCCTCGTTCTTCACGACGTTGTAGCCGCGCAGGCCGTCGCCTTTGTCGTCGAAGTTGTACTCGCCCTCCGCGCCCTCGAAGCCGCGTATGGCGGCCAGCGCCGCGCGGATTTTCTCAGGCTCCGTGCTGCCGGCGTCGGTGATCGCCTTTGCCAGCAGGTTCACCGCGTCGAAGGTCCAGGACGACTGGTTGTCTGGGATCGCCTTGTAGAGCGCCTGGTAACGTTCGGCAAAGGCCTTGGACGCCGGGGTCGCGTCCACTGCGTAGTCCGCGACTCCATAGGTGCCGTACAGCGCCCGCCCGGCCAGGTTGAGCGCCGTGGTGTTCACGATGGAGGGCGAGCCTACCCAGGGGATCGTCACGCCGAGCTGCCGAAGCTGGCGGGCGAAGATGCCGAGGTCGCCCTCGAACGTGAAGTAGCTGCCGAGGATGTCCGCTCCAGATTGCCGCACCGCCAGCACGACGGCCGTGTAGTCCGACGCCTGGTTGGTGTAGCCCTGCATCAGGACCGGGGTGATCCCCTTGTCCTTGAGTGCCGCTTCAAGCGCCTTCGCGCCGTTGGTGCCGAAGGCGTCGGTCGAGTACACCACGGCCCATTTCTGCTTCTTCAAATCGTCCGCGCCAAACTCGGCGATGACCTTGGCAGAATAGGTATCATTGGGCCGGCAGCGGAACAGCCACTTGTTGCCTTGCTTCGTCAGGGTCGGCGACGTGCCGCCGATCATCATCGGCTTGCCGACCTTCAGCACGTCGGGCGCCATGGCCTCGACCTGAGTGCTGCGGATCGAGCCGATGAACGCCGCGATCTCGGGCCGGCTGGCCAGGCGGCTGAACGCCAGCACCGCGCCGGGATTGGTGGTCTGGTCGTCCTCGACGACCAACTCGAGCTTGCGGCCCAGCACGCCCTTCCCGTTGACCATCTCCAGCGCCTGGCGCGCCCCGTTCAACTGCAGCTTGCCCGCCTCCGCCGCGGGTCCGGTGGAGGGGAACACGGCGCCGACCTTGATCGTGTCCTCGGCGCGGGCCAGCCGTGGCAAGGCCACGGCAGCCGTGGCAGCGGACGCGAACGCCCGGCGGGTCAGTTGGGGCATCCCCATGTTTCAACTCCCTATACGGCTCTGGCGACCGAATTGCCCATGATACGAACACACGTCCACGCCGCCGGCAAGCCTACGCATTTTGAATTGAAATCGCAACGTCCGCAGGCATCGCCGGCAAGTCGAGCCTCACCTCTTGGGCGTCGGCCAGGACCGGCACACGGCTGGTCTGACGGCCGGCGCGCGTGTCCCACGTCGTCGCCCAATACGGCCCGGCCGCCAGTCCGGGCACCCGCACCGACACGGCCGAGCGGCAGTCCGGATCAACCCGGCCGTCCGGCAGCAGCGGCGTGGCACGCAGCAGCCACAGCACCGCCTGCCGCGCATCCCCGCACGCGAAGCACGCCACGGCCGGGTCGCTGACGCCCACCTCGATCGGACACCGGTCGA
>JAABUS010008865.1_pt1 | contig 10838 bp, 10 predicted proteins | sample 5560161 | NCBI WGS metagenome assembly JAABUS01 (sample SAMN10711885, study PRJNA513376) | rock metagenome | isolation source: Antarctica rocks | place: Antarctica: Victoria Land, Trio Nunatak nord | collected 2016-01-04
CCACTCTCTGACCGGTGCCAACATTCATGAGCAAAGGATAGTTCTATGGACCTGACGCGGTTGCTGATCCCGATCATATTCGGGTTGGCGTTGCCGTTTCTCAATCGGCGCGTGGCGAGTCGGGTGGGTTTCGGGCGTTATCTGTTGCGGATGGTGCTGCTGCCTGGGGCGTTTGTGCTCGGGTTGTGGCTGCTCGATCTTGCCACGGGAGGTGAGACGTTGCGCTTGTGGTGGCCTTCGATCGTGGCGTTCGGGGTCGCAGGGCTCGTCGGGTATGGACTGGCGCGGGCGACTGATCGGTCGCATAGGCGGACGTGAGGGTTGAGGACGAGGAGTGACGGCGATGCAAACACGACCGTTCGCGACGGAGGCTGATTACGCGCAACTGCGCCGGTTGCTGATAGCATCGGTCGCGGAGGGCTACGAGGCGCACTATTGCACGATCGGCGATCTCGACTGGTGGCGCGCGACCAACAAAGAGTCGGCGGGGATCGGGGTGACGCAGCTCTGGTTCGCTGAGGATGGCACGCTTGTCGGCTGTGCGTGGCCGGTTGACGATGAGGTGGTGTTGCTCAGTCATCCGCGTCACCGGGCGGTCGAGGGCGAGATGTTGACCTGGGCGGAGGTGCGGCGAGCCGCGCATAAGACGGCTGAGGGCGAGCCGTTGACGCTCGCGGTGAATGGCTATGACGGCGATGCGGCGCGGGTCGCGCTCTTGCGCGAGCGCGGCTATACGCGTACCGAGGGCCATCATCTTTACCGGCGGCATTCGCTCGATCGGCCGTTGGCCGCGCCGACCCTGCCGAACGGCTATGCGGTGCGCCACCTGCTTGGTGAGTCAGAGGTGGCGGCGCGGGTGGCGGTGCATCGCGAGGCGTTCGCACCGTCGCGGATGACGGTGGAGAAGCACCGCGCCGCGATGGCCGCGCCGACCTATCGGGCGGAACTCGATCTGGTGGTGACCGCGCCGGAGGGGGCGTTCGCGGCGTATGCGCTGGTCTGGTTCGACGCGGAGAATCGGATGGGGGTTTTCGAGCCAGTCGGGACGGACCCGGCGTACCAACGGCGCGGCCTGAGTCGCGCGGTGCTGACGGAGGGTTTGCGACGGTTGCGCGCGCTCGGGGCGCAGACGGCCTATGTCAGCCCGAATGGTGCCAATGAGGCGGCGAATCGATTGTACGAGGCGGTCGGATTCCGGGTGGTCGATGAGGAGCACCTGTGGGTAAAGGGGTTATGAGGGGATGATCGGCCCCCCGGCCCCTCCCCTGAAGCGGGAGGGGTGCCTCGTTGCTTGGGTGGTGCTTTTCTGGTAGAGCAGCGGTGATACCGGCTTGTGCGTGGTGTGGCGATTGGCGAGGGGCGTGTTGTGTTGCGACGGGAGCCGCGCGAGGTAGTGCCGGGTGATGGGCGGGCGACGTTGTATCTGCTGGTCGGGCTGCCAGGTGCGGGGAAAACGACCAGGGCAAAGGAGATCGAGGCGGCGCACGCGGCGCTGCGGTTAACGCCGGATGAGTGGATTCTTGCGCTCTACGGGGATGATCTGGACCGACCACGGCGCGATGCGGTGCGTGAGCCGGTGGAGGGGTTGCAATGGGCGGTGGCGCAGCGGGCGCTGGCGTTGGGCTGTAATGTGGTGCTCGATTGGGGTTTCTGGTCGCGTGCCGAGCGTGCCACGTATCGCGCACGCGCCGAGGCGCTGGGCGCAACGGTGAAGATGATTTTTCTCGACGCGCCCACCGACGAATTATGGTCACGCATCGCACGGCGGGAGGAGTCTACAATGGGCACACTAGCGATTTCGCGGGCGGAACTTGACGAATGGGCGGCATCATTCGAGCCACCGACTGCGGATGAGTTGGCGTAAGCGCAGAACGGTTCTAGCGGCGGCACCGATTGCACCTCGCAAGAGATCGCTACGTTCAAGCATCTGATCGGCGTGGGATGCCGGTGGCCTGAAGGCCCGGCTGAAGGCTGCGCCACGAAGCCCACCTGCGTGGGCTGGGATGGGGCGATTGATTGATGACTCTTTATCAGCGTACGGACGACCAGACTAGGGAGAGGCTTTCTACGGAAAGCAGAGCGTAGCAACAATGCACCCCTCCCTCTTTAGGGGAGGGGCCGGGGGGAGAGGTTATCACATCATGGCGATCACGAATGAGGATGCGGCGGCGTTGTGCGCGCGGGTCTATGCGATCGTGCGTGCCTGCCCGGTGGGGCGGGTGACGACCTATGGGGCGATCGGGAAGGTGCTTGGTTATCCGCGTGGGGCGCGGATGATCGGCTGGATCATGAACGAGACGCCGGATCGGCTGGCGATCCCGGCGCAGCGGGTGATCAGCAAAGATGGCACCCTCTCCGGGGGCTGGGCGTTCGGCGGGGTGGAGGCGATGCGCGGGCTGCTCGAAGGGGAAGGGGTCGGCTTCGACGAGCGCGGGCGGGCGCGAATGAAGATCCACGAGTGGGACCCGACGCGCGATCTGTCGCCGGACGACTTGGCGCAACTCCTGGCCGATGCCCCGGCTGCGATGGCGGTCGAGCCGTCGGTGCAGTTGCTGCGCCTGCTGAATCGCGATGCGGCGTCGCCGTTCAGTCAGCCGACCGCGCGGATGTAGCGTCGGCGGTGGCAGATAGAATGACACGCGGAAGGGAGGGCCGGATGACTGTTGATGCGGGGACACCAGAGGGTTATTGGATCCGCTTCGAGAATGTCGATGGGCGGATCGTGGAGGATCTGACGTTCGTACCGCGCTTGCCGGAAGTAGGACAACTGATCCCGGTGTCGGGGACGCACTGCGAGGTGATGGAGCGGTGGATCGATCGGACGATGCTCGAAGGCGGCGGCCCGGAGGTGCAGGTCTTCACCGTCAAGCCGTTGGGGTGATCGTCCCCGCTCTGTGCGCCCTACGGCCAAAATCCGTTTTTCTCGCGTTCCTCTCTGCGGTTCTCTGCGGTTCTGTGGCGATCCGGCCCCTTCACGATGGCCGTGCTACACTTTTTGCGATCAGACAAGCGTTTTGTGTGAACCGGCTGCGATTTGAAGATGGTGGTGAGGGTGGAGCAGCCATATAGTGCACAGGTCCTTGAGCACTTCGCGCATCCGCGTAATCTGGGACGGCTGCCGGAGGCGAACGGGCGCGGGCGTGTCGGCGATTTGCGGGATGGCCCGACGCAGATCGAGATCGCGATCCTGGTCGAAGGGGGGCGGGTGACGGCGGCGCGTTTCCGCACCTTCGGGTGCAGCGCGGCGATCGCGGCATCGTCCGTGGCGACGACGTTGATCGAGGGGCGCACGGTGCGCGAGGCCGCGGGCTTGACGGCGGGGCAGATCACGGCGGCGCTGGAGGGGATACCAGCGGAGCGGGCCTATGCACCGGAGATGGCGGCGGCGGCGGTACAGGGGGCGGTCGCCGACTGGGCGGCGCGCCGGGGAACGGAGGGGCGATGAGCGACAAGAAGAAGACCTACGCGCGACAGGTGGTGCCGGGCGAGCGGGTCCACCTGGACCGTTACGATCCTGCCGATACCCAAGGGCTGACCAAGGACGAAGGGCGCGAGATCCTGCAACAGATGGACGAAGAATTGGCCGAGTTGCAGGAGTTGATGTATGCCGCAGGGCAGCATCGGGTGCTGCTGCTGTTGCAGGGGATGGATACCAGCGGCAAGGATGGGACGATCAAGCGGGTGCTGAAAGAGGTCAATCCGGCGGGGTGTCAGGTGATGACCTTCAAGGCCCCGACACCGCTCGAACTGGCGCACGATTTCCTCTGGCGCGTCCACGGGAAGGTTCCTGCAGCGGGACAACTCGGCGTCTTCAATCGCTCGCAGTATGAGGATGTGCTGATCGTGCGGGTCCACAAGCTGGTGCCGGACGAGGTCTGGCGTGGGCGCTATTCGCAGATCAATGCCTTCGAGCGGTTGCTGACCGAGACCGGGACGATCTTGATCAAATGTTTCCTGCATATCAGCAAAGATGAGCAGGAACAGCGGTTGCTGGCGCGCGAGCAGGACGTAACCAAGGCGTGGAAGCTGTCGTCCGCTGACTGGGCCGAGCGGGAACTATGGGATGAGTACCTCGTCGCCTACGAAGATGCGCTGCGCGAGTGCAGCACGGTCCGTGCGCCGTGGCAGATCATCCCGGCCGACAAGAAGTGGTTCCGCAATATCGCGGTGGCGCAACTCTTGATCGAGGCGATGCGTCCGCACAAAGAGGGCTGGCTGACCGGTCTGGACGCGCTGGGCAAGAAGCAACTCGCGGCGATCCGTGCGGAGCGCGGTGAATTAGTAGCGGCGGAAGAGGCGAAGGGGGAGGGTTAGCGGTTGATCGAGGCTTGTCTCGTTACCGTGGCAAGCGGTCGGCGGCGGGCGTGGGTCGCCGGATGAATCCCCCTGACCCAGCAGGGGACCACGGCCCACTGAAGTGGACTAGGTTCGGTAAAAGGGATAGCGTATTCTGAGCGGTACCGCGTTTGGCATGGCCCTCTTTCATCGCTCGTAGTGAGACGCTGACAATCTTCTCGCGCGTCGGGTGTTCACGTCGCAAAGCGCGGTTGTTCACGTTACATAAGTCTGGTCGAAAGGGCTGTAGCTGCCGGTGGGCTGGCTGTATTGATGACCGATGGGCTGGGCGTATCGCGATAATGTAGTGGGCCAATGACGATGGACGATTCGCTGATTCCTTTGCGGGCGCGGCGGGATGGGGCGGCTGCCCGTTTCTCGCGGCGCGTGGCTGTGCGCGGGGCGTTGGCGCTGACCGGAGCGGCGTTGCTCGGTGGTTGCGCGGGCGGCGGGGCGAGTGACCGGCCCTGGCGCGGGCGTTTCCTGACGATCGCGACGACCGGTGGTGTGCTGGGGAAGACGTTGCGCGCGGCGGCTTTTGCGTCGTTCGCGCGGATGAGCGGTTGCCGGGTGCAGGAGGTGGCGCTGCCGGTCGATGAATTGGTGGCGGGGCTGCGGCGTCAACTCTTCGGCGGGCGGATCGAGTGGGATCTGGTGGTGCTCGATGTCCCACGCCTGGTGGCGTTGGGGCGGGAGTTGCCGCGCCTCTTCGCGCGTCCGGGCACGCTGGCCGCGTTGTCGGAGGTGAGCATCCCCGCCGCTTTGCGCGATCTCGGCGTGCCGATCCTGACCGATACGCTGGCGGTGGGCGCACGCCCGGTCGCGTTCGCGGGGCGGGTGCCGAGCGGGTGGGGGGCGCTCTGGGCGAGTGACCGGTTCCCCGGTACGCGCTATTTCCCGCGCGATCCGGTCGGGTTGCTGGAGGCGGCGGCATTGGCCGCTGGGGTGTCGCCGGAAGGTCTCTACCCGCTCGACCTCGACCGCGTCTTTGCGGCGCTCGACCAGATCCGTCCGGCGCTCACGGCGTGGTGGACGAATCCCGATCGGGCGGCGGCGGCGCTGACGAACGGGGCGGCAGATTTCCTCGTCGCGCGGGGCGGCGAGTTGCGCGCGGTGCTGGCTGGCGGGATGGCAGCGACGATCGTGCCGGGTGCGGCCACGGCGATCCCGGTTGCGCTGGCCGCGTTGAGCGGCGCGCCGAACGGCGATGTGGCGCGGGCGTTCTTCACCCACGCGCTGCTGGCGGAGACGCAAGGGGCGCTGCGCGAGGCGGGGTATCAGCCGTGGCTGTCCGATGAAGATCAGGAGGGTGGCCCGGCGCTGACGAGTGACCTCGATTGGTGGGCCGCGCAGGGCGGGGCGGCGCTGGTGAGGTTCGAGGCGTGGTGGGGGCAGGGGGAATGACGAGTGACGAATGATGTATGCCCTTCAGGGTACGAATGGGGACGGAACAGGAGACACGGAGACACGGAGGGGGCCGGGAGATGAAAAGTACGAAGCACGAAGCACGAATTATGAAGTAGGGGCGTATGCAATACGCCCTCTCCGCATTTGCCCAGCTATAAACGCACGTAGACAGCCTCGGCGTTTGGGGCTATCTCCCCGCGCCTGTAAGCTGAAGGTGCGGAAGGGCGTAGGCAATACGCCCCTACTTCGACCACCGCATTCCCGGTTGACTTATGTTTGTGGTGTCCCTGGCATTTGGGTCGCCGCACCGTTCCCCCACTGCCGCCCACCTGGCAGGATGTAGGGGCGTATTGCCTACGCCCTCTCTGCGCCGTCAGCGCGAGGGCGTTCGCAGAAAGCTATCGCGCCTGAAGAAAACCTACATCGGTCGCAACAAACCCTCTACAGAGCAGTGAAGCAGGATATTCGGCGTATCTGACGCGCGGATCGGCCTCCCCATTTTGGTGCAACCTCCGTCATCTCTGGTAGCAGGGCGATTGGCCCGACGAGATGGCGAGGAGGTAGCGCGATGGGACAGCAGGCGAACCAGTTGACGCGGGTCAATCGGCTGTGGGTGGAGCTGACGGAGGAGATGCACGAGGCGATCGGGGACCTCCTCGCGGAGCCGTACCTACGGTTGTCGTACCCGAGCGCGGCGGCGTTCGGGACGGCGTTCGGGGTGGTGGCGGGGACTGCGGCGTTCGCGGAGGAGTGGGCGCGGCAGATCGAGCGCTGTAAGTGGGGGCTGATCGCGGCGTATAGCGACGAGAGCCGCGTCTATCTCCTCTGCACGCGCGCCGCCGAGGGTCGGCTGGTAGCGCTGGCGACGATGCTGACAGTGCGCGGGACGCGTGAGACGTTACTGACCGAGGCGATCGGCGATGCGGAGAGCAGCGTGCCGACATTGCAACTCCTGCGCTTCGCCTTCGGGCCGGGGTTGGGGGTGGATGCCGGGGCGACGCCGGAACGCCGGATGGCGGAGTTCGGGCGGATCTGCGTGCGGCAGCCGGGGGAGTTGATCGCGCTGGTGGCCGAGGGGACGCTGAGTCTGGCCCAGGCGGCGTACGTGGAGGAACGCGGCTTCGACGAGATGTTCGCGCAGTCGTTCTGGCGGGATCAGGCGTTGCCGGAGCCGCCGCTGGCTTACTTCGGCAATATGAAGCCGTGGATGGCCGATGGGTTGTCGCGGCGGGGGCTGGATCTACGCCCGCTTTTTCTCCACGATGGTGCGGAGCCGACGGAGCGGGTGCTGAACAGCGGGCGACTCAGCGCGGCGTATTTCGGGCAGTGGCACGCTGCGTTGGCCCCGCTGGTCCCGGCGGCGACGTTGGCGGCGGGGACGCGGGTGGCGATCCGACAGTTGGCGCGGGAGGGGTTCGCGGAGTGGAGGGCGTTGCCGATCTCGTTGCCTTACCTGATCCTCAACAATGCGCGCACGGTCGAGGCGATGGCGAATCTGGCGGTCGGCTGTGGTTTTGTGGCGGGCGAGGCGGGGGATGCGTGAGCGGGGTGAGTGGGACGGGTGGGCGAGTGAACGAGTGGGCCAGAAAGGGCCGGTTGAACAGGAGGCACGGAGAGCGGGAAGGGGGCGGGCAGCCGGCGAATGACGAGTGACGAGTGACGAATAAGGACAAAGTACGAAGCACGAAGTAGGGCGTAGGGGCATTGGGGATGTATGGGCGAAGGCCGCCAGGCGGCCACGGTGGTCGCTGTAGGGGCGTATTGCCTACGCCTCTCCGCGTTCGCCTATTTACAAACGTTTGGCAATCACCCCGGCGTACAATAGCCCTATCCACATTCAGGTGATTGCCAACGCCTACGGGCTGACAACGCGGCAAGGCCATATATGCAACGCGCCCATAGCCAATTCCAGCGGCGGGGACCGTCCCTCCACGCCTACGGGCTGACAACGCGGCAAGGCCGTAGGCAATACGCCCCTACAGCGACCACCGTGGCCGCCTGGCGGCCTTCGCCAGCGTATTCCCAACGCCCCTATTTGTCACTCGTCATTACTCTTCGCCTCTCCCCGCCCCCTCCGTGCCTCTGTGTCTCCTGTTTTTGTGCGCTGTGGGGGTACTTCGCGAGGTGTGTCAGTCGGCGGCGATGGCAGGCGTGTTGTCGCGGATCTGGGCGAGCCAAATGCGGGCGCTGGCGATCGTCTCGGTGAGGGGGAGGGGCTGTGCCGGGGTGGTGACGGGAGCGTTGCCGCGTTGGCGGGCGTGCGCGGCGTGCGCGGCGGCGATGACCGCCGCTTCGGCGGGGCGCACCTGCAAGCCAGCCTGCACGCGCAGGGCTGCGGCGCTCGCCAGCCAGCGTGCGGCGGGGACCGCCGCCCCGGTGGCGAAGGCGAGGAAGGCGAGGCCGTCCAGAGTACGGGCGAGGGTGCTCGGGTCGCCGTGCTGGTTGAGGGTCAAGGCGTCATCGAATTGCGCGGCGGCGCGGGCGAACTGTCCGGCGTGCCAGAGGGCGAAGCCGAAGGGGGCGGCGAGTTCGCGTCGGAGCGCGCCGTGGGCAAGCTGCGTGACGAGGGTATCGCACGCCGCGAGGTGGGCGAGCGCCAGGGCTGGTTCCGCCTGCCGGAGGGCCACGCGCCCCTGCCCGAGGAGGATCATCGCGCGCTCCAGGTTGCTGCCGCCGGACTCGATCGAGATGGCGAGGGCGTCGGCATATTCGATCGCGGCGGTTTCGGCGTCACCGGCCCATTCGCGCACCTGTCCCAGGCCGGAACGCCCGATGAACCGATAGAACCAGGAACCGAGCGCGGTGGCGACGGCGCTCAGGGTGGTGAAGCTCGCTTCGGCGGCGGACAGATTCCCGCGCCGCAGATGGATCGCGCCCAGGCGGGCGAGCACGATGCAGCGGAACAGCGGCTGATCGGCGCTGGTCACATCCGCTTCGGCCAGGGTGAGTTCCGCTTCGGCGCGGTCGAAATCGCCACGGGCGGCGGCGATGACGCCGCGCACGAACCGATACGGGCTACGCCGCCCGGCGTGATCGGCGGCCTCGATGGCGGGCCAACCGAGCGCCATGTGCCGCTCGGCTCCGGCGATGTCGCCGCTGGTGATGCAGGCGAAGGCGAGTTGCCAGTGAAGGGCGGTGATGCGGCCCTGATCGTTGGCCGCTTCGGCGAGTTCGAGCGCCTCGGTGAGATAGGCGCGCCCGGCGGGGATATTCTCGAAGAGGGTGAGGAAGCCGAGCCCGTGCAGGGCGTCCGCACGCCACGGCGAGGGGCCGGGGGCCGCCGCGAGTGCCTGGCGCAAGAGATAGCGCCCAGTATCGTGGCCGAGGCGGGCGAAGGCGTAGGGCCAGGTCGCGCTGATGAGCCGCAGGGCGCGCTGGGGATCGTGCGCCAAGGCCCACTCGCGGGCGGCGCGGAGGTTGGTCAGCTCCGTGGCGACCAGATCGAGCCACGCGGCACCGTCCGGGCCACCATCGAGCGGCGCGGGGACACTCTCCAGCACGTCGATCGCCCAGTCGCAGCAGCGGCGTTCGATCAGCGCTTCTTCGTTGGCCTCGCGGAGCCGATCGCGGGCGTACTGGCGCACCGTTTCGGGTAACTGGTAGCGGCGATCGTCCGCCATCGCCGCGACCGCGTTCGCGGTGTCGTCGCGCCCCGCTGCGACGTTGACGAGCGATTTGGCGACCAACGCGGCGAGGAGTTTGGGGGGCTCGGGGAGATCGTGGTCGTCGCAGACCGCCTGGGCGGCGGGCGCGGTCCAACTCCCCGCGAAGATGGCGAGCCGACGGAGGAGGGTGCGCTCGTACGCGCTCAGCAGGGTATAGCTCCAGTCGAGGGTCGCGCGCATCGTACGCTGGCGGTCGGGACCGCCGCGCCGCCTGGCGTTGACCGCGTGGAGGGCGATATCGAGTTCGGCGGCGAGGGTCGTGACGGATAACTCGACCAGTTGGGAGGCGGCGAGTTCGAGCGCCAGGGGCAGGCCGTCGAGGCGGCGGCAGATTGCGGCGATCGGCACGGCATTCTCGGCGCTCAGGGTGAAGCCGGGCGCGACGAGATTGGCGCGGAGGACGAAGAACTGCACCGCTTCGCTCGCGGCGCTCGCGGCGAGTTGCGCGCTGGCGGTCGCGGTCGGGTCGGCTGCGGGGGGGAGCGAGAGGGGCGGTATCTGCCGCACCGATTCCCCCGCCATCCCCAGTGGCTCACGGCTGGTCGCGATGATTTGCAGGCTCGGGACACTGCCGAGCAAGCGCGCGAGTAGCGCGACGACCGGCTCGCGCAGGTGCTCGCAGTTGTCGAAGATGAGTAGCGTGCGTCCTTCTCGCAGCCGCGCGACGAGCATCTCGCTGAGATACTTGGGGTTGTCGACGCGCACCCGCAGGATATCTGCCAGCGAGAATTCGAGCCAGGACGCCGGTTCGAGCGGGGCGAGATCGACCAGATAGACGCCACCGGGGAACTGCCCGAGCGCGGCGGCGGCGGCGGTGAGGGCGAGCCGTGTTTTGCCGATACCGCCGGGACCGACCAGGGTGACGAGACGACGGCGCGTCGTGCCACGGAGCAGGCGTTCGAGGTCGCGCTGTTCCTCGGCGCGCGCGATGAACTTGGAGAGGGGATGCGGCAGATTATGGCGGGGCGGGGTGTCCTCAGACCCTTCGGTGTACGGTCCTTCGAGGAAATGCCGTCGGGCATGGCCGGTTAGCGCGAGGCCGGTGGCAAGTTGCCGGAGGGTTGCCTGGTGGGGCAAGCGGGTTTGCCCCCCTTCGAGGTATTCGATCGCGCGCGCGCTGGTGCGGCTGCGCGCGGAGAGCTCATGTACGGAGAGCCCAGCCGCGAGGCGCAGCCGACGTAACAGACGCCCGAATGGCGATATCGCTGACGCGTCGCGTTCCTTTCGGGTCAGCGGTGGGTGGTTCTTTTTCGAGGGATCACCGATGAAGCCGCCACTGTGTTGCATGAGGAGATGATACGATTTCGGCGGGGGATTGTGAAGGGGAACTGAGGCGGGATGGGGGCTGATGCGTGCGTGGTGGCTGGCGGCTGAATCGCCCAGGGGGCACCCGCCTGATGGACTTGCGGGCCACGAAGCCCTGACCTTCGC
>JAABUS010008866.1_pt1 | contig 10837 bp, 10 predicted proteins | sample 5560161 | NCBI WGS metagenome assembly JAABUS01 (sample SAMN10711885, study PRJNA513376) | rock metagenome | isolation source: Antarctica rocks | place: Antarctica: Victoria Land, Trio Nunatak nord | collected 2016-01-04
CTACTTGCAGCTCATGGCCGGGCGGCGCGTCGATGGGCTGCTGATCGATTCGGGCGTGGCGGGGCGCGGGCAACTCATCGACGATCTGATCCGGCTCCAGATCCCGGCGGTTCTCTTCGATCACGAATTACCGCCCGATGCGCCGCACATCGGCGTCGTCCAGAGCGACGTCGCGGGCGGCATACGCGCCGCCGTGGCGCATCTGGTCGCGGGGGGCCATCGCCGCATCGCCCTGGTCGGCGGCCCGGATTGGTGGTGGCCGGCCCGCGAGCGCATGCGGGCCTATTTGGCGGGCTTACGCGAGGCGGGACTCGCGCCCGCACCGGAGTTGATCCGCAGCGTGACGATGTTCGCCGCGCGGGCGCACGCCGCAACCGACGCGTTGTTACAGCTCGCCCACCCGCCGACCGCCCTGATCGTGGGCGGCAACGTCCTGCTCCTGGGGGTGCTGCGCGCCTTGCAAGGACGCGGGTGCGCGCTCGGTCGCGACCTGGCGCTCGTGGGTGCCGACGACCTCGACCTCACCCAGCTCTACAGCCCCCCGATCACGGTTATCGCGCGCGACCTGACCCTGCGCGGCGAGGTCGCGGTCCAGCTCCTGCTCGAAATGATCCGGCAGCAGCGCGGGCGAGCGGTTACCCTGCCGACCACGCTGATCGTCCGGGCATCATCCGCGCCGGGGCATGACACCCTGACTGGGTAATCACGCACGATTGCGACGTACGGCCCGCCATGCCTTGTCGCGGACGTTGCGATCGGGCAGAGCAGAAACCGACGCGACGCACGCGACACGATCGCTTGCGCCACGTGCAAGCGCGCGCGATACTGTCGGCCACCGACGACCGCTGAGCGATGGAAGGGGGAGCGCGATGGCAGACACCGGGGCCAGCGCGACGGCGCGTCCGCGCGTCGTGGTTGAGGCGTTGCAGGATTTCTATCGGCGCGCGTTCGCGGCGGTGGATCTCCCCCCCGACGACGCCGCGACGGTGGCCCGCGTCCTCGTCGCCGCCGACGTCCGCGGGATCGATTCGCACGGCGCCCCGCTGGCACATGGCTACGCGCGAATGATCCGGCGGGGCCTGGCGAACCCGCATCCCCGCATCCGGGTGGTGTCCGAGCTGCCGGGCACGCTGGTCCTCGACGGGGACAACGGCCTCGGTCCGGTGGTCGGGGACTATGCGATGCGCCGGGCGATCGCCAAGGCGGGGGTGGTCGGCGTCGGCACGGTGACGGTGCGGAACAGCAATCATTACGCGTCGTGCTTCTACTATCCCCTGCTGGCGATCGAAGCGGGGATGGCCGGGATGACGATCACCACGAGCGGCCCGCTGACCCTGCCAACGTTCGGTGCCGCGCCGATCCTCGGCACCAACCCGTACGCGATCGGCTTCCCCGGCGGTAACGACGCGCCCCCGTTCCTGATCGACATGGCGACGAGCGCGGTGGCGATGGGCAAGGTCGGGATCTATCGCCGCGAGGGGAAGACGCTGCCCGACGGCTGGGCCTTCGACGCGGAGTTCCGACCGACGACCGACCCCGTGCAGGCGCAATGGCTGAACCTGCTCGGCGGCGACCGCGACCACGGCAGCCACAAGGGGTTCGGGCTGAACGTGGCGGGGGATCTCTTCTGCGGCCTGCTCTCGGGCGGGCGCTATAGCGCCCAGGTGCCGCTCCATCAGGAGGGCCCGCTGGAGACCTCGCACATGTTCACCGCCTGGAAGATCGACGCCTTCGTGCCGATCGAGGAGTACCGGGCGCGTTTCGACGAGTACACGGCGCTGCTGCGCGACTGTCCGCCGCGCGGTGGCGCGCTTCGCGTCCTCGTCCCCGGCGACCCCGAGTGGGCGGAGGAGGTCGAGCGCCGCCGCGACGGTATCCCGCTCCACCCGGCGATCTACGACGATCTGCACAGCCTGGCGACCGAACTGGAGATTCCCTTCATCGCGTGACGAGGGGGCGATGTACCTTAACTGTAGATGCAAGTCAGGATGGTGGTCGACTGCTTACGGTCCATCCGCTGATGGTGCCCGGCTCGTCGGTGCCAGCGGCCTCGGCTGCGGGCGCGACGATCAATAGAGGGTTGAGCAGACCCGTGGCTATGATGCTTCGCGTCTTCATTTCGTTGTCGCTCCATCCTTGGTGGGCGTCTCGGGGAGTGGACCCTGGTGCGGCGCACCTCTCGTCACCGCTCGGTCGTCGCCGGTGCTGCTAATGATCGTTCAACACGGGTTCGTCCCCCCTCGGCCCTTACCCACCCTCCTGCTGCCCCGACCCCTGCCGCCGCGCGTCCGTAGGGAACGACCATCGGAGGGTCGACCACGGCGGGGCGGTGGGAACGCGGTGGCCTATTATCGGCGGCAATCGTCCCCCATTCGGGAGCTCGCAGCCGCGCGCCGTGCGGTACGCCCAGCATAAGCCGCACCGCGACACACCCCGGAAAGCCGTGGTTTCCCCTGGGGGAATCCCGAGTTTCATGATACCTGATGTCCTGCGCCAACCCGGCGCGGTCAGATCTTCCCGGTACGGTGCGTACCACCTACTCCCCACTCCGCGCGGTTGCTGCATGCGCGGGGAACGGCCCGCGCACGAGGTGGCTGGCCGGTGCTGGCACCGGCCGCCGCAGAGGGGAGGAGGAGGGCGGGAGAGGGGCACGATCGGCGTTGGCTCGGCTGGTCAGGGGCATGTGCAGCATTCCCTCCCCTGGCGGTAGGGTAGCCCTCAGCGCCCTGATACCGCGATCGTGAGGGGCTCGGGACCGAGCACCAGCTGACCGTAGCGCTCGACATGGAGGGTCAATGTCGTCGCCCCGGGCGCGAGCGGGTCGGTGAAGGCGATGCCGCTCGCGCCGGCGGAGAGGTTCGCCTGCGCGTCCTTCTGCAGGCCGGTGTGGCCACCGAGCGCCCGATAGCGGTTGCCGCGATCGTCGCTGAGCACCTGCCCGCTCGTATCCGGTCCGACGAACAGGATCGTGCCACGGTTCTGTGGCTCCACATTGCGGATCTCGATCGCGATCCGGTCCTGGTCCTGCTGCTGCGGATCGTGTTGCAGGGCGCTGCCGACGACCTCCAGCTGCTCCCCGCCCACCGTGAACCGCTGGCCGATGGCGACGGGCGTCCCCGCCGGTGCCGTGGCGAGCACGGGCGGGATCGGGAAGGTCACCTCCGTCGGGCCGGCCTCCGCAGACAAGAAGGGGCCGAAGGTGAGCTGGAACGACGCGATGCCGCAGGGGAGGGCCGGGAAGAGCGCGACCGGCGCGCGAACGGGATCGACCTTGCCACCCTGTTTACTGGCGGTGAAGACGCGTCCATCGGGGAGCACGAGTTGGAGCGTGGAACTGGCGGGGAGGATTTTGCCTTCGGCTATGCCGACGATCGTATAGCGCACGCTCACCGCGCGGCTGGAGAGATGGGCGTCCTCGACGGTGATGGTGATCCCGCCGCGCTCGACCGTCCGGTGGATCGGGATCGTCATATCCACCGGGTCGGCGACGAGGGCCGACGGGGACAGCGCGAACTGCCACGGCCCGGCGACCAGCTGATAGCGCCCCGCCTCATCGAGGACGCCGAGCTACGTGATCGTCACGGTCGCCCCCCGCTGGCGATCGGTGACGGGGCCGACGACCAGATCGAGCGGGAGGATACCATCGGTGGCGGTATGGAGCGTGGTCGTCCCGAAGGTGGCCGGATCGCCGCCGACGCCGGTGACCAGCACCCGGTCCGGGGTGATCGGCAGGAACGTGTCATCGCCCACCGATGCGGCGTGGCACACCAGCTCGAGGTGGAGCGTCGTCGCGTCGGAGGCGAACTCCGCGCTCGCCAGTCGCACGCTGATCCCGTTGGCCACGACCAGTTGATCGAGCTTGGCGACCGGGAGCGCGCTCGTGACCACGGGCGGCGCGAATCGGCGGCTGGCGGTATCCACGATGGCGGTGAAGGTGTTCGTGGCGAAACCGAGCAGGAGCGCGATGAGGGCGAGCGCGGCCAGCCCGGCGCGGCGAGTCGGCAAGCGATGAGCCATGATGGCCTCCTTGACGGCGGTTAGTGCAATGAGGCTGAAGCAGCCCGGTAGCTTTGCGGCGCTGTGACACGCTTTTCGGCCACGATACTATGGAGGTATCTACGCCGCCGTGTACTACAGGCTGCTTTCTACGGGGGCGGGTCGGCGTCCTTGACCATGGCCAGGTCGGTGGTCCGGAAGTCGAAGTGCGCGTAGAAGCCCGCATCCGCCGGGTCGTCGACCAGCGCCACGAGCGGGATACGTCAGAAGTCAGACGATGCCTGGTGGGGACGACCGGATTCTGGTAGCGTTTGGGCCTTGACCGCTGCGTGAAGGAGCACCCGATGCCCTGTCCCCACTGCGCCGCGACCGCGACCACCGCTCAGTCCCGATGCACCGCGCTCGGCGAGCGTACCTTCCGCTGCGGCCGATGCCGCCGAATCGTCAACGAGCGCACCGGCACGCCCTATAACCACGTGCAGTACCCGACCGACCTCGTGCTGCTCGTCGTGCTGTGGCGGCTGCGCTACAAGCTTAGCCTGCGGGACCTGGCCGAGCTGTTCCCGGAGCGGGGCTGCAGCTTCGGCCATGAGGCGGTCCGGGACGGGGAAGCGCGCTTCGCGCCGCTCGTGGCCGACCGGCTACGGGCCCAGCGGCGCGGACAGGGCGGCACGAAGTGGCACGCGGACGAGACCTACATCCGGGTTGATGGGCGCTGGTGCTATCTGTACCGCGCGATCGACCGGGACGGCAATCTCGTCGAAGCATTGCTCAGCGAGCAGCGTGACATGGAGGCGGCTCAGCGTTTCTTCGCCCGGGCGCTCGACACTGTCGGTCACGCCCCCGAGCAGGTGACGACGGACGGGCACGACGCCTATCCTCGTGCCATCCGCGAGACGCTGGGCGCTGGGGTGTTCCACCGCACGAGTCGCTACAACAATACCCGGATCGCGCAGGACCACCGGGCCGTGAAGCAACGCTCCTATCCCATGCGTGGCTTCGGGAGTTTCACTGCTGCGGTGCGCTTCTGCACCGGCTTCGAGGAACAGCGCCAGTACTTCCGCGCGGTGGCTCGGTCGGGTCAGGTTGTGTCGCTCGCGGACCGGCGGCGCGTGTTCCAGGAGCGCTGGGCGACCGTCATGGCCGAGCGAGCGGCCGTTTGACCGCAAGCCAGGCCGCCTCCACACCGCCCACCATACTCTCCGACCGCTCCTGTCGTCCCATTCCTGACGCTACCTTTTCTACCTAGTCGAGCTAATAAGAGCGTCAGCGCGAGGATTAGTGTGATGCCGAGCGCGGTAGGAGGCGGAGTGAATGACAGTATAGTTGCTATCATAGCAGCTGTAACGCTGCTTCGAAAGACGACCATCTCACCATCATCTAGCACTAATCGGGAGTGGACCGCCGGGTCGTTCGGTGCAAGCCTTATCTGCCCTTGTAGCGGCGCGGTCACAGTATTGCTCGAGAGCCACGTGCATACGGCCGATCACGTGATCCCAGTTCAAATGTTCTTCTGTACGGCGGCGACCTGCCGCCCCGAGGCGGGCGGCATACTCAGGGTCATCGAGTAGCCGCAGGAGCGCTGCGGCAAGTGCCTCAGGCTCGCCCGGTGGGACGAGCAGGCCGGTCTGGCCATCACTGACAATCTCCGGGATGCCGCATACGGTGGTACTAACACAAGGCACTTCGTGAGCCATTGCTTCGATGATCGCGCCGGGGAAAGGATCGAAGCGGGAAGGGAGGCAGAAAATCGTGGCCTCGGCATATAACTGTGCGAGATGGTGATGGTCAGAGATGCGTCCGATCGATTCGATTCCCGGCTCGGTTGGTACGGTGGGACCGACGATTCGTAGGCGTGCCGCTGGATGCTGCGTGCGAATCTGTCGGAAAGCCGCGATGAGGGTATCGCACCCTTTCCGCGCGAATTCTTTCCCGACGAAAAGGATGATCGGCGAACGGTCCCTCCTCGGGCGCTCGGTCACAGTCGCCACGTCTATGTTGACCCCGCCGCCCACGACGCTGATTCGCTCGGTCGGGACACCGTAGAAGTTGTTCAACGTCCGCGCCACATAGTGCGCCATAACGAAGATGTGAATCGCGTCTCGGTATAAGGCGCGTTCTCGGGCATACCAGTGCGCCAGACGTTGCCCGCGTAGCGGATTCCAATCCGGCCAGCCCAGGGCAGAATCGCGGTAGGTATTGTCCAGGTAGAGCATGTACGGCGCCCCCTGCGTGTGAAAGAGCCCGTTGAGTTGCAGGACGACATCATATGGTTCGGTGACGGCGGCGAGCTTGACGCGCGATCGGCGAGAAATCAGATCGAAGGCGAGGATATTCTTGAAGTAGCGCTCGATCCAGCGTGCGCGGGTTGGGTGGACCGTGGTCAGCGCCACGAGCCCCTGTTGCCAACGCGGCAGGCGGGTGTCTAACCGATCCACTAGCGTGTAATGTCGTCCGACCGCATTGAAAAGATTCCGTGACAACCCGGACGTATCATGGGGGCTGTAGGGGTTCCCGCGCGAGATACCGACGACGCGTAACGGCCGCGTCGATGTCAAGCATCGCTCGATCGGCATATCCATCGGCAGATGTGCAAGGCCAACATTCACGACGATTTCTCTCCTTCTCCTATTCCTGGCCTACATGTATGGTCTCGATCGCACGGGGCGGGGTATCTTTTCCCCCCTGTGCCCCTTCCCCACCAGGGATGTCTGGACGCATGGCGCGATACACGGTGGGGGTCATGACGGCTGCTTCGACCATCTGCGCGGCGAACCAGCCGAGGACGAGGCCGGGCAAGCCCCAGGCGAGGGCACCGATCGCGGCGAAGCCGAGCTCGGCCAGTGCACCGGCCAAGACCCAAACAGCAGTGACAGCCACGCGCCCTCGGAGCCGACCGAGGGTGACGAAGTGATCCTTGATGATGATCGGGAAGGTGCAGAGCGCCAGAATTCGCAACGTTAGGCCTGCCTCAGCCGCATACCGACCCCCGAAGAGCCCCAAGAAGAGATCGGCCCCACCGAGGAGGGCGAGATTGGCGACGCTCGCCGCCGCGAGTGCCACGCCTAAAGTGAAACGCAGCCGTTGCGCGAGGGCCGCTGGCGAGCGGGTGCCGACAGCGTAGAGGGCCGTGACGAGGGCAAGCGTCCCATAGAAGAATGGGCCGGCGACGATCGAGGCGACATAGTAGTATGCGCTCGCCGTCGCCGAGAGGATGCTCGTGACCAAGACCGGCAGCGCCAAGCCGGGGAGCTGGAGCGCCATATTCAGGCTATGGTGTCCCAGCGCCGAGCGCCCGAACTGCCGCAGCAGCAGCCAGCGGGGTCGCAGGCGGCGGAAATCTCGCCAGATGCCGCGCCGAGCACCAAGCGCAACCAGCCCGAGTAGGGAAAGGAAATTACCAATAGTCCAGGTCCAGTAGATCGTCGCCCAGTCCCCGCCTCCCGACCAAAGCGCTATGCCGATCAGGACGAGCAACTTGGTAATCGCGAAACCGGCGTTGCGCCAGAGCTGTAAGCCGCCGTGGAGCAGCGCGATCAGGCCCTGATCGAGCACCATGGTGAGTGAGGTCAGGCTCACCCCCAGGGCGAAGAGTACGATGTGGACGGGCGAGTCCGATAATACACCAAGGTTAGGCGAGATCTGGGGAGCGATGAGCGCGAAGGATAGGCTGCATACCAGCCCGGTCGATCCGGCCACGAGAAGACCGGTGGCGATGAGCGCCCCCTCTTCGCCGGGACGGCGCGGTAATTCGCCGATCAGCAAGGTTCCGAGACCGAGCATCCCGGCGGTCCCGAGGAGGGTCATCGTTGAGATACTCGTGCCGGCCAAGCCCACGGCCTCGGGATTGAAGAGTCGGGCGGCTAGCAGCCAGTAGAAGGCACCCAACCCGGATGTGACGATCATCGTGCCCATCAAGGCGCTCGCATTGGCGATGATCAGCCGATTCGCCACCCCGCTCGACCGGCCAAGAAGCGTGCGGGTGCGATCCCGCACCGTCCAGTATTGTCGTCGGATCATTGTCCCCGTTGTATCTTCACACGTCGATAAACCGTCTCCGGGCTATCGGCACGGTAGAGGACCGCCTCAACTGCGGCGTTCGCGGGCACATCGGTCGGGAGAGTGACGGTCCTCGTCCAGGTTGCGCCGCTGGTAAGTTGCACATCCCAAGCCGCGCGCACCTGAGAATCCACCTCAAATTGCAGTCGATAACCGGTTGTGGCTGCTGGCTCGTTATTTGTCACGCCGAGATTCAGTGCCATAGGATCGGCATCGGCGGGGAGCAGCCACAATTGTGTGAAGCCCACCGTCGTTTGGTCCTGCGCGCCGCGCACCGTAACGAATCCCGCGCCCAGCAGGACCAGCGCGGCCAAGCCGCAAATCGCCACCTGTGGCACGGTCAGCCCTCTGGAGGTTCTGAACGTGATGGCGGTACGATCGGGCCGCCCCATCCTCACGCCCCCTTCGGCAGCTACGGTTATTCCCCCTAGTAGGACGGTCCACGGTACGGGATGCAAGCCCCACGGGGTTAGGTGTAACACCAGGCCGCCGAGCGCAACGATGGCGAGGCTTAGCCCGAGGCTGAAGAGGAGGCGCTCGGCACCCGACACCGTTCTTCCAGGAAAGCATACATACGTGACGGCACCACTGGGTAAGAGGAGTACGAGCGGCAGCGCCATGATAATCCGCGCCACGCCCCAACCCCAGGCGAGGGACAGCACGCCGACGATGAGCATGAGGCTGATGGATGTCAGCGTCGACATCGCGTACTTATAGCTCACGAACATTCTCTCCCAACTGATAGATTTGGATCGCGCCGCTGTCATAGATCAGGTTCACGCCGAGCAATCGATCGAATTTCGCTAGCGCGCTTGGATCGAGTGGCACGGTGTGCATATAAGCCCCGTCCTCATTCGTCTCGAAATAGACGCCGATCTGCGGTGGTGCCGTCGCGAGGCGTCGATCGATGAGCACGTAACGAATGGCACCTTGCCGGACGATCGCTGCTTGTGTCACACCAAAGCCGAGCCCGGTGTATAGCGGGGCCACATCGACCCCGTCATTGAGGTGCGTGACGGGCAGTTAGGGTGCCTGATTAAGGTACGCCGCGCCAGGGGTTCCGTCAAGGGGACCGGTAGACTTCGGTGGGAGACGGTGCCGGTGTCCTGCCGCCCCCGCGCCACGGAGCGAGCGGCCGGGGGGACCTGGCCGCATTCGCGGCGGTGGACCGACGCGGCGGCACGCCCAGGATCCCTGCCTCCCGATCGGCGGCACCCCCCGCAGCTGGCACGAAGCATACTATACGTACAGTACGGGCGTTCCCCGCGCCGGTGTCGCGGCGGGGGTGATGGCCGCAGGACCACCGGGTAGCGGGTAAGCGCGAGGAGGCGGCACGATGGCGAAGCAGACGCCGCGCAAAGGGATGCAGCTGTTCGACGCGGACGAGGCGCTGATCGGCATGATCGCGGGCGCGCGCGGCGGCACGATCGTCGTGGGCGGCCGGCACATCCCCAAGGCAGCGATCGCGCGCGTCACCCAGAACCGCGCCTACCTCAAGCCGGAGGCCGATTGGACGGTCGAGGCGCACGCGGGCGCGCCCGCCGCGAGCGCCGCGCGGCCGGTGAGCCGACCGCGACGGGCCGTTCGCGCGCCCCGCCCGCCCGCCGAGGCGGGTGCGGTGCGGCCACTGCCCGGCGAGCGGACGTACACGGCCCTGACGCCAGCGACCGTGGTGCCCCTGGCAACCGAGCGTCTACGCCTGGAGAAGCGCGCGACCGACCTGGGCGCGGTGCGCGTCCGCAAGACGGTCGCGGCGGAGGAGCGGCGCATCCCGGTCGAGCTGACCTACGAGACGGTGCACGTCGAGGAGCGGGATCTCCCCGCCCGCCCGGCGACCGGGGTCGACCTGTTCAGCGAGGGGACGATCGTGCTGCCGCTGCGCGGCGAGGAGGCGGTCGTCAGCAAGGAGGCGGTGATCACCGGCGAGGTGGTCATCGGCAAGGAGCTGGTCACCGAGCGCCGCGACGTGGCCGCCACCGTGCGGGCCGAACACGCCGAGGTTATCGTGCCGGAACGCGGATGGCGGGCGGACCGCTAGCGTCGACCGGTGCCGACGAGGCTCTGAAAGTTGTCCGCGTATCTGGCGCGGTGCGGTCTGACCGCGCCGCGCCGCTCAGCGTGGGATGTGGAGGACCTGGCCGGGGAAGATGGCGTCCGAGTCGGTGAGCTGGTCCTGGTTCGCCGCGAGGAGGCGCGGCCAGACGGCGGAATCGCCGTAGGTCTGGCCCGCGAGACGCGCGAGGGTGTGGCCCCGGCGCACGGTGTAGTCGGCGCCGGGCCGGGGCGGGCTGACGTCGCCGCAGCCCCCGAGCAGCAGGCCCAGCGCGGTCCCCGCAGTGCCCGGCGGGTCAGGAGGGGCGGTCCCCATAGCGGCGGCATCGATGATTCCCTCCTCTCTACCGCGAACCCATATCCGCTGCGTACGTACACCCAGGCGGCGTGCCTGCGCTCGGTCCGAGTTGCGCCTGATCGCCGGGCGCTCCGCAGGCCAGGCACCGTCGCGGTGACACCGCTGGTGGTGTTCTGCGCCATGCGGGTGCACTGGCCTGGTTATGCCCTGTTGCTCCACAGCGTCGCCGCTTCGGCGGGGGTGAGGGCGGACCAGGGGCGGTCGGCGGCGCGGAGGTCGGCTTCGACGGCGCGGAAGCGATCGGTGAAGGCGATGAGGGTGGCGGTGAGGGCGGCTTCGGGATCGAGCGCGCGGGCGCGAGCGAGGTCGGCGAGGGCGAGGAGGGCGTCGCCAAGGGCGGCGGCGGGGTCGGCGGCGCGGTGCGGCGAGGTC
>JAABUS010008869.1_pt1 | contig 10834 bp, 8 predicted proteins | sample 5560161 | NCBI WGS metagenome assembly JAABUS01 (sample SAMN10711885, study PRJNA513376) | rock metagenome | isolation source: Antarctica rocks | place: Antarctica: Victoria Land, Trio Nunatak nord | collected 2016-01-04
TCTTCATGTACGACTCTTCGTTCAGATCTCAATTTCGATTCAAAGACGCTTCTTGAAAGATCTTTTCAATCACTGAAGACTCTCTAATTACATATCTGAAGCAACAGTCATGAGCTATGCAGAAAGAGATGATGTGATTTCTATGAGAGAAGTGAGATATACATGTTCACAGATTCACGATATTCAGAATTCTGAAAAAGAAACACTGAAGCAATAAAAAGAGACAGCGTGTAAGCATCAGACAGAATGATGAACTACGATTAAGCTGAATTGCAGATCTGCTTCGTCTGACTGTTGAGCAGCTTGTCTTCGTTGATGAGACTCTCTTCAACGAGACTACGAAGTGATGTCATCAAGTCTACACATCAATTGATGAATCAGCTTGCTATCAAGTCTCTAGAAAGAGAGAGCATTGCTAAAGTGTTCTTTCAATTTACATGATAGATGACTATTTATTCTGTACAAATATTCGTGAAGATTGATTTCATGACAAGACTTTCTTTCGATGACTAGCAGATGAACTGCTATCTCTATGCAGTTTCTTTTCGATCTTGAAGAGTGTAATCATCATGAATAACATCAGCATACACTGTAACGCTCATATCGAGAAACTCATTATCTCACACGAATGTGAGATACAATATCTGTCTTCATATTCGTTGAATTTCAATCTCATCGAGCTCAGTTTTAATGTTTTGAAAATCTGAGTCAAAAAACATTTCAAGAAGATATAATCTCATTTCAAAGACACTTTTGATGAATTTCTGCACTATGCAATAGCAAGAAGTCGCTGTGACAAATTTTCAAAGCAGCATTTCAAACATAATGTTGAAAATTATATTTTTGAAGCTGATATTAAAGTCTTGAAAAGAAATTTTGAAGCTGATACTATAAATTTTGATTAGTAGTGTTTGAATAGCTTCATTTTCATTTATTTTGAAGATGTTTTGATGCAATAATAGATGTTGAAAGATTGAAATGTCAAAAGATTTATACAAATTTGAAAGAGAATGCAACAATTGCAATGTCAAGAATTAGATAGCTTTTTGCACATGTTAAAAATTATCTAATTCTTGACATTGCAATTGTCATGCTCTTTCTTCAAATTTGTATAAATCTTTCAACATTTCAATCTTTCAACATTTATTATTGCATCAAAACATCTTCAAAATAAATGAAAATTGTTAGAAATCAGCATAGAGCGAGTCATATGAGTGTAATGTAACAAGTATATAAATGCTAAGAAAGAAAAGTATCTAGAAGAAAAGAATCGACTATCTATATGACTCAGAAGAACATAAGCTAATTCTGAATAGAATTGACTTTGAAACAACTCAATAATCTAGTGATGAGCAATCAACGATAGTCAGAAACATAGTCATCAACATAGCTATCAACATAGATGCGTAGTTAAAATCGTAACAGTACTTTCTTTCTTCAATGATTCATGTTTGCATGAATGTATTTTCTTAGTCTTGTGTAGAATCGAAATGTCTATTGTAACAGACTAACTATGTAGAGAGAAATCGACTTGCTCAGCGAAGAGATTGACTATTGACTGATGTCATTGAAGCAGACTCACTAGAAGAAGATCAACTAGCTCATTGAAGAGATTGATTGTGATCATGTCATTGAAGCAGACTCACTGCTGATTCAGATCTACTACATAGTAGAGCTTGTTTCATTCGTTGATTGACTCAATCAAGAGATCAATCATTGTTCATCTTTGTAGCAAATTCACTTTGAGTGTCGTTCAAGCAGACTAACTATCAAGTGACTGACTCGATGATGAGATCAATATCAAATGCATCTTTGTAGCAGACTCACTGTTGAGATTTCAATATAAAAATAAGCTCATGAATTTGCTTGTTATCAAAGATGATCGTGTCATTGAAGCAGACTCACTAGTCGACTTGCTCATTGCAGAGATTGATTATTGACTTGTCATTGTAGCAGACTCACTACTTGCATGTGAATGAGTAGAAAGATTGATTCACTGATGAGTAGAGCGATGAGAGTTGTCACGATTCTAGCCTTGTCAGATCTATTCTAGCTTCGTCATCTTGACTAGTCTCTATTGAGCCTAGCGTCGACTGAGAAACACACATATGTAGCCAGCTTCTTTCCTGTAGCTATCTTTCTTCCTTAGCATTTATCTATTAGTTAAATGACATCTCTATGACTCGCTCTAGGCCGATCTCTAACAGTAGATAAATGCTAATCAACTACTCTGCTATCGACGTGTAGACGATACGAAATAACCTACTTCGTTTATTCAGAAAATTCGCAAGGGATTCTTCGAATTACTTTTACCAAAACACATCTTCAAATTTACCCAAATTTATCAAACCAACCACTCAACCTTATCACAATCTACCTATCTACCTTTCTCACAATGGCACGCGACTCCGAACCAGTCGGGTCACGAACAGCTCGTCTGCTTAGAAGCACTGCTAGCAGACGCGTTTTCATTATTCCTTCCGATGCCTCAGCGGGACCTCAGAATGCCGCTACCTCATGAAACATCAACACGGGTCAACAACTTCGTCAATGAGCTATCGATCAGCCAGACGAGATCATCAAGATGCTGGTCGAGCTAAGAGATCAACGAGACATGACTTTGAAACTCAACGAGCAATGAATCGATGTTCAAGCCGATCACACCAAGAGACTTGATGAGCTAGAGGTCAATCAAATGACAATAGACACTCAAGAAGAGACTATCGTCGATCTACGAGAGGAAGTCTTGAGTCTAAAAAAGGGACAGCGTTCAGCGAATCAGCCCCGACCTCGCCAGCCTACTGAACCTCGAGTTCCTACGAAACCTCTACCCCGTCAATTCATCGAGAATCATACTCGACGTGAGTCGTTCATTCTATCCGATAATGGTCATCACAAGTCTTTCAAGTTTCCGAACCCATCTGTATTCATCGACGAAGATGAATCAACATGAAATAGCTGAAGGGTCAAGATGAACGACAAGCTTCAGGCAAATGTCGATCACTTCGATAATGAGAATATCTGTATTGCCTATGTGATATCTAGACTAGAAGGTGATGCTGCTGAACATATCTTCGCCCGACGTCGTCATGACGCTTCGCATTCTTACATCTCGACCTACGAGCTATTTGAGCATCTGAAAGGAATATACGGTGAACTGAATAGAAATCGAAAGTGTCGTCGCGAGTACAACGCTCTGAGGCAAGCAGAAAAGTCTTTCAATGTCTTCTACTTCGACTTTATGAAGCTATTCAGCTACCTCGGATACGACGATCGTACTCTGATGGACGACCTTCAGGATAAAATCAATAATCGCTTGCAGAACACTCTATCAGTCTGTTCAGAGAATTTTACTTCGCTCACTCGCTTACGGATCTTCCTTCAAGGTGTGAATAATAAACAGCGAGCCAACTATCAGCTACGCAGCCAGCTTCGCACTGCCATCGTCAAAGCCACTGTCGTACCTGATAAACGCGCTGCTACTTCATTGCCAGTGACGACTTCGATAATCGATTATGTTAAGCCTATTCTCTCTTCTACCCCTGAGCCAGCAAGATCGTCTATCATCTGCTATACTTGCAAGGTTCCGAGTCATTTGTTCAAGAATTGCCCTCAGAACAAGGTCGGCACTCCTGCATCTTGTGCATTCATTTCTCGCCTACATGAAATCGTCATTTCGAAGAATAAGAAGAATGAGGAAATGTCTTCTTTCGAAGATAGCGAGGCAAAAAACTAGAGACTTTCATCAAAGGCGCGATGAAAGAGATGTTAATTTCTTCAACGGCGAGCATGTCAGATGATTCTTTTGCTTCTGAACCTTTGACTACTGAATGTGTACTTTCTAGCAATGAAATTAGTTACTCATTGAAGTCATTGATTGACACCGAAGCTGCTGACTATTCGTTCATTGATGAAGTGACCGCGCAGATTGTTTGTGACCAGTTGCAAATTGAGTCTCTGACTTTGATCAAAGCGAAGTCAATCCGAGAATTTGACGATCATTATGCTAAAAAACTCATTACTCATGCCATCTATTCGAATCTGACTGTTCAAGATCATACGATTGGCACAGCTTCTATGTTGATCACTCGATTAGATCAACATCAAATGATTCTCGGAAAAACATGAATGAACAAAATCGGCCTAGTAATTGACATGCGAATCGATTTTCTTCGATTTTCGAATTTCACCCTCAATTCGAAATCAATTGTTCTACTCACAAGCAACAAGACAATCACGAAGCAAAAGAGTTTGACTTCTACTCATATACTGAAGAGATCTTTCACTACCTCTCAACCCAGTCTGAAATCACTCTCTTTCAGTCAGTTCAATGAGAAGTCAGTTAAACTAATCGAACAGTTAAAATCGCGCGGCGCGACTTTAACTAGCGTCAAAAATTCTAAATCGACATTCAGTCTGAATTCATTCTCTTTCAGTTCAACGAACATAGCAATGATAGAAGCAGCGACATATAGAATGTTAGTCAAACGATCAGACGTCAAGATCTTTGCTGTTATCGTCTCGAAAATCGATCGACTCATAACTACAGTCGAAAACAAGCCTGAAGAAGTGAATCTGCATGAGCTTTTCCACGCTGAAGTTCTCGAGCAAGTCAAAGTCAAGCTTCTCTCTGAATATCACGACTATCTAGACATCTTCGATCGAGCAATGATCGATCAGCTATCATCGCATCGTTTCTACGATCACAAAATTGAGTTGACCGATGAAGAAACACCCCCTCGAAGCAGACTATATCAGATGTTCGATCACAAGCTTCAGAAGATAAAGAAGTACCTGATCGAACATCTGAACAAAGAATTCATTTCCTTCAGCTTCGCACCATACGTCTCGCTCATCTTGTTCGTCGAAAAGAAAGACGATAGTCTGCGTTTCTGCGTCGATTACAGAAAGCTCAATGCTTTGACCAAACGAGACCGCTATTCTTTGCCATTGATAGACGAGACTCTCGCCCGTATACAAGGAAGCAAATATCTGACCCGATTGAACATCATTGTCGCGTTCAATAAACTACGCATGCACTCAGATAGCGAAGATTTGACTATCTTTATTACCTTCTTCGACTCATACAAATATCATGTAATGCTCTTCGAATTAATCAACGAATCGACGTTCTACCAACACTATATGAACGACGTGTTGTTCGAATATCTACATCAGTTTTGCCAGACCTATCTAGATGACATTATCATCTACAGCAAGATCTTGAAGGAACACAAGCGGCATGTACGATTGATCTTGAATAGACTACGAGAAGCTGATCTACAGATAGACATCGATAAATGCGAGTTTCATGTTCAGAAAACCACCTTTTTAGAACTTTTGATATCAATCGAAGAATTGAAGATGAACTCGCGAAAGATGCAAGCAGTCGTTGATTGATCTACACTCAATAACCTCACTCAGATGCAGTTCTTCATTGACTTCTGCAACTTCTATCGACGCTTCATCAAGAACTTTTCAAAGATTGTTCGTTCAATGGTTCGACTTACCCAAAAGAAGATCATATTTGAATGAAATGAAGTCTGTCAGACCGCCTTCGACCATATGAAGAGACGTATGATCGAGGCTTCTATACTACGTCACTTTGATCAAACTCGTGAGACTATCCTCGAAATCGACTCATTCGACTACGTCAACGATGAAGTTCTCTCTCAATATGATGACGAAGAAGTACTACATTCGGTTGTCTTCTATAGCAAGAACATGTCTTCTGCTGAATGCAACTACGAGATATATGATAAAGAACTTCTGATCATCATTCGAGCATTTGAACACTGACGACTCGAACTGGAACTAACTGACATTTCTATCAAGATGTTCATCGATCATCAAGCACTCATCTCGTTGATGAAAGATAAAGAGCTGAGCAGACGTCAGATGCGCTGAGTTCAGAAGCTCGCTGATTTCAACTTCAAGATAATGTATCGACCTGGCAAACAGAACATCAAGGCCGATGCATTAACTCGCCGAGCTGACGTCGTGCCCAGAGATTCAGAAGATGAGCGCGTTCGCTATCAACGAATCACTATTCTGACTCCGGATCGAATGGAAATTGCTGATCTAGAGAAGAACATCAGTGAATCAATCTATAAACAGGTCCTTGAGGCTAATGGGATCGACGAGGATTGTACGCTACTTCGCGAAGCAATAGCAAGAGGCGAGACACAATATGAAGGCATCAAGCTGAAGAATTGCCGGGTCCAGGATGAAATCTTATACAAAGGCAGTCAGCTATGAGTCCCGTTCAACGAGCTTCTACAAATGAACCTGATTCGTGAGGTACACGATCAACCGTCAGTTGATCATCCTGATATTCTTAGAACTGTGAAAGTCATAAAGCGGAACTACTATTGGCCATTCATGCGGAAAACGATAGATCGATATATCCGGAACTGCTATATCTGCCAACGCTCAAAGGCACCTAGGGATAAATCAAACGGCTTGCTTCAATCTCTACCGATACCTGAACAGCGATGGCAAGACATAGCAATGGACTTCATTACCGACCTATCTGATTCAAGCGAGTACAACGCTATTCTGACGATCATCTGCAGATTGTCAAAGGAAAGGCATTATATCCCTTGCATCACTGACGATGAAGGTACCACTGCCGAAAAGACAGCTGAAATGCTGATTCAATGAGTATATCGAACCCATGATCTACCAAGCTCCATAGTATCTGATCGGGGTCCGCAATTCACCTCTATACTATGAAAGTTCCTTTGCAAACGGCTGAGCATTTCCCTTCGGTTGTTCACTGCCTATCATCCCCAGACCGACGGCCAAAGCGAACGAGCCAATCAGAACGTCGAGCGATACCTTCGATCCTTCTGTTCGTATATGCAGAACGACTGGTCCAAGTGGCTACCCATGATCGAGTTTGCCGACAATAACGCCTTGTCTTCAGCCATCTCCTTGACCCCCTTCTTCATGAACAAGGGGTTTCACCCTCGTATGAGCTTCGACCCTGACACCACCGAGTATGGAAGCACCCGCGAACGCCTGCAGGCCGATCGGGCCAAGGATATATCTGAACAAATGAACAAGACATTGATCTTCGCTCGTGAAGCTCTGGCCAAAACACGGGAACAAATGGTAAATCAAGCTAACAAGCATAGAAAGGAAGTCAATTACGAGACCGAATCAAAGGTGTTCCTGAACGGACGAAACATCGTTACAGCGAGGCCTTCCAAAAAATTGGATGACAAGATGCTCGGCCCATTCCAGATCACTGAGCCTGTTGGCTCATCCTATAAGTTGGAACTATCAGAGACTATGCGTATACACGACGTATTCCATTCAGAGCTTCTTCGTCCTGCCGTCGATGATTCTCTGCCTGGCCAAAAGAATGAACCTCCGGGGCCAATAGTGGTAAACGATGAAGACGAATGGGAAATCGACGATATATTGGACTCCCGACGATACCGAAGACGGCTTCAATATCGGGTCAAATGAAAGAGCTATGACAACGACCTCAACTGGTATAACGCTGACGGCGACGAATTTATGAACGCTCAAGAGGTGGTTGACGACTTTCATACCAAATATTCAAGAAAAGCGCACTAAGGAACAACATTCATGCGGACATGAATAGTCAAGGGGAGGGGGTAATGTCACGATCCTAGCCTTGTCAGGCCTATTCTAGCTTCGTCACCTTGACTAGTCCCTATTGGGCCTAGCGTCGGCTGAGGAACACACATATGTAGCCAGCTTCTTTCCTGTAGCTACCTTTCTTCCTTAGCATTTATCTATTAGTTAAATGACACCCCTATGACTCGCTCTAGGCCGGTCCCTAACAAGAGTGAGTAGATCATCGCATTGAGAATGTGTTGAGACCGTGCCTAGAATCTAACCACACTGCAGCGAGGTAGTGCGTAGCTGGATAGAATGTTTGATCAATAGAGGTAGCTATAACTAGAAAACTAAGAATACAGAAGGAAGAAGACACTTCCGAGCTGTATCTATAGTAGGGCGAACAAAGGGGCGAAGTAGCCGGTTTGCTAGGGCTCGAATAGATGAAATGTTCCAGCATATTCCGATCCGGAACATCGTTGTTCCTTGTCCACATATCGAAATCCCTAGGACCTATTGGCTAGGCCCTATTCAATGCCGACACGCTTCGTAACATTACCTCCTTCTCTTTAAAAGTCATGTCCCTATGACTTGTAGTGTAGTCCATAGCACTGACGTAGAGCTCGACGCTCGCCTTCCTACCAACCTTCCTATTGACCTTCCAGACCATCGAAATGCCTATTGTAGCAGGCTCACTATGAGGGGGGAAGGGCGGCCATTGTAGCAGGCTCACTATTTGACGTAGGAACACGAGGTAGGCCGGTTCACTGATAGGTAGGGCGATGTGAATAGATAGGTCATCGCATTGACAGCGCCTTTGTAGCAGGCTCACTATGTAGGGACCGACTTGCTCATTGAAGAGGTCGGTTCTGATCGTGCCATTGAAGCAGACTCACTAGTTGACACAGGAACACGAGGTAGGCCGGTTCACTGATAGGTAGAGCGATGTGACTAGGTCATCGCATTGACGGCGCCTTTGTAGCAGGCTCACTAAATTGACCTTGGATTCGGATCGAGCCGGATCGAATTTGATGGCACAGATTATTTTGACTCGACTGATCCACGAGCTTTTTGGGGGGGGGTTGAACAGCTTATTTTCACTCGTCTGCTCCACGAGAATGGGTTGATTCTCAAGCAATCCACGAAGGTTCTTTATCGTCGATCCTATTAATCGGGTGAACCGATGCTACTGAATGAGCGGTAGATCCTCTAGCAATCCAACGGCCATATGTTCCCGTTGATCCTATTGACCCCCTGATGTTGTTCTGTCTTTCGATGTCGTCGACCATCAGGTAAACAAATTTCTTTAGACTCGGTCCGTCTGTACGAGTGGCTTGAATGAGTAATGGAACCGATATCGTGTGGTAAACGGATTCTTAGTTTAATGTTGGGATCGTGCCTAGAATCTAACCACACTGCAGCGAGGTAGTGCGTAGCTGAATAGAATGTTTGATCAATAGAGGTAGCTATAACTAGAAAACTAAGAATACAGAAGGAAGAAGACACTTCCGAGCTGTATCTATAGTAGGGCGAACAAAGGGGCGAAGTAGCCGATTTGCTAGGGCTCGGATAGATGAAATGTTTCAGCATATTTCGATTCGGAACATCGTTGTTCCTTGTTCACATACCGAAATTCCTAGGGCCTATTGACTAGATCCTATTCAATGCTGACACGCTTCGTAACAGAATGTCGTTGAAGCAGATTCACTGAGATTTGCTTCTCAAGATAAAGACTTCACGCAGTTCTAGACTGATCTCTTTGATTGTTCAACAAATTCAAAGAATCTCTTGCGAATCTGAATGAATGATTAATTCGCTGATCTTTGATCTAGTTGAATGATTTCAATCGTTTGTTTATACTCGCTGATCAGCGCACGAGTTTGAATCTTTTGTTTATTCTCGCTGAATCAGCTCACGAAAGAAGAAAGATGAGTGCTGCTGATGATTGCAAGTCGACTAGATCAAATGTTGATAGTGAGTTGAAGAGTCGACAGAAGCACTCGAGAATCAATGCAGATTATTTCACTTCGTCTGTAATGAAGAAGCATTTATATAATGTTAGAAATCAGCATAGAGCAAGTCATATGAATGTAATGTAATGAGTATATAAATGCTAAGAAAGAAAAGTATCTAGAAGAAAAGAATCGACTATCTATATGATTCAGAAGAACATAAGTTAATTCTGAATAGAGTTGACTTCGAAACAACTTGATAGTCTAGTGATGAGCAATCGACGATAGTCAGAAACATAGTCATCAACATAGTCATCAACATAGCTATCAACATAGATGCATAGCTAAAATCGTAACAAAAATGAAGTTATTCAGACACTATTAATTAAAATTTATAATACTCACTTTAAGATCTCTTTTCAAGACTTTAATATCAGCTTCAAAAATATAATCTTTGATGATGTTATGCTTAAAATGCTGTCTTAAAAATCTATCACATCTGCTTCTTTCAACAACATAATGAAGAAATTCATCAAAAGTGTTTTCAAAATGAGATCATATTTTCTTGAAATGTCATCTGATTCAGATCTTCAAAACATTAAAACTGAGCTCAATAAAATTGAAATTCAATGAATAAAAAGACAGATAATGCATCTTACATTTATGTGAGATGATGAGTTCTTCGATTCGATGATTGCAATGAATACTTGCATTATTCATGATGATTACACTCTTCGAAGTCGAAAAGAAACTGCATAGAGATAGCAATTCATCTGCTAGTCATTGAAAGAAAGTCTTGTCATTGAATCAATCTTCATGAATATTTGTACAGAATAGATAGTCATTTATTGTGTAAGTCGAAAGAATACTTCAGCAATGCTCTTTCGTTTTAAAGACTTGATAGTGAGCTGATTCATCAACTGATGCATAAACTTGATGACATCATTTTGTAGTCTCGTTGAAGAGAGTCTCATCAATGAAGACAAGCTGCTCAACAGTCAGACGAAGCAGATCTGCAATTCAGCTTAATCGTAGTTCATCATTCTATCTGATGCTCACACGCTGTTTCTTTTTACTGCTTCAGTGTCTCTTTTTCAGAATTCTGAATATCGTGAATCTGTGAACATGTATATCTCACTTCTCTCATAGAAATCACATCATATCTTTCTGCATAGCTCATGACTGTTGCTTCAGATATGTAATTAGAGAGTCTTCAGTGATTGAAAAGATCTTTCAAGAAGCGTCTTTGAATCGAAATTGAGATCTGAACGAAGAGTCGTACATGAAGA
>JAABUS010008870.1_pt1 | contig 10834 bp, 10 predicted proteins | sample 5560161 | NCBI WGS metagenome assembly JAABUS01 (sample SAMN10711885, study PRJNA513376) | rock metagenome | isolation source: Antarctica rocks | place: Antarctica: Victoria Land, Trio Nunatak nord | collected 2016-01-04
CCGAGGCCGAGATCACGGCGGCGTTGCCCGGCTTGCCCGGCACCGACTGGAGCAAGGTCCGCAACTTCCTGCGAGACCGTCGCAGCCTGGCCTTCCTGGACCGAATCCACCGCCGTCTGGAATCGGCCGAGCCGCTGGCCATGACCGGCACCGATTCCGTCAGTGCTCTGCCAGTGATTGGCAGTGGATGGCCAGTGAATGAAGGACGGGAAGGGACGGCCAATGACGCCTTCCGGCGCAATGACACGGAAGGCGCGAGCCAATCGGAGGAAACGCAACCCCTTGAGGAAAGGGGCTTTGGACGTCCTGTGTCGGCTTCTGGCGGGCCAATAACGGAGAGGGCGGGATTCGAACCCGCGAGACACCTTTCGGCATCTAACGGTTTAGCAAACCGTCGCTTTCGACCACTCAGCCACCTCTCCGATTCGGGCGCTCGCCGCATGGCATCACCGAGCGGCATGACCGAGATTCCCAAACCTACCAGACCCGGGCCGCGTCCGTCAAGCAGGGGGACGGGCCGAGGTAGAGAGACTTGGGATTGACCCCCCGGGCTCTCCGGCTAGATTAACCGGACGCGATGGCGTGGCGACGTTCGTACACCGTTTTTCGAGCGTCCTCGCCATCCGGGTCGATCGTAGGAAGGGACGCGTCGCCTTGCCGGATCAGGAGGGGACAATCGCGGGGGGACGCCGCCCGGTCCGATGGGCTTGGGTTATTCGCGGCGCGATCGCCGCCGCGGCGCTCGTCCTGCTGGCGACGTTTTATCACCCCTGGTTCGGCGGCAACTTCAGCGCCGTCAGCCCTGGGCGGGTGTACCGCTCCTCCCAGCCCAAGGCCGATCTGGAAACGATGATCCGAGAGCATCGCCTGGCCTCGATCCTGAACCTGAGAGGGGGGTCGCGGGCCGACCCCTGGTATTCCTCCGAGGTCCGCGTGGCTCGCGAGCGAGGGGTGGCCTTCTATGACCTGCCCCTGAGCGCCACCCGGCGACCTAAGCGTTGGGAATTGCTCACGCTGCTCGACTTCTTCCGGACCTGCCCCTATCCCCTGCTCATCCACTGCAAGTCGGGCTCGGACCGGACCGGCCTGGCGAGTGCGCTTTATTTGATGGCCGTGCTCGGCGACCCCCCCGAGCGGGCGCTTCGAGCGTTCTCGGTCCGGCACGGGCATGTCCCAATCTGGGGGCCGGAGCGGCTCCACGAACCGTTCGTCGAATACGACGCGTGGCTGGAGGGCCGTCGCCTGCCGCACACCCCCGACCGGTTCCGCGACTGGGTGGTGCATCACTATCGCGCCGACGACCCGGCGGCCGGGATTCATCCCCTCCTTCCCGGGCCCCGCGCCCCGCGACTCGCCGAGGGGATGAGGCCCGAAGGCGTCGACCCTCGTTCGCCGCGTCGGTGAACGAGGGCCGCAAGGCCCCGGATCAATCCGTGGCGGGCTCCCACTCCTCCGCATCGATCGTATCGGCCACCAGCGATGCAACGAGCCATTCCACGGGGAGGCCCAGGAGCTCGGCCTCGGCCTTCAGTTGCTCGAGCAGTTCGGCGGACAGGGTCACCGCGAGTTCGGACGTGGAAGTCATCGTTTTTATCCTTCAAAGCGATGTTGCACGGAGGTATCTCGTCGCGTCCACCCCAATTATTGTCATGATTTGCCCGCTCAAGTCCGGGGCGCCCGTCACTGGTGGATCGTGAGTGATTGCAGCAAGTCGTGTGCCGCGTTCTATCTCCCGAGTTCTGGGCTCATCCGACCTTGGTCTCGATCTTCGGGAAGAGGGGGGCTGGCTTGCCGCCGTCGAGCGCGGCCGTGACATAGAGCTCCGGTCCGTCTGGTCGCGAGAGGGCGTCACGGTAGCCGACTCCGTCCCAGGGCCGGCCGGGACCGAAGTTGAACGCGTGGTAGAAGGTCCGGGCGGTCCCGGGCAGGAACGGCTTGATCAGGATGGCGACCACGCGGAATGCCTCCGCCAGGTTGATCAGGACGGCCTTGCAGGCCTCGGGGTCGGTCTTCGCCAGCTTGAACGGCTCGGTCGCCTGGACGTAGCGGTTGGCGGCGTCGAGCACCTCCAGCCAGATGCGTTGCAACGCGAGGTTGTACTGGAATGTCCCGACGAGCCCGCGCAGGTCGGACACCAGCGCCTCGAGGTCGAGGCCGGCGTGCCAGGCATGGGGGACGACGGCGGCGGAGCCGTCGAGCCGGCCGTCGAAGTACTTGACGCACATCGAGAGGGTCCGGCTGTAGAGGTTGCCCAGGTTGTTGGCCAGGTCGGCGTTGTAGACCTCGGCGAACCGCTCGTCGCTGAAGTTGCCGTCGCCGCCGAAGGGGCATTCCCTCATGAAGTAGTAGCGGAAGGCGTCGGCGCCGTGGACGCGGAAGACGTCCATCGGGTCGATCGCCGTGCCGGCCGACTTGCTGATCTTGGCCCCCTTGTTATAGACGAATCCATGGGCGAACACTTGTTTCGGCAGGGGGAGGCCCGCCGACATCAGCATGGCCGGCCAGAGGGCGCAGTGGAACCGGGTGATGTCCTTGCCGATGACGTGGACGTCGGCCGGCCAGAGCGACCGGAAGCGGGCCTCGTCCTCGCCGTATCCGATCGCCGTGATGTAGTTCAGGAGCGCATCGAACCAGACGTAGATCGTCTGCTCGGGATCGAACGGCACGGGGATGCCCCAGGTGAACCCCTTGCGCGTGATCGCGACGTCCTGGAGGCCCGAGGTGACGAGGTTGACGATCTCGTTGCGCCGGCTCTCGGGCTGGATGAAGTCGCGGTGCGCGTCGTAGTGGGCCAGGAGCCGGTCGCGATAGCGCGAGAGCAGGAAGAAGTAATTCTCCTCCTCGATCGCGCGGAGGGGGATCTTCGGGTGGTCGGGGCAGTGGCCGTCGACCAGGTCCTTCTCGGTCTTGAAGGACTCGCAACCGTCGCAATACAGCCCCGTGTACGCCCTCTTCTCGATGTCTCCGGCGTCGTGGACGGCCTGGATGAACTTCCGGCAGCCGGCGTGGTGGCGGGGCTCGCTGGTCTGGATGAAGTCGTCGTTGGAGATCTCGAGCGCCCCCCAGACCTCGCGGAACTGGCGGGCCATGTCGTCGACGTAGGGCTTGGGCTCGACCCCCAGCCCCTCGGCGCGTTGCGAGACCTTGATCGTGTTCTCGTCGTTGCCCATCAGGAAGTGGACGGCGTGGCCCTCCATCCGGCGGAACCGGGCCTGGACGTCGGCGCCGATCTTCTCGAAGGCCGTGCCGATGTGCGGCCGGCTGTTGGGGTAGTCGATCGCCGTGGTGAGGAAGAACGCCTTGCCGTCATGCATCGTGGAGACCCTTCGCCGGACCGGACCCCGGACCGCACGCCCCGTAGTCCTCCCCGTGGACACGCGGCGAGTCCGGGGCGTTCGCCCTCCATGAGTAGTCTACCAGAACCGTGGGGGGACGATCGGATCAGGGTCGGCTCGGACGTCCCAAGGCCCGCCGCCACCAGACGCCCCAGCCGATCAACGCCAGGGTCATGACCAAGGTCGACGGCTCGGGGACGGTCTGCTCCTGCGGACCCCTCGGCGGGCCGATCGGGGTGAGGGTCGGCACCTGGATCGGGTTGGCCGTGGTGACTGGCGGGAGCGTCGGCGGCGGGATCGGCGGCGTCACGATCAACGGGAGGGGGATCGCCCGACGGGCCAGCATGGGGCCGATCCGGCGATGATTGCGGTCGAACCGCTCGGCATTCAGGCCGCGTCGCCATTGCAAGTACCCTTGCAAGGACGCGTCGGCCGCGGGGCCTTCGATGGCGGCCAGCGGGAGGCCCGCCGGGATCCTCGGGGGGCGGGCGCGTGCCCAGAGCATGGGCCCGCCGTCGAGGAAGAATGTGAACCCGTCCGCCGCGCGTGCCTGTCGGACGCGCGGCTGCGGCTGTCGGTGCCGGATCGGGCCCGCACGCAGAGATGACGGGGGGAACGTCCCGAGCAGTGCGACGCCGAGCATCACATTCGCGAAGGTCGATATCGAGGATTTCCGCCGAGCGGATATGGCTTTCATGGCTCCCCCACCCGGCCTCGCGGGCCAGTCGGGACATCGTGCGAGAGACTCGGGGTCGAGTCGCGAATCTGACCATTGGATCGGAAGTTGGGGAGGGACCGCTTGAGCGGTTTATGGCGAACGTCGCGTTTGTCAAGGTGAGAAATCGGCTCAGGGGCCGTGGGGTGTCCATAGCATAGATTGACGACGATTTTTCCGCTCGTCGTGTTGTCTGTGCTAGCTCAATTGTGCTATAGTCCCTATACTGACGATCTCCACACCCACGGAGGGTTAATTGCGTGGCAGAACGAGTGCTATCGCCTCTCGCCACACGTTTGAAGGAGCTGCGGCAAGCCGCCGGTATGTCTCAGCAGACGCTGGCCGTCGCTGCGGGGCTGAGCGTTTCCCTCGTGTCACAGCTTGAGCAAGGGAGCCGATCCGACCCGCGCATGAGCACAACCATAGCCTTGGCGAGGGCCTTGGGCGTCACCCTGGATGACCTGGCGCACGAAGCGAGCCGCCCGAATTACTCGAACTGCGGATCGAGCAGGAGAGGCTCGGACAGCCGTTGCTAGAACCCCGAAGCATCGGAGCCACCTAATATGCCTCTATCGGTGTCTGGTTTGGTGCCTCCCCTCAAGTGGCACGGCGGGAAGCACTACTTGGCCGGCCGCATTGTCGCGATGATGCCGCCGCACACGCACTACGTCGAGCCGTACGCCGGTGGCCTGGCGGTACTCATCGCCAAGAACCCGGACGGGGTCTCTGAGGTAGTCAATGACATCGACGGGCGGTTAACGAACTTCTGGCAGGTGCTCCAAGACCAGGCGATGTTCGCCGAGTTCCATCGCCTGGTGGAGGCGATCCCGTTCTCTGAGGTGGAGTGGCAACAGGCGAGGCACGCGTTCGCGGTGTTTCGCCCGCCCCTCGACCGGGATGAGATGGTGCGAAATGCGGCGCGTTTCTTCGTGCTTTGTCGGCAGTCGCTGGCCGGGCGGATGAAGGGGTTTGCGTCGCTCTCCAGGAGCCGCACGCGGCGAAGCATGAACGAGCAGGCGTCGGCCTGGATTACCGCCGTCGACGGGCTTCCGGCCGTGCATGCGAGACTGCGGCGAGTGGTCGTGCTTTGCCGGCCGGCGCTTGAGATGTTGCGGTCTGAGGACAGCGACGCGACCCTCTTTTATTTGGACCCCCCCTATCTGGACGAAACCCGCTCGGCGCCCGACGTCTACAGTTTCGAGATGAGCCGGGCCGACCATTGCGAGCTGCTGGAGGTGGTCCGGAGCGTTCGCGGTAAGGTGATGCTCTCCGGCTACCCTTCGACTTTGTACGATTCCGCCCTCGTCGGTTGGGGCCGCCACGCGTTCGACCTACCCAACAACGCGGCCACGGGCACTTCGAAGGCGAGAGAGACCGAGGTGCTGTGGTGCAATTTCTGAGGCGATACGCGGGTCGAACCGAGCTGTAAGGATCAGTTAGTATGTTGAACTCCCTGGCAAACTACACCGCAACCTCACCCCGGGTAGACCGTTCATGGCCAAGAAATCCACAAATGTCGAGGTGGAAGGCATCGTCAGCAGAATCCGGTCCGGTGAGAGGCAGGACGTCATCATCTTATTGGTCCCCAGCCACGACAATAAGAACAAGCTGATCAACAATCAGGAAGCTTGGGCAGAGGCGGCCATGGAATTATTCAAGGACCTATACGGTGGTGCCACGGCGTTCCTGACTTTTGCGGGAATCTACCTTGCCGACGACGGGACCACGCTCCACGACAGGCCGATTCTGGTCGAATCCTACGCCTCACGCGAGAACCTCGAAGACAAGGGCCGCCTGACCCAACTCGTCGAATTCATGAAGAGGATGGGCCGTGAAACCAAACAAGCCTCGGTGGCCGTCGTAATAAACGATGTCTTTCACGAGGTTAAAGAGTTCTGACTAGGGATTACGGACCTGCGCGGGGCGAACAATATGGACGACATCAATCAGTATGCGATCAGCCAAGTCCTCGGTAGCACTATGACGACCACCGATCGCCCCCGGTTCGGCAATTTCGGGTTGTTGGGCACGGTGGGTGAGTCACTTCGGGCTCGTTTGACGTCCAACAAAGCCGAGTCGGCTTTGAAGGGTGGCGCGAAGTTTTCGTACGCCGAGGATGCTATTGTCGTCCATGCTTTCGAGGACGTACGCCAAGGCGCGGCAACCGATGCATTGCTGTGGGATCGTGACCTCGCCGAAGCCTTCGCCAAGAGAAGCAAGGAGATGGGCCTAGACGCACCGGGTTCCCTGCTGATTCGGAGGCTTATTAATGTGCGCAAGAATATTCGCAGATACGAGAAACAAGGGATAACCATCTCCGAGGCAACCAAGCGGGAGCAGCACCCCAGCATTGTTCCCCAGTATGCCCACGTCATCGAGTTTGTTCTTGTGAAGTTCCGTTATCTCTACGGAGTTTCGATTGATGATATTCTGATGGAAAGTTCCCTTGGGAAAGCCTTCGAGGAGCAGGCCGGCCATCTGGCGCCCGGCGTCTCGCCCTTGGACCTGCGGCTCGGCGCCCTGTACATCCGCAAAAACCGGAATCTGAAAAAGAGCGACTGGGAGAAAATCACGAACTTGGACATGGCCCTGATTGACCGGGAGTTCACCCTGCCACGAAGTCTAGTGGACGTGCAGCCCCAGAGCGTCCCCGAGACCCCCGGAATACTGGAAGTCAGTGAGAGGGACCGGTATCTCTACATATCGCGAAACGACCATCTTCGCCTGGCGGTCGAGCAGTTCCGCACCGGTAGGGCCTTTGAGATAGTTGCGAACAGATTTTGGACCCCGCGCCTCGAGGACATCACGATTCAAGTTGTGTCGGGTTCAAAGGTGGGTGGCGTGGGGACCGGTTTGTGGGAACGACGGCTTATCCACGACCGTAAGCCGGTGTTCAACTGGCCGGTCCACGGGGAGGACGGCGAACGGGCGGCGTAGGTAGAAGAATAGAGGGTATTTCCCCCCTTTTTCCTCGGGAAGGATAGGATGCTCGTTCACCGGGAGGATCCGCGCGGATTTCAACATTACCCCGTTTTCACCCACCCCCGACCCACCTTTCACCCACCCCCGACCCACCTTTCACCCACCTGTCCCACGACACGTGTCCGCATGCCGGAGGGCCGCGCACGGAGGCCTCAGTCGGACGCCGACCCGCGCCGAAGACGTTCGGCCTGCGCCGGGGTCGATTGAATGTCGGGGGCTTGAAGGGTATCGTCGGAAGGCGTGGGAATGGCATGCACGCGACGGCCCGGTGGGCCGCGAGCACGAAGTCTGACCGAGGAGCAGCACGAGATGGCGACCGCCACGGGTCTTCCGACGCAGATGTACATCGACGGCCGATGGCGAGACGCCGACAGCTCGAGGACGCTGGCCGTGATCAACCCGGCCGACGAGTCGACGGTCGCCGAGGTGGCCTTCGGCGGCCGTGCCGAGGCGGACCAGGCCGTCGAGGCGGCGGCGCGGGCCTATCCCGGCTGGCGTGCGGCCCCGGTCTCCGACCGCGCCAGGATCCTCAAGAAGGCCGCCGACCTGATGCGCGACCGGGCCGACACGATCGCGCGGGCCCTCACCCAGGAGCAGGGGAAGCCCCTCGCCGAGGCCAAGGGCGAGGTCATGCACGCGGCCGACACCTTCGAGTGGTTCGCCGAGGAGGGGAAGCGCGCCTACGGGAGGATCATCCCCCCCTGGAACGTCACCAAGCGGCATTACGCGATCAAGCATCCGGTGGGTGTCGTCGGCACGATCACGCCCTGGAATTTCCCGGCGGCGCTGCCCAGCCGCAAGATCGCCCCGGCGCTGGCCGTCGGCTGCACGGTCGTGAGCCGGCCGGCCGAGCAGACGCCGCTGACCTTGCTCCTGATGTTCGAGTGCCTGGCCGACGCGGGCCTCCCCCCCGGCGTGGCCAACCTTGTGATGGGTCCCGCCCGCGAGATCGCCGACGCCTACTTCGAGCACCCGGCGGTCCGCAAGATCAGCTTCACCGGCTCGACCGAGGTGGGCAAGGAGCTCATCCGACGCTCGGCCGACGGAGTCAAGCGCCTGAGCCTCGAGCTCGGCGGCCACGCCCCCCTGATCGTCTTCCCCGACGCCGACGTGGCGCAGGTGGCCCAGGCGGCCGTCATCGGCAAGTTCCGCAACAACGGTCAGGTCTGCATCGCCCCCTCGCGGTTCTACATCCACGAGAAGATCGCCGACGAGTTCACCGAGGCCGCCGTCGCGCTGGCCAAGGGGCTCAAGATGGGCAACGGCCTCGAAGAGGGGGTGCAGGTCGGCCCGATGTTCGAGTCCAAGGCGCTCGACAAGACGGCCGCCTTGATCGAAGACGCCCGCGGCAAGGGGGCGAAAATCCTCTCCGGCGGCGGCCGCTCCACCCGCTTCGACAAGGGTTATTTCTTCGAGCCGACGGTCATCCGCGAGGTCGATGGCGCGATGAGGATCATGACCGAGGAGCCGTTCGCCCCCGTCATGCCGCTCCTGGACTTCTCCAAGCTCGACGACGTGATCGCCGCCGCCAACGACACCCCCTACGGCCTGGCGGCCTACGTCTTCACCAACGACCTGACCATTGCCACCCGGATGGCCGAGGGCCTGGAAGCCGGGATCATCGGCATCAACGACCCCGTCCCGGCCACCCCGCAATGCCCCTTCGGCGGCATGAAGCAGTCGGGCCTGGGGCGCGAGCTCGGCATCGAAGGGCTCGACGCCTACCTCGAAACGAAGTACGTCTCGGTCGGCCTGCGCCAGGGTTGACGGCCGAGGCCATCCCGCCCCGATCGTGCCCTGGCGGGGCCGATCGGGGCTAGGGTTGGACCACGACGACCCCAATTTTGTTGCCGAGATATGCGTTCCGGGACTTCCAAACGGCGAGGTCCGGGTAGGTGTCGAGGAAGAGCTTGATGAAGCTCGGCCAGTCCGCCGGGTGGAGCGTGAGGCACCCTTCGGAGCCGCTCTCGGAGTTGAAGCCGTTGTGGATGTGGATCGCGGAGGAGGTCGTCTTGCTCTTGTTGTCGCTGATGACCGGGACCGACGCGTCGTCGTTGACGATCAAGGCGGCGCGGAAGCCCTGGGTGCGGGCGACGAGGTCGGCCTTCGTCGGCGTCCCCGACCGCTTGTGGAAGCCGATCGCCACATCATAGGTGCCGTCCTTGATCCGTCCCTTGACCGACATGTCGTCGGGATAGATCGAGCCGCGGAATTTCCCCGGCTTCGGACCGGAGACGGTGACGCTCGACTCGTAGAGGGAGTCGGTGGACTTCACGGGCTTCGTCCTCGCGGGCGTCTTGCCGCCGTGCGCAAAGACGATCCGGAACGTCGTCCCGACGGCCGGCGCGGGCACCTTCGGCGCCAGGCCCGGTCCGCCGTTCTGGTTGAGCTGCTCCAGGGTCCGGCCGCCGGGATCGACGCGGCCGTCGGGGTTCCCCATCCCGACGACCCGGCGCTGGAATGCCTCGATCGCGCCGATCGTATTCGTCCCGACCCGACCGTCGCACTCCAGCCTCGTGATCCCGGGGAGCTTGTTCAGGTTGACGTTCAAGAGCTCCTGGACCGTCTCCACGTCGGACTTCTGATTGACGCCGTTGCGACCGACCGACCTCAGAATCGTGCGTGCCATGAGCCTGGCCTCCGCTCGTCTTGTCGCGGTGAGTCCTAGGAAGATTCCCGATGTCCGAGACTCCCACGACTCGGACCCCTCGAAACCACAATTGCTACGGTCTCCCCACCCACTCGGTGACTCACGCATCCGGAAAGCCGCGAGTGACCCGGTCGAGTCGTGTCCGACTGCAACGGCGAGGCCAGGTTTCTCGGGGTCAGCAAGGCCCTCGGCTCGTGGCAGCGAGTCGAACCGGCCCGTGGGCGTTCGTCGAAGTCCTCCAGGCCACCCGCGTCATCGGGCCTCAACGGATCGGCGGCCTCAGATTCAACTGGAGGGTCAGGGGGCCGCCGATCGGGCAGGGCGTGGTGATGCAACGAATGGTGTTGCTGCCGAACTGGGCGTTGGCCGTGCCGATCCCGCGGAGGTTGGTATAGCTGCCGGTACCGCGCACGATGGAGGCATTCAGCCGGAACCGCGCTTCGGGGATTTGAGAGTTGCCGCCCGAGCCGGTCAACCGGATCGTGATGCTCCCCCGGGCGTTCTGGAGCGTCACGGTCCCGTTAATGTCCGGACTCCGCGGTGCCAAGAACCCCCCGAAGGCCAGCGAGCCGGTCATCGTGACCCGGCCCAGCGATTGCACCGTCCCGGCCCCGTCGAGGCCCACCGGCAGCGGGGCATCCGCAGGCCGGTTGTCCTCTCCGGGTGCGGAGTACTGGCCACGCAGCGTCCCGGTTATCGCGCCAGGACGCCCGACGGCCGCCAGGCTGACGACGTCCGCCTGGACCGCCGGACGCAGGGTTGCCACGCTCATCACGACCCTGGACTCCAGGCTGTTCGCGTCCGGATGAAACTTTCGTGATGCTCGGTTCATGGTCCGGAGACTCGCTCAACATTGTGGACAAGGATTGACGTCTTGGCGGCAACTGCAAATTGATCCCGCCGACGACGCCCGCCGCCCAACCGGCGGGAAGGATGGCGGTCCGTGGATAAGGGGCGTGGTCCCGCCTGGAGATGCGATCCGCAAGAGGGATCGGTAGTCACCCCTCGTCCACGATACGCAAATCGCACAGCCGAGCAAGACTCAGTAGTTCCCAGAAAACTCAATTCCGTCCGCTAGTTCAGAAGCTGTGAACATAATTGCCTTTCCGTCATCGTCGCGCCGATCGTCCCGAACGCCTCCTCGATCACCTG
>JAABUS010008872.1_pt1 | contig 10833 bp, 13 predicted proteins | sample 5560161 | NCBI WGS metagenome assembly JAABUS01 (sample SAMN10711885, study PRJNA513376) | rock metagenome | isolation source: Antarctica rocks | place: Antarctica: Victoria Land, Trio Nunatak nord | collected 2016-01-04
ACCCAAGCTGCCTCAGCTCTGTCTGAGCCAGCGCAAGCTGCTGTTCAACTCTATCGTGTGCCCTCTGGACAGATGCAGCCCTTGCTTGTGCTTGATCAGCTTGCCCTTTCTGCTCTTTCACCTCACGCTTGAGTTGCATGACTTGGTCCTTCTGTTCCTGCAGCTGACTTGATGCCTGTTTGAGCTGAACATTGGAAGTCTTCAGCTGCTGTTTCAGCAACTTCAGAGCTGCCTGGCTGTACTGGTCTGCTGGTTGCTGCTGCTGCTGCTGCTGCAGGTCTTGCTGCCTCAGCTGCTGCTCTTGCTCCGTCACAACAGCCCTGCAACAAGCCCCACAGGATCTTAAACTCAATGCTGGTGTTGAGTGGGCGGAAAAGCAGAATGCAGACTGCTTGTGTTGATGTTTGTACGTATTGGAAATCACAAGTCTGAAGGCATTTGTAGACAGAACGGCTACAATGGCAAGCACTGATTAAGAGCAGTTCAAGACCAGCTGTGATGCTTCAACCTGCAGTGCACTCTGAGTCCAACGCTGACTTCAAGGCAAACAGAGCACGCATAGGTGTTTCTCTGCTGCTCATGACAGCTTATCCTTGATGAGAATCATGGACAACTGCAGTACTCCAGACACTGGTGCAGCAGCAGCGGGTTGAACAGACCTCAGAGTGGCTATGGTGCTCTCCACGCCCTCCACCTGGGTGTGGAGAGGTCCAAGCTCATCACTTGCAGCAGGTGTGGTTCCTTCAGCTTTTGGGGGCCCAAGGGGGTGCTTGCTACCAAGCCCCAGTCGGGACCGGGGCTTGGACTCCTTCAGCTGCCTTTGTAAGTCAGCAACCTGACACGTATGCAGCATGTCAATGCACATGGCACAGATTGTATCTTCGCATCAGTTGTACATGACAGTACAGTGAGTGACGTCAGTGCAATTTCCGCTTCTGTGTGTTTCACTGCAAGCACTCCCATGGCAATGCATTTGTCACACATGCATCAGGAGAAGTGCAAGTAATATTATTAATTATTATTATTCGTGGTTGTTGTCTGTACCACTTGGTTGCAGCAGCAACTGCTCAACACTCACCTGAAGATCACGCTGTTGAAGTTGTGCAGTGGTCTCAGATGCAACCTTTTGCCAATCAGCAACCTCAGTCAGAAGCTCCTTGATGTCGCTTTGACTGTCCTGCAGCTGTCTGGCCAGAACACAAGCATGTGTGCGCGCCTTTGTGAAGGACGCTGCTTGGCTGTGCTTGTTGTCATGTGTGATAGTCCGCGTAATCTGCAGGCACAGTGTTGCAAAATGGGGATCTAGAGCTGCCAGGCTGATATGCAACTTTGGCTGTAATGGTCACGATGCAATCCAGCCAAGTGTCTTCCAGGCGTGACAGCAGCCTGGGACATACCGCAGGAAGGTGAGCGATGACTGTACCAGCGGTGTCCAAGCAGGCAATGTCTACCACCATCTCTGCGGCAGTACCTCTGAGGAGCACCTGCAGCAGTTTCAACAACACACTTTTACGAATCGCTCGAGGTGATGAGCAACTCACTTGTGTGCCGTATGATAGTCAATGCTACCTGCAGGTTGAGCTCCTTTGCTGTCGGAGTGGCCTGTGTAAAACCGCATGCTTGCAAAGTAACATCCTGAATACGGCTGTGAACAATGCTGCATTCGAGCTTGAGATCAGATGTGACACAGGACACTTTGCGTGGCATTTCCTTGGACCTCATAACAAGTGATCAGCTTTGCTTGTCCGGTCAAGATCGCAGTCTTTCCGCACAAGCTGATTCCGTCAGCTGCTCAACGGCATGGCAACCAAATGCCCATACCGCCGTTTGCGCCTACCCTCCATGGGCATGGCCATGCTCCTCTTGCGACTGCGTTGACTATGCTGTTCTGAAGACAGCCAGTCTTACCTCAGGTGCTGAATTGCAATTTTGGAGTGTAAACGATGCTGGCGTTTCACCTCATTGGAACCTGTCGAAAGCTTTCGACACAGGCAAAATCAACGCTGCACCTCCGGTGCTTGTTTCGATCAGGCAAAAATTTGCACTGACTGTGTTGCGCCGAAGAAACCTTGTCGTGTGCCGAGACACGTTAGAGTCTCATATGAATGCGAACCTCTTCACAGTCCTCTTCGCTGTGATAGTCATAGGTCTTACATTCGCGCCGCGCATCTGGATCTTGGGTGCAGTTATCATTATCCCACTGACCGCTTTGGCCATCTTCTCGTTTCAGGAGTTTGCGACGCCAAACCGGAAACACAGGCCTAGAGGCCCGAAGTACACCGTGCCGCAATAGCGCTCGGTGACCCTACGAGGCACAGATTGCAACATCAGCAGCACTTTGAAGGCCAGCACTGCTACCTTGCGGATGCTGGCGGGATCCGTCTTTGACTAAACTGGGCATGCATATTGATCCCTAGTCACATGCCAGCTGTAGCAAGCACGGCCGCGGCACCCGCTGACCGCTGGAGCTTCCGGCAGACTTACAAGTATTTTTTGTATAGTTGCTCAGTCACCCCATTCAGTAGGATCTCGTAATCACTGCACCTCGTTTTGTTCCTACTGTGACTTGCTCTGTTGTGTCTGCAGCATAAGAGAGCAGAACAAGATAGGCAAGAAGGCTGATCCTACATGGTGCATCAGCTTCAACTTTGTGGACCTCAAGCACAAGGATGTCTTTGCGTCTTGTGGAGGTGTCAGGGTCCGTGTCGACCTTCAGCTGCTGCTGCTGCTGCTTGCTTCAAAGTCTATACTTTGCACTGAAAGTACAGCAGTCGACAATGTCCACCATGCGCTATCCATTGGATGCAGCAAAAGCTCTCTGGTGATTCCTGCTGCTTGCAGCATATCCAGTCAACACCTTCAACTTGTTGCAGGGCACAGTGTATGAGTGTAGACCAAATGGCATCATCAAGGTGTTGCAGGCATACTGTGACCCAAATGTAAGTTTGTCCTCCTGTAGCCTGCTGATCAAAATTCATGCATGATGCCAGTGTAGCGTGGACAGCATGTGACAATCACACACAGCCTTACTGCATGAGCAGGCAAACCTCAGTCTAACAGCATTGAACAGACACGAAACAAGCAAAAACCAAAGACAAACATTGCACATAGCTGTCTTGGTTGCTACATGACAAGATTGTATACCACACCATTATGATCATTTTGATGACAGTCACGTCAAGGATGCAATATGTTTCTGCCGCAGCCAGAGGAAGAGTTCTTTGTATGTAAGTGGAGCACCAACACCACTACCGGAGCACCCCTGCTGCTGCTGGCAGGTTTCACCGGCGCCGTCAGAGTTGTGGATTGCAATCTCCGGAAGGTTGTGTGGGTGAGCGACAAGCTCTGCATGACATCCTGCAACGCACACAGCAATGTACGTGGCCACCCAATGCAATCAGCCTGAGACCCTTTGACATGACTTGACCTTTGCTATTGGCTGCATTTGCTTGTGCAAGCATGACTGGATGGCAGCGTGCGTATGCATTGCCTACTGGCTCGCCAGCTGTCCAGCAGAGCGACGCTTGTTGGTGTCTATTGAAGCCCATCTAGTTCTAGTCCCTGGAGGATGATTTGAGCATGAATAACGCACTGTTCATTATTCTGGTGATGACTGATTTGTGTACAGACAGCACAGGGTCACGGAGACGCAATCAACGACATCACAGTGCATCCCACTAGGCCATCGCTTTTTGTCACTGCCAGCAGGGTAAGCTGTGAAGCTCCTTGGATTACTGGTCATAACCTGTCTGCCCTGAAGCAACTATTGCTCTGCGTACTGTACCGGGCACAGCTTGGTCCAACATCACCTGAGCCTGCCTGTTCATGATCAGTTGCCACCGATGGCGGTATGGCAAACAGGCTGTTTGCAAACCTTTTTTGGTCGTTTGCTTGCAAGAATCGTGGACCTTTTGCCTGTGCTTTGCATCTGTCTCCAACGGAAAGCTAGTGTGCATGGACAAGTGTTTACACCCTGGGTTTTTACCCCATGAAATTCAGCATATATGTCCCATGCAGGACCACTCATTGCGTCTTTGGAACCTAGAGACTCAAGTTTGTGTATGCACCATGGTTGGGGATGCCGCCCACACCAACGAAGTCCTGAGTGTGGTAAGACCCTATTTGAGAATCATTTGAGTCACAGGCCATCAAGTACCCCGGGGCCAAAGAGCTTTCGGCTGCATTGCGCACGCCCCGTCAGCAGTGTTATAAAGCCTGTGGCAACTATACTGTCTTGCCGCGCTCTGCCTGCAATGTGGCCATGCCTTTCTCTGAGATAGCAGTTGCAGTTATGCAAGCAAGGTTCAGGTGGCTTGCAGGATTTCCACGCCAGTGATGGCAACAAGCTGTTGTCAGCTGGCATGGATCACACCATCAAGATGTGGAATCTGCAAGGTAGGCTGACACCCCCCAGCCTGCCCTGCAACCATTTGTGCACACATGCACCATGTGACAGATGCCTCATGAGCTGGACATTAAAGCTATCGCTGAGCAGCACCATTTGCTGCATCGCCTTGCACTGTTGTAGCCAGGAGGAAATCTATAGCCAGCTGCACACAGCAAGCCTCTGTTAATCTTTGCTCTGGTTGCAAGCTTGGTTCTGCATATGGCATGTGCTGGGTCTGCTTTTGTCTACATGCATTGTGACCGCTTCTGCTTCAAGTAACGTCTGATTAGCAGATCAGACCTGCACCAAGCCTGTGCAAGATACACAAGGGAGGACACTGAGTCTGTTTTCCAGGCTTGTCCAGTCAGATTGAAGCCTCCTTCCAATATGATGCCCAGACAGCCAGCCGTGCCTTCCACACTACCACCTTGTCATGCCCAGAGTTCAGCACTCACAAGGTTTGTGTTGGCTGCTGAATCCAGCAAGCATACTGCGCCTGAATGATTGAACGAGTGTTTTCCAAGCAGGGCATTGCTCAAGCTTAATATGCACTATTGAGGTCACCGGCCATGCTTGCTTTTGATGCTTCAAATGCAAGAGAATATGTTCTGTCACACATGGTTTGACAACCTGCAGCAGGCAGACAGACACAGACAGACAGACAGACAGACAGACAGACAGACAGACAGACAGACAGACTGACTGACAGACTGACAGACCGACAGACAGGCAGGCAGGCAGGGCAGGCATACAGGCAGGCAGGCAGACAAACAGTGCCGGCAACAGTCCTGTCAATACATGACAGTCATCTCCAAAATTAAAGTAATCTCATGCTTGACTTGATCATGACCTGAGGGACCATTGGGCGCTTTTCATGACTGGTATTGGTGTGCCTGGCAGGTGCACTGGGCATATGTGGACTGCGTGCGATGGTTCGGCGACATTGTGCTATCCAAAAGCGTGCACAACAAGATTTTCCTGTGGGAGCCTGACTGTTCAAGCGCAGAGGCCAAGCGCAAGGGCTACGTGAAGTGCCACCAGGTGCCAGGCTTGCTGCCTCACATCACTCTGCCAAGGTGCATGTCAGTGCACTGAAGCACAGGCTTCCCCCTGACTACAGAATGGCACTGCTTCCCAGCAAAGGGAACCTGCACTATCAATGCTGACTTGCAACTTCTGACTGGATCACTGCTTTTCAAGCTGGATGGTTGCTTTGGTCTCAAGCTGGGAGTCAGCTTTTGCTATGTGTTGGCAGTGTCTTGCGCATGAGCCACACAGCAAGACAAGCTGCAAAGGGGCTGCGTCTATGTCTTTGCTTGTGTCTTGAGTCTCCAAGCCATATGTGATGATGAGAGCAAAGCGTCCATTCCTGATCCAACATGACTGTCACATTTCACAGCATTTCCTCTGATCTGGAAATCTAAGATCAGGGTGAACTTCTCGGCCTCCTAAAAAATGCGCCAGACATGGCACAGAACACAAAGCCTGAGAAGTTGAAGCATTGATGCAGGAATACAGTCTGGAGAAGGCAAAGGTGTGGTTCATCCGCATGTCCCTGGACCTGAAGTGCAGCCTCATGGCATGCGGCAATGTCACAGGCCAGGTGTACCTGTGGGACATGCACACCCTCACAGACGAGCCCCAGGCTGTGCTGGACCGGGAGTTGCCCATCAGCAAGGCCCCCGCCAGGTGCTCCAATGGTAATGTCACGGTGAGTCATGCATGATCAGTGATGTGGTGTAAGGTGATTTCTGCCTTCGGGGCTGTTGGAGATGCTCAAATGGTCAGTGCACCAGCTCTCATGAAAGATGCAACCAGATGTATTTTACAGTTGGTACTCTCCCCCACAGGACAGCTCTTCAAGCGCCTTGTGTACTAGTAAACATTGACGCATGCTGCTAGGGGTGTCAAGATCGCACACATGGCTCAGGCTGTGATTCATGCTGAACCCTGTGCAAGCTTCAAATTCACAATTGTGTGAATAAGATGCATGGCAATGACACCATGCTTGAACGGCTAGCAAAATTGGGCGTCAAGTCCTGATAATGAGGCAGTGACCGCTTTATTATGAGCAGTGACATGCCATGCAATGCAGGATAAATGCATGAGTGTCATTATCTTGACTGTGTTGCAGGTGCGACAGACAGCAGTGTCATATGATGCGTCCACTATTTTAGCTTGCTGTGAGGATGGTACAATCTTGCGCTGGGATTCAACAGCAGCCCCGGCACCTTCAGATGAAGAAGCGTCAGCCAGGGAAGAAGATGATGAAGGCAGTCATGCCAGCATGCAAGGTTCAGACGAGATGGAGTAATGCCTTTGCTATGCTGCTGTGGTGCCTCTCATGCCTTTGGTCAAGACTGACTGATGCTAAACCCTGATTTGGCATTAGTATTGAGCATGATCAGCCTGATGACACAGCGGTCCGTGCTCCAACTGTCATTTGCCAGCTAGCCCAAATATTGCGCTTATTTGGCCTTTTAGAACCAGTCATATGTAGTGCATACTGCATATGCCCATTGGTACCCTATAGTGTAGCTATCCATGCAATGATCATAACTCATGAATGGTCAAACGATGATTCTCTCATCATTCCGCCACATTGGCTTCACAATCAAAGCTGCGTGTAACTTGGCATATGATGCATTCACTTGACGAGACCAGTAGGGCAGATTGTTGGCTCGTCAACAATCAATGCAGGATCTTGCGTCCATCATTAGCTGACTGGTTGTTTGCTTATGCATCTTTACTGCCTCCTCAGTGCTTTATATGAATTCTTCGAAGATCACCACAATCGTTATCACAGCGAGCAATTCAGTCACAGGACTTGCGATAAAGCGTGGAGATGCAGCGAAAGAGATATGTATCTGTGTTGGCTGATCTAAGTTGTTCATACGCACTTTTGGTAACATCACAGAACATGCAATTTGACCGGCCAAACAGTGGCTGCTGCGCAAGTGATACAAGCAGAACTGAGAAACAATATAGACAGCCTTGCTTGACATGAACTGCTCAGGTAGCAGGCAGGCACTGCAAGTGACGACTGGGGTCCAAGTTCAACTTTCAGACTAAACTATGAGTCAGCACAGACGTTGCATGAAGCAACAACAGTACCTCTGAGACAGAGATAAAAAGCATATGGTCATCACTCAATCCTTCTTCCCTGAGGGCTTGGGTGGAGGCACTGGCCGAGTATGCTTTGGACTTGAAGACTGTGACGACGAGTCACCATTCTCAACCTGCCCAGAACCCTGTCTGTTGGGCATCAGGCTTTTGTTTTGTCTTCGGGGACTGGGTGGGGTTGGGGCTGGCTTTGCATTGACATCATCCTCATCATCCAAATCTCCAATGGAGAAGTTCCTGTCAATGCTGACAGGGCTCTCGTTGCCCCGGCCGGCTTCTAAATCAGCTTGGCTGTCAGAGTGGACCAGGCCCAGCTCTGTGTGCATTTCTGTAGATGGGTTGTCAGCGCCCTCTTCCAACAGCAGGTATGGGTTGTCCTCTTGCGGCCTGTTGCAACACCACAGAGGATCAGAAGCTTTGGCATCAAGGATGTCGCAACCTTGCTGCCTCGAAATGTCTTGCAAGGCACTGGTCGACTTAAAGCCTCTGGCTGAACTAGTGACTGATGTCTGACCTGGAGAGTGTGCTATCATGGGTGTGTGACAATCACATATAGCAGGTCTACTGTGTGCGGAGCGTAATACACACGGCAAAAACAAACCAAAACCCATGACACTTCAGCACCATGTTGCTATGACAGGCAGCAGCCACAATTGAGCAGATTGCCAACAATCTGGCAGTTAGCAGCAGTGAAGCCATAGCATTGGGCCAGGGTGATACCTGAAGATCCAGCATAGCGCTGCTAAAAAGAGCCAGCGCACACAGTTCTGCAGGATGTAGATGGTCTTGATGGCTGCATCACCAGGCTCCACCCACACAAGGGCTGGCAACAGAATGACTGCTGCCTTGGCTGCAACATAAGCAGCCACTCCCCACTGGAACTGCTTCATCAGCCGCACCTTACTTCTCAGCTGCATCTGGTCCTCAATGGTCTTGGGCTTGTCAGTGTCTTGATCTGCAACTTGCAATGGGACACATCCAGAGCAGCTCTACATTCTGTTTCTGAAGCGAAAAACTGCAGATCCTGAGCCTTGAGCTGACCTCACATCACATATGCCGAATGTGATAAATCACAACAGCTGGCTGCGGTGACGCTGTCCCCAGGGCTTGCGCAAATGCTGCACAAGGACTTGAGGTATGCGTCTGCAAACAGTGCTGTAGCAACATAAAGCAACAAAGCAAGAAAGCACAAAGCAGCACAAGCAAGAACCTTACAGTTGCAGCAGAGCCAAACACAGCCGCCCATGGCAGGAGTAGTGTACAGCATAAGACTGCTTCCAAGATGCTGATATTACCTTGCATTGGTGCATACATGTCGCCAATGCTACGGCCATCAGCAGAATCCACAAGCATCTGAGGGGGGATATTGACAGCCTGTCCTGACATCTCCCCAGTTTCCTCATCCTTTGCCTTGCTGCTGTCCTCCCTATCAGGTGGGAAGACAGTGGTTGTGTGGGCAACCTGGGAGGGGTCTTGTAGCCCCCCAGCACCAATGATGCCCTCCTTGGGGCCCTCTAGCAGCTCTCGCTCCCTCTGGACTGTGTCAAAAATGTAGACCCACGCCAACAAGAGGGCTATGAGGCTCACTAGCTGCAATTATACACATTGACATTGGTGAGTGCACCTGATCATGATGACTGCCAAGCAAGTGAGCAGATATGAATTATCACTGAGGCCATGAGCACTGAAAGCATGCACACAGGATTTGACATGAGGCAGCAAGCTGAAAGTGATCTTGATACCAAACTGTATTACTGCACAGACTAGCTGCTGAATGATCTTGCGTTTGAATGCTTTCCTTGGGACGTAAGGAAATGCACTGACACCTTTAATGGCAAATGCATGCAGATGGCACATGAATAGGACAGGCATGCCCACATTGACACGATGGCTGCTGCAATTGATTTTGCGTTGGTGTCATGCGTACAGCATGCATAATACTTCAATGTGGACATTGTCTGTCCTGAAGGAACCCACCACAGCAAACGCAAAAACTTACAGGTAGAATCTTACCAGGTTAATGCTTTCAACGAGATTTGCATTTTCATCATAAACATATGAGCTGTTTGAGATGTAGTCAGAAACCTGCAGGCAAATGTCCTCACGCATGAAACTTTGGTGACAGTCATTACAGGACACATCAAGCAATGATGCAAGTCTCAGGTCAAGCTATGGCAAGTCTTAGATCCAAGCTTACCATGGTGGTGACAAGATAAACTGTTGGAATGACCAACACCTTGACCTTGTATGGCCCCAAGTTATCTCTGGTGATACTGCAGCACCAGGTTGCTCAGTCAGTTATAGTTTGTACATATTGCTGCCTCATGGAGGCTGCTCTGCAGCATGAAACCGCATAAGAGGGCTGCAGGACTGCAATTTAGCTTGAAAACCAAGCTCTTACCAGTATCCAGCAGCAACAGCCATAAGGAGGACCTGCAACAGCGGACTTGCAGATCAAACATGAAACTCCTGTGTTTGCTGCTCATTTGCAGTCAGCTATATGCATAAAAATGTAAGTCACAGTGTGGAACTGGTGAGAGCCTTACAATGAACAGACTGTCAGCTAAGTCTGCGAAGAAGATGAAGGCTTTGCAGACATCATCAATTGTGCCCAAATTACTCCTAGCTCCAACAGAGTAGGTCAAAAGTAAGATATCTTGAATGACATAAGCTCCAATGACCAAGAGGATTCCTCTGTGAAGTTGCCATCCTCGCTTCTTGATGTGTCTGTGCAGGACGCCGTCGGCCGTGGCCAGACCGAACAGAGCTAGCCATACGAGTAGTCTCGGGATCAAATACGCCAGAGACTCATAGTAGGTAAGATACTCGCAAGTTGGGGAAGCCATTACGTGCAGCTGGATGGCTCATTCCATGCTGATGCTACGACGGGCTACAATCCGCAGCTTGATGTGCAAGCGCTATTAGCCATGCCTGCCCTAAGTAGCATCTGCCCAGTCTCCTGCCAGGTGGACAGATGCATCTCCTTCGTCTTTACACGTGCAGAGGGCGCTGAGGAGGGCGCTGAGGAGGGCGCTCTCGAAATAGCCCCAGGTCAAACCTGCAAACAACTTGGCTGTGCATGATGTGGCTTGCCACATTCTGCATGCTAGTGACAGTACCATGGATGGTCTACGATGCCGCGAACCTTCATACAAACTGCACGGCCCCTCATCCGCCGCGCGAGTCGCACGCACAGCTCATGTATCTTCAGCTGCTGTGATCACAGACAGGTCGGGCGGCCTGAATCCTGCGAAGGAGCTGCGCCCATTCATGCTTGAGGCAAGCGATGCTGAAATACGGGCTGCGTGATTTCAATAGGCAAT
>JAABUS010008873.1_pt1 | contig 10833 bp, 10 predicted proteins | sample 5560161 | NCBI WGS metagenome assembly JAABUS01 (sample SAMN10711885, study PRJNA513376) | rock metagenome | isolation source: Antarctica rocks | place: Antarctica: Victoria Land, Trio Nunatak nord | collected 2016-01-04
CAGCGCCGAGGTCGCGCAAGAGTGCCTCCTGCTTGCCAGACGCCACTGCGATCACTCGCGCGCCCTTCCACTTGGCTATTTGCACCGCGAAGTGCCCCACGCCGCCTGCGGCTCCATTCACGAGGACGGTCTTGCCCTCGAGTGGCACCGGCTCATGCATGTTCGGCTGAAGCGGATTCGGTTCACTATGCCCCCGCTCGATCATGAACTGCCAAGCGGTGAGCAGCGACATCGGCGCTCCGGCAGCATGCACGTGATCGATGCCGGCCGGCTTGAGCGCAACTTCCGACGCTGGCACGCTGACGTACTCGGCATAGGCCTGACTGGGCCCGTAGCTGGGAAAGCGAACCATCGAATATACTTCGTCGCCGACGGAGAAGTCCTTAACATCATCGGCGACCGCCTCGACGACGCCCGAAATGTCTGTCCCCAGGATTACGGGGAAGGGCACCTTTGGCTGCCACTCAGGGGGCAGCATCTTATATCCGTCGCGCAGGTACCAGTCGGGGGGATTGAGACCAACCGCATAAACCCGCACGCGCACCTCACCCGGCTTCAGCTCGGGAATCGGCGCGTCCTCGTAACGCAATACCTCAGGGCCACCGAACTCGTGCTGCCTAATCGCCTTCATCACCAGTCTGCTTTCATTCTTGTCTGGTGTGTTTTCAAATTTTTTCATTTTATGTGCTTTTTATCTTGTAAATTTTTTGGTCAAGACCCAGTTCAGATCTGCGATTATTTATTTAATGAGCTGCAATACTAAATAATTTGTATACTTTTGTCAAGTATGTACTTATTTGTATGTTACATACTAAAAAGTATCTATTATTGATTATCAATTATTTAGAACAAAATAAAAATGAAAAATAAATCAGAAATTCCTGAGTATATACAAAATTGTGGAGTTGAATATGCTTTCAGACGCATAGGTGGAAAATATAAAGCGCGGATCTTGTGGCATTTGAACTCAAAAAACGTATTGCGTTACGGGGAATTGAGCAGGACCTTGCCTGATATTACTACTAAAATGCTTACCCAAACTTTGCGGGAATTAGAAAACGACAAATTGATAACTCGAAAAATATTTCATGAAGTGCCACCTAAAGTAGAATATTCATTAAGCGACACAGGACGGGAATTAATTCCTTTTATAGAGCATTTACACAATTGGGGCAAGAAACAATTAGAAAATGAATTGGTAACAAACCAAAACTGACCAGCAGGAACGCAAACAAGGTTTGCCCAAATGTGGGTAGAAGTGCTAAATTGCACATTAGAAATTTTGATTTCTCCTCTTCGGTAAGCCTAAAACGTTGTAAATACAGCAACGGCGAACGATTGGTTTTAAATCGAACTTATTTTAAAAGGCTCAAATTTGATTTTCAAATTAGCAATTTTGCGATTCTTTTGGCTGACAGCTGACCGCTTATAATCTCATGAAAAAAACTTTAATCATCGGTGCCGGAATTGCCGGGATTGCAACCGCTATCCGTTTGGCTGTAAAGGGTTTTTCGGTAGCGGTTTTTGAAGCGAACGATTATCCCGGAGGAAAACTTGCAGAGATTAATCAAGATGGGTTTCGTTTTGATACCGGCCCGAGTTTGTTTACGATGCCGCAATATGTGGATGAATTGTTTCGGCTGGCCGGCGAAAAACCTGATGCTTCTTTTACCTACCAAAAATTGGATTTGGTTTGCCGTTATTTTTATGAAGACGGAACTTACATTAATGCGATGAATGAAGTTGATGCTTTTGCCCGGGAGATCAGCCGGAAAACCAATGATCAACCGGATTCCATAAAAAAGTACCTTAAAAACAGTAAGCAAATTTACCAGATCACTAACCACGTTTTCTTGGAAAAATCCTTACATCGAATTAAAACTTATTTGAGCTGGCAAACGCTGAAATCCGTTTTGAGATTGCCGCAAATTGATGCTTTCCGTTCAATGCACCAGGCCAACAATGCTTTTTTTACCGATCAAAAAATGGTACAATATGCCGATCGGTTTGCTACCTACAATGGTTCCAATCCGTACAAAGCACCCGCAACTTTAAATGTGATCCCGCATTTGGAGCAGCATTTTGGGGCTTATTTTCCGGATGGCGGCGTGTATCAGATTACGCTTTCACTGGTTGCCCTGGCAGAAAGATTGGGCGTGAAATTTCATTACAATTCCCCTGTTACACAAATCGTTATCGAAAAAAGGAAGGTAAAAGGAGTATGGGTGAAAGGGAGCGGAGCGCGAATGCAGAGCGGGGAACGGGAAGGCGAAATGATAACGGCTGATGTGGTAATTTCTAATATGGATGTGTATTTTACGTATATAAAGTTGCTGGCCGATCATCCGGAACTGCTTCCGAAACGGATTTTAAAACAGGAGCGGAGCAGCTCGGCATTGATATTTTATTGGGGGATCAAGAAGCAATTTCCTGAGCTGGATTTGCATAATATTTTTTTCAGTGCGGATTATCAAAAAGAATTTGAGCATATCTGGCAGCAAAAAAATATCAGTAATGATCCAACCGTTTACCTTAATATCAGTTCAAAATATCAGCAAAGCGATGCGCCGGAAGGTTGCGAAAACTGGTTTACGATGATTAATGTTCCGGCAAACCAAGGCCAGGATTGGGACAAACTGATTGCCGAAGCGCGGGAAAACATTATCCGAAAACTATCCAAAACTTTGGGTGAAGACATTGGCAAGTTGATTGTTTGTGAAAGTATTTTGGATCCGCGCAGTATTGAAAACAAAACATCGTCGTATCAGGGTTCACTTTACGGCACGAGTTCCAACGGCCAGTTTGCAGCTTTTTTGCGGCATTCCAATAAATCCTCCAAAGTAAAAAACCTGTTTTTTTGCGGTGGAAGTGTGCATCCGGGCGGCGGCATCCCGCTGGCTTTGTTGTCGGCCAAAATCGTGGGTAATTGGATTGCTGTGTAATTATTAAAACCGAAATTTACGTTCCAAACCCTAAATTATCCTTTAATTTACAATCTTCGATCTACCCGGATGAAATCTTATCAATGGCATATTTTGTGGCGGCTGCTGCTTTTGCCGCTTACTTTTAGTGCGGCGGCTTACGTGGCTTTTCATTTTGGGTTTCATTATGCAATGCTGTTTTTACCGGTGTTTTTTTGGCAGTTGGGCAACCTGTATTATTTTCAGCATAAAACCCACAAAGAGCTCGAGCAGTTTGTAGAAGCCATCCATTACCGCGATTTTTCACGGCATTTTGATGCCAAGCATACGTCGGCCAATTTGCAGGTGTTGCGACAGGGTTTCAATGAGATCAACAGTACGTTTAAAATGATTTCGCGGGAGAAGGAAACGCAATATCAATACCTGCAAAAAATACTGGAGCTGGTGGGCACGGGTATTGTTTCCTACGAAGCACTGACCGGTAACGTGCAGTGGATGAACGAGTCGCTGAAAAATATGCTGCAATTGCCTTACCTCCGCACCATCCATTCGCTGCAAAAACGTGATGAAGATTTGTACCTGGAAATCATCAACTTAAAAAGCAGCGAGACCAGAATTGCAACGGCCCGGACCGAAAAATCGACTTTTAAAATATTGCTATCGGCAACGGCTTTTCAAACAGAAGGCAAGGTTTTCAGGCTGATTGCTTTCCAGAATGTAGATGAAGCTTTGGACGAGACCGAATCCCGTGCGTGGCAAAAACTATTGGGCGTGATGACGCATGAAATTATGAATTCTATCGCACCGATTTCTTCCTTGGCGCACACGTTGAAAAACCGCTTGCAGGAAGCCAATGCTTCTTTTAGCACCCAAAAATCCGGACCGATGTTGCTGGAAGATTTGGAATTGGGCATCGATACCATCCAAAGAAGGAGCGAAGGCTTACTTAAATTTGCCGAAACTTATCGTAACCTCAACAAAATCACTACTTTAAATGTGAAGAAAGTTTTTGTGCGGGATTTGTTTGAGAGTTTGAATACTTTGCTGGAACCGACTTTAAACCAAAAAAATATTGAGCTGGATATTATTTTGAAGGATCCGGCCATAACGATTGAAGTTGACCCGAATTTGATGGAACAAGTGCTGATTAATCTGCTGGTCAATGCAATTGAAGCGGTAAAAGATCAGGCTGAACCGCAAATTGTATTGTCGGCTTCGGTTTTGAATGACAAAAAAACAGTGCTAAAAATAGCAGATAACGGCGCAGGCATGGCCGAAGATGTGCAGGAACAGATTTTCGTACCGTTTTTCAGCACCAAAAAAACCGGAAGCGGTATCGGTTTGAGTTTGTGCAAACAGATTATGCTATTGCATAAAGCGCATATTTCGGTACAATCCAAAGAAGGTGAAGGGACGGCGTTTTTGCTAGTGTTTTAAACCGGCTTTTTATATTCGTATTTTTATCCAAAAAATTACAATTGTCAAATTTATACATCATTTCTGGTTGTAATGGGGCTGGGAAAACAACAGCTTCTTACACAATTTTGCCGGAAATGCTCAATTGCAAAGAATTTGTAAATGCTGATGAAATTGCAAAAGGGCTTTCACCTTTTCAACCGGAAACAGTTTCTTTTTTGGCAGGAAGGATTATGTTGGAACGCGTCAATAAATTGTTGGTGCAAGGTGAAGATTTTGCAATTGAAACAACTTTAACTACGCTTTCTTATCGTCAAACAATTGAATTTGCTAAGCAAAAAGGTTACCATATTACGCTATTGTTTTTTTGGTTAAATGATGTAAATTTAGCAATCGAAAGGGTGAAAATAAGGGTTTCAGAAGGCGGACATACTATTATGGAGGAAGTTATCATCAGACGTTATTACAAAGGCACTTCTAATTTGATCAAAGTATTTACAATTTTATGTGATTATTGGATAGTTATTGATAATTCGGTTGAACCTTATTTTGCTATTGCAGAAGGTATCAAAAATATTGAAAGTATAATTTATGATGAACAAGTGTGGAAGCAAATAAAAGATATTGCGCATGAAAGTAAGTGATCCGGTTAATCAAGAATTAAAAGAGAAAATTTTAAAAGGTTTAGACTTAACTTTTAAAAAACTGCTAAAATCCAAACGCCAGACTGACGGTACTTTTGTTTTTTCTGAGGATGGAAAAATAAAAAAAATTAAAGCTACTGATATGAAAGATTAAAAAGTATCTTTTTAAAATGATGCTTCTTTTATGCCATAAAAACTATTATTGTATCTTATATTTTTTATTAAAATAAGATAAAATTTTAAAGATTTTTATGGCATAAAAGAAGCATTATTATTTCAAGTCTGTCTTTATAAATGACCTTTCAAAAATTTAATTGACCTTAAGCTTTTTGCCAAATGACAAATTTAAGCCAGCAATTAACCGGTAACTTGCACCTATGGAAGCACTCATCAATTATCTATTACAATTCGGCCATCTGAACCAACAACAAATTAACCTGGTAAAAAGCAAAGGAACCTTTGAGGAATTAAGAAAAGATGAATATTATGCTGAAGCCGGAAAAATACCAAGGGAAATTGCATTTTTAACAGAAGGCATTTTCAGGATTTGTTATTACAACAATCAGGGAGCTTTCCCACCTAAATCGTCATAGAACTATAAATTTGAATGAGTAATAAGTTTGTAACAGAATAAAGAAATGAAAGCATTTGAAAGTATTAAAGAGTTTTATCATGCCCGGTCTATTGAAAGTTCAGACATATCTAATTGTGAGAATTCGAATTATAATGTTTTCACGCTTGAAGACAATGGCTTTACAAGTAAAAGGCCTGCTAAATACTGTAGGAGAGACTTTTATAAAATAGCACTTATCAGAGGTACAAATCGATGTCATTATGCACATAAGAGTATTGAAATAACCGGTTCTACACTTATGTTTTTCAGCCCTTATGTTCCATATACCTGGGAGCCGCTTTCAGATGAAACAGGTTACTTCTCCATTTTTAAAGAGTCTTTTTATTCTGAAGGATTTAAAAATGATATTAAGCAATTACCTATGTTTATTCTTGATGGTAAACCCTGTTATAGCTTAAACAATGAACAGGATGAACTTGTAAGCAAAATTTTTAAAAAACTGCTGAATGAAAAGCTATCTGATTATCAATTTAAGCTGGATCTGTCCCGTACTTATATAAGTGAGTTAATTCATTTTGCACTGAAGCTTGAACCATTTGAAAAGATTTATGAGTATTCCAATGCTAATTCACGACTAACAACAATTTTTTTTGAAGTATTAAACAGGCAGTTTTCCGATTGTGCGACAGGAAACTCGTCACCATTAAAAACAGCTAAAGACTTTGCAGGCCATCTTTGTGTACATGTTAACCACCTAAACAGGGCAATCAGTGCAATGACGGGCAGGACTACAACCCAACTAATTGGTGTAAAAATAGCAACTGAAGCGCAATCAATGCTAAAATTTACGAATCTTAGTATTTCAGAAATAGGTAACAATTTAGGCTTTGATGATGCTGCACATTTTTATAATTTTTTTAAAAAAAGAGTTGGCGTATCACCATCAATATTTCGGTCTGATGTAAAACACAAAATAGCTTAACCATATATTGATATAAAAATATATGTATATGATTAAGCTAATTACTTTACTTGTAGATTGCTTGCACTGCTAAATAAGATAGAACTGGCTTATTGGATAATGGTACTGATACCACCATCAGCCATCACAATAGAACCTACTATAAAGCTTGCTCTCTCAGAAGCAAGGAACGACACAATTTCAGCAATTTCGAAAGGATCAGCAGCTCTTTTAATTGGTGCTTTTTTTCCATGCTCGGCTAAAAAATCTCTTCCATCCGGCCTAATCTCATTAATAAGATTTGTTACTACATCACCCACACCAATCGCATTTACACGAATTCCATGCTCAATGTTTTCAATAGCGGCAGTCCTGGTTAATTGGGCAAGTGCGCCTTTTGACGAGGCGTATGCAGCAATAGTTGGAAAAGTAAAAAAGCTTGCATAAGACGCAATATTAACGATTGCGCCACTTTTGTTTTTAATCATGACTTTCAGAGCCTCCCGGGTATGCAAAAAGGCACCTGTAACGTTGGTTGTTATAATCAGGTTCCAATCATCAAGCGTCGTCTCTACAACCGTCTTGTTTACAATCCGTCCCGCGTTATTAACTAAAATATCGAGCTTTCCAAAACGCTCAACTGCTAATTTAACTGCTTTGCTTGCCGTATTCTCTTCCGTTACGTCAGCAATTAATGTTGCCATACCATCAAATTGTTCAGCCATTTCTTTTACAGAAGGATTATAATCCTCAGCAACTACCTTTACGCCCCGCTCATGTAACAGCGCTGCTGTTGCTCTTCCAATACCGCTTGCAGCACCTGTAACAATGGCTACTTTGCCTTCTAATTCATTGGTTACGATTTTGTTTTTCATATTTAAATAAATTTAATTTTATATAATACAAAGTTCAGTTAACCAAAGAAAGCGGGTTAGGAAAAATCAAACGTAAATTCGTATAATTCAAACCATTTCTCCATTCAAAGAGAAACTTAGAATTCTTATTGATGGAGTATGTCCAACAAAAATACCGACTGGTGCAAAAGTTTGTGAAAGCAAACCAAAGCACTGCCTATAACAAAGCGTTGCTGCAAGTGGTGCTGAACATTGAAACATCGGCTATCTACTGCTAGAAGCTTTTATTCCAAGGTGACGAACAAATCCAAGTAAAAGTTTTTATTTTCGGCAGTATAATAAACTAAGCTGCATTCAGGGCTGGAAGGTTATAAAATTCCCCCACCTGTCGCAATACCTGCTCATTAGTGCTATTTTATCGAACTGAAAATACAAAAATATTAAGCTTTTTGCCAAATGACAATTTCTTGCTAAACGACATTTGGTAACTTGCACCTATGGAAGCACTCATCAATTATTTATTGCAATTTGGACATTTGAACCAACAGCAAATTGACCTGGTGAAAAGCAAAGGAGTTCTAGCACGGGACTTGCAAGAACTTATTCTCCATTACTGCGTTTCATTTGGAAATACGTATTTCTATTGCTTCGGTTCTTTGTACGTAATGTAAATACGCCGCAAGATTCAGGTAAACGTTTAGCAAACCTGGCATTTTCAGAACAGTACAAAGAAAGTAAAGGAAAATATTTTGAAGGAACGAAAGAAATTAAATCTTCCACAGATTAATACAATCAGGACTTTCAGAATGCGCTATGGACAACAAGTGTGGAATTACTTGGAATAAAACAAAATGAAACTTCAGTTGAATTAGCTTAACAAACTTGTAATAGCTAACAAGAACATGATAATAAATATCAGATAACTTGAAAGGCAACTCAAATCGGGTTGCCTTTATTTGTACAATAATAAATACAATGACAAACAACATAAAAGCCTATCAAAACAACCCACAATTAAAAACACCAAAAGCTCCTGAAGGATGGCAAGGGACACCTGTTGATCAAAAAGGTATGTTTCTGAACCTTAACCATCCTTTTGTCCCAAGTTTAGCAGATGTCTTTCGTTGGAAATTGGAAAGCAGTCCGTTTAAAAAAGAAAAAAAAGCGGAAGTTTGGAACCCACTTGTTTTTAAGGATAATTCCTGGGTAAAAGGAAATAATGATATAATTATTTGGCTTGGACACAGTACATTTTATATCCGCGTTGCTGGCATTCAAATACTAACTGACCCTGTATTTGGTGATATTCTTTCCGTTAAACGCCGGTCTGAATTTCCTCTTGATCCTCATCTTTTAATAAACCTTAATTACATTTTATTATCGCATGACCATCGGGACCACTTGGATGATAAGAGTCTAAAACTATTATCAAAGCAAAACCTAAATGTCAAGTATTTGACGGGATTAGGTATGAAAGAAATTGTACATAATTTTACCGGTTCAAATAAAATAGAAGAAGCCGGTTGGTATCAGCAATATAGTACAGGAAATGATTCGTTGAAAATTACTTTTATCCCTTCCAGGCACTGGTCAACGCGCGGTTTGTTTGATACCAATCAGCGCCTTTGGGGAGGGTTTGTAATTGAAACGGCAAACAAGCGTATTTTATTTGGAGGAGATAGCGGTTATGATACGCATTATAAGCAGTTAGCAGCAGTTTTCGGCAGCTTTGATTATGCCATTTTAGGTATCGGCGCGTATGAACCAGCCTGGTTTATGAGTGCCAATCACCAGTCTCCGGCAGATGCGCTAAAAGGGTTTACAGAGCTAAACTCCGCTCGTTTTATACCGATGCATTATGGCACTTTTGATCTTTCTGATGAGCCGTTGAGCCAACCTCTGAAAGATTTACAAGTAGCAGCAAAGAGGCTTAACTTGGAAGGAAAATTGGAAGTTCTGAATATCGGTAAACCATTTGTTTTATAATCTAATTTCAGATGCTTCTTTTATCACCTAAAAATTGATCTTTTCAAAATTGGATAACAACACCAAATTTTATGGCATAAAAGAAGCATCGGCTATTTACAAACTTGGAAATAAAAAAGTACAAGTTAAATAAAAAAGTAACAGCAATAATTTCACTTTGAACAAATAGATAAGCCGAAAATTATTTTTTATTTAATAAGCTAATGTACTTACACTTGAAATAGTAATTTCAAACTCTTCAAATTATATTGTTGGGTAAATCTGTAAACAACTTTGATGCACCTAAACAAGCTGTTTCCTTTTTTGGTCTTTAAGCTAACAAAAAAGATTTTTAATTTTATCGGAGCTGTAATTTTATATGCTTCTTTTATCACCTAAAATCCTTAAACTTTATATGCAATTATTGATATAAAATGTACACATTTACTTTTATGCGTTAATAGAAACACTATTGTAATTTATTTGAATTTCGTACTTTTACATCATGGAGAAATTGCAAAGTATAGAAGAGTTTTACAAGGAGAAAATAAGCTGGATGCCTGATAGCTTGAAAAAAGAAATCGGCCATTTTAATGTGTTTAAGTTAGATGAATATGTTGGACGTACGTGCAAACCCTTTCCTTACAGCCGCAAAGATTATTTTAAAATAAGTTTTATTATTGGTAAAAACAGGGTTCACTATGCTGATAAAGTGATAGAAATAGAGCATCAGGCACTTTTATTTGCTAATCCGAAAATACCATACAACTGGGAGCAATTGGATGATAACCAATCAGGTTTTTTCTGTGTTTTTACAGAAGCTTTTTTTTATCAATTCGGCAACCTGAAAGGCTACCCGGTATTTAAACCCAACGCCACGCCTGTTTTCTCAATTTTGGATAAAGATATTGAGGCGGTTACTACAATTTATCTTAAAATGTTTGAAGAAATCAGATCCGGTTATACTTACAAATATGATGTATTGAGGAATCTTGTATTTGAACTTATACATATTGCTATGAAAATGCAGCCTGCAAATCTTTCTGTTCATCATGATTCCAACGCTTCCAACAGGATTTCATCTGTTTTTTTAGAATTATTAGAAAGGCAATTCCCAATAGAAAATACAAACCAACGATTTGCATTCCGTTCAGCTTCAGACTTTGCCAACCAGCTTTCCATTCATGTAAATCACTTAAACCGCGCTTTAAAAGAAACCACCCAAAAAACCACTTCAGAAATAATTACAGAACGTATAACACAAGAAGCCAAAATGTTATTAAAACATACCAATTGGAATGTTTCTCAAATCGCATATTGCCTTGGGTTTGAAGAACCTACCCATTTCAATAACTTTTTTAAGAAAAACATGCAACAAACGCCAACCCAGTTTAGGTCTGTTTGATTTTTGTAACCTTTCGTTTGATTTGCGTTATGTTCTTCCTGCTTAACCATTCTACTTTTGTGTTATAAAAAACAATAAAAATGGAAAATAAAA
>JAABUS010008874.1_pt1 | contig 10831 bp, 11 predicted proteins | sample 5560161 | NCBI WGS metagenome assembly JAABUS01 (sample SAMN10711885, study PRJNA513376) | rock metagenome | isolation source: Antarctica rocks | place: Antarctica: Victoria Land, Trio Nunatak nord | collected 2016-01-04
CCCAGTAGAACCTTCTCTTTCTGGCTTCGTCGCTTAAACCATCTGGATGCTGTCAGAAGAGGGTCACGCACTTTGCCAAGCTTATCGTCTCTAGGTGTGGCGAACTGATTGTACGGATCGGCCCCACCAGCCTGGTGACCCCATCTGTTTGCCATCAAGCACTACTTACTGGCAGCAACAAGAGAAGGTATTTTCGCGTGCAAGCAAGATGTAAGGGCAGATAGAGGCGACTTTTATTCGGGTCGGAGCGCCCGAGAACAAAAATCTGACAACATCAGCTGGTTTCAAAGTCATGCATGTGCTGCTGTGTAGGGTTTGTCAGCCCAACTACCGAGATCGCTTCCGGCACCTCGCTCGCTCAGCGGAGAAGGACATTTCTCACGCCAGCATACAATCGCTCTCAAGGCCTGGACATGCGAATGCGCCTTCCCACAGAGCCTTTGTCGAGCTCAACAAGCTATGTCACTTGGCATCCAGATCAACAAGAGTAGCAGGTTTTGTCGACGTGACAGCCCTAAAGCTGAAGGTACTTTTGCGCAGATCAGTCTCTTGCCCGGCTGGCTCGCACCTTGAGGGTTTTGCGCAAGCAAGGGTCGAATGACCCATCTCACGTATGCCAGGCAAAGGCAGATTTCTTGGCAGACAACCAGTTGACCACAAAGCTACATGGTTTCAGCTCCAGTAATTCTGTCAAAGCCCATCACATGGCGAAAGACGGTGAGAGCAGACCCTAGCCTGGCCTGCTGCTGCGTTGGCACTGCAGGCCATGATCGGCAGGTGAACCCGCTGCCAGCTGTTATCGCAACCCCTGGACAGCAGGCCTTGGACAAGGCAAGGCAGCAGCTGCTCAGAGAGCGACAGGCTAACTCGCAATACGCATCACTACCTGTTTTGATGGGGCAGAGTGAGGATACGGATGGCCTGCAGCAGAGTGCACAAGCAAATGAATGTTTGCAGCCAGTTGACAACAAAGCACTGAAGGTGCGCAGCTCACAATTGTAAACCGCTCTTGCACAGCCTGGACTCCAATATATCATGCAGCAGCCTACCATGATGAAATAAACAACAGCAAAAATTGCTATTTTCTGCTTGCTGTTAAAATATGAAGCCTTGCTGCAGGAACTGCAAACTCTGCTTCCAGACCTGGCAGATCGCTGGCAGAAGCTACAACCTCAGATCCTGCTGTTGATGACTGCTGACACCAGCACAGTTGCTATGCGATTGCTTCAGTTGAAATTGTGGTTTCCTGAAGCCAATGTTTCCGCAATGGTTTCTCAGAGGTACTTGCTTGGCACGCATATTATGTGAAATGTTGTTGCTGTAGAAGGGTCGCACATGACTCACTTGATGGCAATGCACCAGCATGTTTTCACAGTTGACATCTCAGCTGTGCAAATACTGCAGGCCTACCTTGGTTCTTGATGAAGAGTTCAACGGAATTCCTGCTGCCATGAAAGTGATGCAGCACTGGTTTGCGGCAGATTATATTGATCACATGGTCCAGGAGGAGCCTCTCTTCCTGGTTGAGGATGTGGAGAGCGCAATTTCGTCTCTGAATAGGTACACGACTCACCTAAACATAGCCATCAACTGTACAAGCACCCAAGGTCCCAAAGCCTGAGACATGACGTACAGCACCCAAACAGCTTTGACACCTTGTTTTGGGCTGTAACGTTGACTCTGTTGGCTGTGCATCATGCCTGTTACAGCGTAGCAGCACCTGTCTGCGACTGATTTTGTGGGCCACGCGAGTGAACTTTGCTAGCCAAGTCCAAAAAAAAACCTCTGCAAATATCTTGTACCTGTAGGTGGATGTCAACCACAAACGGTGCCCACAAGCTGCAGCGCCACCCTCACCTGTTGCTCTCGCTGGTGCCAAACAGGAAGCTCAGCCTCTGGTGATGCCAGCAGATACAAATGTGTAGTCCTCCAGATTTGAAGCAGTAATGGTATGGCCTGTGGAAGCAGCAAAAGCGTGGTCTATTGTACCAACATAGTATGTACAATTTGGTATCCTGCATCCAGGCAGATTAGTTCGTGAGGTGCTGGTGATGGGTCATGAGCGCATCTGGCATGTGTGTGTCATGTGTATGATATGGCTTGTTGTACACTGCATTGTCATGACAATATGTTTTCCTGCATTGGAAGGCAGCTTTAAGCTTCATGAGAGGCAAACACAACTTTCACATTGTCAGAACAGCGCCAAACGGACGACTGCGACGCCCTGTTAACCTTTCTGCACGTGTATTTGTGGCATATGTGTCTCTAAGAAGCAGCTGCAAAAACAAGCTGCAGCGCAGTTTGGCAGTATGCACACCAGAATGCAACAACGCAAGCAGGTCTACAGCCTTCTTTTGGCCCAAGGTGAGGGCATCATCAATGCGGCAATCAGCTGGTGATGCATTTTGCATTACATGTACAGCCTATACATTTTACACTGGGTGCTCTTTGATGTCACTTATGCTGCCTTGTCACTCTGACTTTGATTTGCTAGCTGGGCCAGCTGCAGTTGACATGAGTGTGAACAGCAACTTTTGTGGTGCAATGCACCTGCATGCATGACAGTGCATGGTTGCATTGCATTACACACCTTGCTTGCTTTCAGGCTGTACTGCTTGAGCCCTAGGCGCCCTGTGCAAACTTTCTGTGCCAGTCAAGTTGTAGGCAGCTTTCCACAATTTATGCACACATCAAGCTGCTACAGACAGCCAACAGATCAAGTCTTAGCACGTCGGTCACAAGCCTGTTTGCCTTGTGCCTGAATCTTTGGGCGAGCGTCACTGCCTGACAATCGGTATACGCCTGGCATATGTGCCTTACTGCACTCACACAAGAGGCTCAACACACATTCTGAAGGCTTTTCACGTTGATACATGTAAAATCGATCAATATCACTGACACAACCTTCGAATTCAGCATTTACATGCATTGGGCTTGCGCAGCTCGCTGCGGGCCGTCAGCCTCAAACTGACTGTCATCTATGGATGCCACGAGAGTTTGTCAGCAGTGTCCAATTCAGGGCTCTGACTGCATACTGTGCAACAGTAACTCTATGGTCCAGAATTACCTAAGCCTGCAAACCAGTGCATCCTTGAGCACGTGTACACAAAATTCGATCTATCAAGGAAGCAGCTGCAGACACGCGTCTACCGGGGGCTTTCCTTATGCTGCGGCAACTATTATGCAAAGTAAATGAAATAAAATGCTAAGTCACCTGACATGCACAAAGGCTTCGCTCGACAGTTGTGAGCACCCTTTCAGACACACATGATTCAGTTTCATCATGACATCAGGAAGATCACTATCCTAAAATGCAATGTGAGTGTTAACACGTAAGATTTAACGATCTGATGAATGTGACCGACAACACAGAAGGTGTGTGCACGAGCAGCATTACTTCTAGGCTGCAGGTGATTGCTGCACGTTTGAAGTGAGCATAATAACTCACAGACTGCACTGGGTCTGGACAGGTTACAATGTCACACCGTGTACTAGAGAGTCAAACCCAGCTTAGCAGGCAGGCATCATTGTCTCGAGCGCCGCTGTCGCATCAAAAGCGCCCTGTTACTGTGCTGTACAGCTGATACTAACCAACTCATACCATCAGCAATGCCCTGACCAGAGTGACCACTGGCTTGCAGTACTTTGTGTGGCCGGCTAGTGACTGCACTCAGTCCTAGATTGCTAGCTACCTCATCAGCACTCTGCGCCACATCTTGCTGATCAGACTTGTTTGCCAAGACAAGCAGTGGTGCTCCAAAAGTATCCCGGCCACCAAGAGGCTTATCCAATGCTTCCTTAGCCTCCTCAACACGGCTGAGGTCAGTGGCATCAATAACAAAAAGGATGGCGTGGCAGTCAGCGTAGTACTTGTCCCAAATATTTTGCAAGCCTGACTGCCCTCCCAAGTCCCACAAAATGAGTTTTGTGCCAGATGAGAAATCTATTTTGCCCACGTTCAAGCCCACAGTAGGGAGTATCTTGTCAGGAGCCATCCCTGGCAAGCTTGAGTACATGCCCTTGATCTTCTCGAGTATTGTGGTCTTGCCTGCTTTATCTAGACCAATGATCAAAACATTCAGCTCTTCCTTCCTGCACACGTACTCCCACAGACCGTACATTAACGAGAACATGGCAGTATATCACAACGCTAAGCGAGCGGGCTTGCATTCACGACTGTCACGGTGCTCTGATTGCCGTCACTTACGGGTAAATGAGCGGGTTCTCATTCCGTTGATAGAACATATGACATTGACTGGCAATGGCACTGCAGTGGCGCAGTGGCCACTGCACGAAGGCAAAGCATGGCACTGAATGCTTGGGACTCGACATGTGTGACGGGATTACGTGCCGTAAGCAGGCAGACATTAAATGACAATCTATGAAGCGAACATCGTTCCGTATACACTACTTGACGACTTTTTCAGCCACGAGCGTTGCTGCGTGCAGAGCCTGTTGCCGGGCTGCATGCTGAGTAAGGAATATAGTTTTTCCTGTGCCATCGTCGCATCGGTGCTTGACATTGTGCAATCGAACCAGTCATTCCACGCAATCAAGTCAAAACCGCGACGATGGTGAATCCACATAATTCACAAAGCTCCATAGCATGCTATACATGTTCAGATGCGTCACAGCTATGCATGCACCCCCCTGCTTCACTTGCGCGCCTGACCTGGCAGGGCAGTGCATGACCTTTGCAACCAGTTCATGCGCATTTACATCGTCAATCTGCAGTGACAGTGGCATCATTCATGCTGTGTTCTCTGGGATCTGGCAGGATCCCCTGGGTAGCAATTAGGTCAGTTTTCACCTGACCAGCTTTTACCTGGGCCTCAGGGCCTAAACTCGTCAGGCAATAAGTGCGTCGCCGATTGTTACTGTGCAACCTGTATTGATGTGCGACTGATGACCGTGCTAGCCGTGCAAGGAGCACACTCACGCGTCTCGTCTGTCTCTGACACTATAGACTTCCTGTCTGAGCTTACAGTCAGGGGTTACAGTGACCTTGTAGGCAATGACGTCCGACGACAGCCAGTACTGGATGCTGTCGCTGGGGAGTTTGCTGGCGGGTGCAGCGGGATTGTTGATCTGGAGATTTGCCAGAAGCAGAATTCTGTATGATCTTCACAAAATTCCTGGTCCAGTAGGTTGGCCTCTGCTCGGCAACACTCTGGACATCATAGGGTCCAAATCCCTACATTTCCACCAGGTGGCTGCCGGCGCTTCAAATCTTTGGCGAGACTGCAGTTGTTTCGAGTCTTCTATGCAATGTACATTGCTTGGAACTGGTACTCGAGTGTCCGCAATCTCTGAAGATCACGGCCTTGTACGAAGACGAGACCCGTCTTCTTTTGCGCACATTTTGCTTTGTTGCCTACGCAGCATGGCCGCTTGGGATCCATAGTATCTGAGCGTGCCTCGGAGCTCTAGCTTGCAACTCACGCCTTGACTCCGATCCGGTCTGTGCAGTTGTTGACGGACTGGACGCAAACGTACGGGCAGGTGTTTGTCTGGCATTTCGGCACTCAAGCTGTGCTGGTGGTAACAGATCCTGAAGAAGTTACGAGGTTCTGCAGTAACAGCAACAAGCAAGATAATCTGCCAAAGTGGGCCAAGACGTACTTAGTTCTCGAGCCAGTGAGTTTTGCTATGTTTTGTGCATTACTGTCAATGCACATGCTTACAGGTGACATAACCGCAAAGGCTGCAATGTATGTCCTTTGGTTGTATTGCATGCCTCTCACGTGAACTTTGATCATGTGCTTACAGAGAGCGCCACATTACTCGATGATTGGTACCCCAGACTATGAAGAGTGGAAAAGCTTTCGGAAGACTTGCAGCTTAGCATTCATATATCAATCCATCCTCCAGGGATCAGCGGCTGTGCAGCAAATCTGCAAACACGGACCTGTGGATGTGAGCAGCCTTGCAATGAGGCTGACTGCAGGTATTGTCCCACTCACAGACATCAGACTGTACAGGCACGCTAGGCAGCCTAATTCTTTTGTCAAGCACTGTCGGGTGACTCTGTAGCTTGCTGGCACAGACAATCATTCAACATGCTGTTGATGTTGTTGCAGAGGTGATTGGTGGCTTTGGGTTCGAGCAAGAGTACCATGCGCTGCAAGTGGAGACTGGATCTGATGGCAAGCCTCAATTCACCCAACAACCTTTCCTCGAGGTTGGTGACTCATCAAAACTACTTGCTACAAGTACCACTCTTGCATTCACATGCAGTTGTGGCATTTCTGACAAGTCTAAAGTTTGTATCTGCTCTATCATCAGCGCTGTCTGTCTCAGTGTGTGCCTGAGGTCAGCCTATTTGTCTTAATCACTGTTATGATATAAGTTGATGCTTGCTTGGGAGTGACATGTGCAGTCCATCTCTTGAGGTGCGTACCTGATTTTTGGCGTTTGCATATCATTCGTGGTCAACATTTCACACTATGCATGTATATTGCAGAATGTCAGGACTCAGTTGGACTGGAGTGCCCTTACCTTTGGCAGTCCCTGGTACGAGCTTCTATATGCACTCATGCCATGGCTGGCAGGAGCTAAGCAAGTACGCAATAGCATCCAGGCTGTTCGTCAGGTCAGCTTCTGTAACGTGTGGGGATTGAACTCGAAAGGATCGCAGCTTTTGTTCTTAAGCAAGCAAAAGTCCAATGTCTGATGTCCCACTGCTAGTTCTTACTGAATCTATATGTAACAGCTTCCTGTCGGCCCATGCAGCAAGAATGTGCACTGTGGCATTGACCATTATAGGGAGCTTGTATTTGCGCTGTGCAAAGAATGGCGATAACTTCTGCCATTCATGTGACAGACCAGCCATGATCCATGTGACAGCATGTGAAACACATGTCAGCATTTGCACGTGAACAGCTGCTCTTTGCCATCAAAATGTAATTGGCCTGTAGCAACCTTGCCAAGTCATGATGTTTTGGATCCAGCTGTGTTGGAGCGCATCCCTGTCATGGGTCATTGCTTTACTGGGACAAACGGAGCAAACAGAACATACTGGTTCTTTGCACATGACAATGTCATATGTGTGCGTCTCAGGGATTCAAAATGCAATTTTTTTGTAGAATGAGGACAAGCTGGCAAATGAGTTCAAAAGGAGGGGGGTGCAACCCCTGGACAACACCTCGTTATGGGCCTGCCTGGGGCGGCTGGTCAACTACAAAGATGGCAAGCCAGCTCACCATGACAGCTTGGCCATGAACACAGGGCTCTTCTTCATTGCTGGCTATGAGACCACGGCGCATAACATCACATTTGCTCTGTTGGAGCTGGCATCTCACAAAGCTGTTCAGGCAAGTCAGACCACTTGACAGTACGTGTGAAGTTTGTGCTCACATGACAAGAGACACTTTTGTTTTTGAGAGCTAGTCGACTGAGTAATTGCCAGTAATTGGTGCTCAAGTGAGTGGAGGATGACGTTGTTGAGTGAGTAATAGGATTGAGCGATTGTCTGAAACAGGAGGTGAGCGCGTGAGCCCGTGCATGTGAGTGAGTCAGCACACAAGTGAGTAAGCGAGCATGTGAGTGAGCAAGTGCGCATGTGAGTGACTGGGCAAGATGTACTCGCTACCTTTTGCATGTGATGATGTGAGCAACTTGCATGTGATTCTGCCCCATCTGAATCAAACCCCCTGCTGCATGCTGTCAGCCACATGCCCACCTGTCATAGTTGTGCTCGAAACACCATGTGCGTGTAAATGATTCATATGATTTATATGATATACATGATTATAATAAATCTGACCCATGTGTGTGATGGGCAGGAGCGTGTGCGGGAGGAGTTGCATGCAGCAGGGCTGGTGCCCACTGCCCAGCAGCCCCAGCCCCGGGACCTGCAGTTTGCAGGTGACAAGCTCTTCTGATAGGCACATTTGCGTGGACCCTCTCTACAGCCTGTCTACTGTCTCCTGTCTTTGTTGTTCCCTGACAGCTTGTTTTTGCCGCATCCCTGTTGATGACAATGCAGAGTTGACCAAGCTGCCACCCTAGTATTGATCGCGCCGGCGATACATCTTACAACTGAAATTTGTGATTTGTGGGCGTAACCTATATTTTGTTTCGTGATTTAGTTGTGGGCATAACCTATGTTTTGTGGACGCAAGTCAATTGTGGGCATAAGTGAAATGTGGGCATGACTCACTTATCAGCAATGGCACTGCAGACTTGAGCAAGCTGCCAGTGCTGGAGTCTGTGATCAAGGAGACCCTGCGCTTGCACCCCACAGGGCCCCTGGGAACCTTCAGGTGGGCATGCCCTGCCCTTCCTGACATGCTGCTTTTGCTTGCAGTGCTGTTTATCACCACAGCAGGTGTTACTGCGGTTGAATGCAATGGTTGACCCACTCACTCATCAGAATCTGATTGCATGGAGCTGAAGTGCAGAACACTTATAAGACTGCTGACATGTGTTGCATGCAAATGGCAGATAACGCCAAGCTACATAAACCATCCCGACTTGCTACTGCATCCTCCTTAAGCAGTAGCTGCTAAGAGATTTCACAGATCTTTCAGCAGCAGCAGCAGCAGCATGCCTTGTCATTGCGGATCATATTCGACTGATCAGAAGCTGCAACTGATCATGTAGCTCTTGACTTCAGGATCACAGATAGAGACATGATAGTTGGGGGGTACCGAGTACCCAAGGATACTCCTGTCCAGCTGCCCCCCTACCCCATGCATCTCAGCAGCGCAAACTTCGTTCAGCCAGACAAGTTCTGGCCTGAACGCTGGGATCGGCAGATGCCGACTTTTGCCCCAGACAAAGGTATCCTGCTTTTCTTGAGATACCCCACTGGTCATACTGAGAGCCTGCCTCTGTAGAGCTGTTCCTGTCGTATTGCCCGCAATGTAGCAACATCACGTGACTGGTTTGTGCTTATCTTTGCGTTTGGCCTTGTGTTCTGATGCAAGACACCAGTCATTTGTGGTGATGTTTGGAAAATCGTCGCGCCAACTGCATTACGCATATACAATATGTCATGATCATGGGTTTGCATTGGGACTGACTAATGCGATGCGTGCGCATGGGAGTCACACTGCCAGATTGTCTTCTATATAAATATACAGCTTCGTGAGGTTGTCCCAGCCCTCCTTATGCATGAAGGGGGTTGGGCCTCAACAGGGTCATTCACTCATGTTCACGTTGGAACTTGTGATGTCACAGCTGCAACAGTCGTAGACTCAGCCTATGGTTGATCATGCAGAACACCCAGATGCAACCCCAGCTGGCAACCGCCGCAACCTATCAGCCTCTTGGAATGCCTTCAGCTGTGGCCCCAAAAACTGCATTGGCCAAGCCCTAGCTGTGACAGAGGCTCGTACAGCACTGGCAGTGCTCGTGGCCAACTTTCATTTTGATCTGCCAGAGGGTTTCTCAAGGGAACAGTTCGTCAGGCATGAGCAAGTGTGGCGTATCACATTGCAGCCCATGTCTCAGTTGCATCTGAAGATTACGCCAGTAAACCAGGCCCTTGAGTCAAGTTAAGGTTTGGCAGAGCAGGATGCAACTAGATTGACAAGTTGAAGTATGAATTGCAGATATGCAGCAGGTGAGCTTTCATGCAATTCCATCCACAAATTGTTGGATAGAATTGAGGGGCGAAGTGTTGTGCATAGGCAACAGTGGTGTTGCAGATGGACAGTATGCAGCATCAATTTTGTCGGTTGACTATACGTATTGTGGTAAACATAGATCTCATAGAAAATCATGTACATCAGAGACTGGGAGTTTGACGAATTCTTGCGAAGCAATTCTGTTCAAGAAATTTCAAGTCCTTCATATTGCAGCCAACACAGCTGTCACGCAGTCAGTTCAGTCTGTCAAGCTCGTGGTCAACTTGTAGACTGACTGGATGCTGTGATAACTCAGAACACTTTCTTCTTCCTAGAATGGTGTACTGATCTCAGCTTTGAGCATTGGTTTGAGACCCGCTGAAGAAACTAAATGCACAGATGCGTTTACTGATACATGCCACTTTTGGTGATCAGTGAACTTCCTTTTGCCTGAGCTTGCTTTAGCTTTTACTCCTACCTGGCAGCCTGCAACATCATGGAAGTCTCAGGCAACCATTTAGCATTTGCAATCTGCTGTTGCATGTCTCCTTTTTGAGACTGCCTTGATGAAACTTAATGCACTTCATACCTCTAGCACATGGTCCCGTGTGTAAGCATGTATACTGCTCCCCTTGCGCGTACATACATGTGACCCAGTGGGTGCGTGCTTTGATGGAAACTAATGCACTTTATACCACCAGCTCATGCTCACTTGTGTAAGCATGTGTACTGCTCACCTGAGGCTTCTTGAGGGCACATACATGTGACCCAGTGGGTGCGTGCTTGATGGGAACTAATGCACTTCATACCACCAGCTAATGATCACTTGTGTAAGCATTGTGTACTGCTCACCTGAGGCTTCTTGCACGCACATACATGTCACCCAGTGGGTGCGTGCTTTATGCTCAACCTGCAGTCTATGTCTATCACATTGCTGTGGTGAACGCCGCTCGTCCCTCTGAAACCTGATGTTCAGCATGGCCCCTTTGCGCAGCTTGTGCTTCATCTCCAGCTGCCACCTGGAGGGCAGTACCTGTGCCATGCCAAGAGCTGCACTAGCTTGGGCTCTGAGCTGCAGCTTTGCTCCTAGAGTCTTTTGCCCTCTGATCTGCCATGTTGGAGGGGGCTTCCCTTCGGCTGAGCCCTTCAACTGAAAGGTGCATTGGTCACCTGGACCCCTCCCTGCCTGAGACTCATCTGTGGTTTCCAGGTCTTTGTCTGCTTCAAAGCCCTTGATGCTTGTGCCTGTTGCATCTCTA
>JAABUS010008875.1_pt1 | contig 10830 bp, 3 predicted proteins | sample 5560161 | NCBI WGS metagenome assembly JAABUS01 (sample SAMN10711885, study PRJNA513376) | rock metagenome | isolation source: Antarctica rocks | place: Antarctica: Victoria Land, Trio Nunatak nord | collected 2016-01-04
GCACGGAATTCGCGGAAGAGCCGATCCGGGGCAATCCCACAGGTCCCAGTGCGCCAATCCCGCCGCCATCGCCGCCATGCCCTCCGCTCCTGCCTCCCGCTCGACCACGGCACGCAGTTTACCCGAAGGCCATGTAGGGTTCATCGGCGCTTCGGTTTAGTCGAGCTAAGCATATCAACAGTAAGTGCGACATGGCGTCTGAACAAGCTCGATCGTATAGCTATACCCTCCCCCCGGATCCACAGCATTGCGAATGTCAAGGGCTAACTTAGGGCAGGCACGCTCCTCGAAGAGAACGCCATTCTTGTCGACCGCCCACCCTTGCGATTCAAGCTGTGCGCGATAATATGCTCTCACTTGCTCAGGCTCCGCTAAGGTCCGATATGACCACATTTGCACTTGTGGTAGAGTAATTTTTCGGCTGCTCACCTCGGACCCGGGGTATGGCTCGATCATTGGCCAATTACTCCGCAACGGAAGTGTCGCATCAGGCACGGAACAGTTTCCACTGCAACCACTCAGGAGTAAGCCACCTGTGAGAAGCCAGATGATTGCTTCTCGACGATGCCTACGGGTTGTGAGGAGATCAGCATGTCGTGGCATATCCATTGGCCCTCGCGAACTGTTGATAAACATAACATTCCCTCTTCGAACCATAGAAGTTGGTGTTCGTACGATCTCGCTCGAATACAACGCCATAAACCGTGGCGGTAACCGATTCCGCGAAGTCCTCCCATGCATTATCCTCTGCATAACGAGAGGGCGTCCTATCTGGTTCCCCGGCGTAATAGCAGTTCCATAGACCACAGTGGCCGGGACTACAATCACTAAAGGGGAGGCAGAACGGACCTTGCTCGCCGCCCGTCGTACTTACAAAGCTCTTGAGCAACCCCTGCCTCTCTTCCCACGAATGGGCCAGTTCGTGAACTATGGTGCGCCCCATATCATTGAAGTCGTTATCATACAAGTGGATCTGACCACCTCCTTCAGTTGCTCGGCCATTGCCACTCTCGCGAATGATACTGACTCCACCTAATTGTGCTTTGAACGTGTCTGCCGTCCAGTCCGCCACTCGCATCCAATCTAGGACGGTCTTCCTAACTTGCTCCAGTTGAGAGGATACCCAATTCCCATAGTTGTAGATAGTATCTACACCATAGGTATTCAAGAGATCCTTCATTAGAGCGTCGCAACTGGCATTCTCACGATAATCCTCTGTGGTTTGGGGGGTAATAGTGCAATGCCCGGTCGGGTCCACGTACTTAAGGGGGTTGTTAAGTGCGTAGCTGTAGCGGTTCCGGCTCTGCGGGTCGCCCTTCTTCGGCGCAACGCTGTCCGGGCTGAGGAACCGGCCGAGCGCGGGGTCGTAGTAGCGCGCGCCGTAGTAGAGGAGCCCCGTATCGTCCTTGCGCTGCCCGGTGAAGTCGAGCGTCGTCTGGGTGATGTCCCCACCGCGTGCCTCGCCCCACGGCGTGTAGTCCTGGCGGCTGACCACCTGACCGTTGTTGTCGGTGGCGACGCTGACACTGCCGAGGTGGTCGCCCAGTAGGAAGAGTCGTCCCGCCGGGCCGTAGTACGCGCTCGGCGTATTCTCCTGCTGCGCGACCGTGCGCCCCTGCAGGGTGTAGATCGTCCGCACGATCCAGCCGGTCGGCCCGGCGGTGCCGCCGCCGAGGCGCTCCTCCCAGGTGCCGCCGCCCAGGTACAGCCAGGTCGCCCCGCCGGTGCTCCGGGTGACGCGCATGCCGTCCGCGTCGTAGGTGTACTGCTCGCTCGCCTGCGTCGGCCGCGCCAGGCTGCCGTTCGCCCGTGCCGCGAGCTTGTCCACCGCTTGCAGGCCGCCGACCGCGATGGGGGTGGTGCGCTGCGTCGTCGTGCCGTCGCCGAGCTGGCCGTAGTTGTTGGCCCCCCAGGCGCGCACCGTGCCGTCCGCCAGCAGCGCCAGGCTGTGGTTCGCCCCCGCCGCCACCCCGGTGGCCGTGGTGATGCCGCTCACCGGGACGGGGCTGGTGCGCGTGGTGGTCGTGCCGTCGCCGAGCTGGCCGCTGCTATTGGCACCCCAGGACCACACCGTGCCATCGTTCTTCAGTGCCAGGCTGTGGCTGTCCCCCGCCGCGAGCGCCGTCACCCCGGTCAGGCCGGGTATCTGGACCGGGGTGGGGCGCGTGGTGGTCGTGCCGTCGCCGAGCTGGCCGCTGCTACTGGCACCCCAGGACCACACCGTGCCATCGTTCTTCAGTGCCAGGCCGTGGTTGTAGCCCGCCGCCACCGCGGTGATCCCCGCCAGCCCGCTCACCGTCACCGGGGCGTACCGCGCGGTCGTCGTGCCGTCGCCGAGCTGGCTCCCGCTGTTGCCGCCCCAGGCGCGGACGGTGCCGTCCGCCTTGACCGCGAGGCCGAAGTCGCGCCCCGCCGCGATGGCGACGACCCCGGCCAGCCCGCTGACCTGCACCGGCGCGGTCCGCGTGGTATTCGTGCCGTCGCCGAGCCGCCCGTCGCCGTTATAGCCCCAGGACCAGACGGTGCCGTCCGCTTTCAGCGCCAGGCTGTATTGCTCCCCGGCCGCGACCGCCGTGACCCCGCTGAGGCCGCCGACGGCGACCGGCGTGGTGCGCGTGGTCGTGGTGCCGTCGCCGAGCTGCCCCTGGCCGTTCTGGCCGCAGGCGAGGACCGTGCCGGCGGCGGTCACCGCCAGGAGATGGTCGTTGCCGCGGGCGAACGCGGTCGCCCCGCCGAAGCCCGCGACCGGCCCCGGGCTGGTGCGCGACCCGCCGCCGTCGCAGTTCTGGTCGCCCCACGACTGCGGGACCGCCTGGCTGGCGTTGGTCGACGTGATGCTCAGCGGCTGGTTCTCGGCGCTCCAGGTCAGCGCGAGGCGACCGGGGTCGCTCGTCAGGTTGCCGTTCGCGTCGTAGGTCTCCTGCCGCCCCCCGATGGTGATCGGTGCGTGCGGGTGGGCGACACCCTGGCCGCCTGGTTGATAGGCATAGGCGACCAGGCTGGTCGTCGCCCCCTTCGTCTTCAGGTTGCCGATCTCGTCGTAGCTGTACGTCTCGTCGTAAGCGCCGACCGTGCCGCCGCTGGTCGCGGCGTGGGTCAGGCGGTCGCGGGCGTCGTAGTCGAACGTCTGCGTCTGGGTCGCGAGGTTGTCGGCGATCGTCTTGACGTTGCCGACCGGGTCGTAGGTGTACGACCGATTCATGGCCCCGTTCGTCGCGGTGCTCGTCTGCAGGCGCTGTAGCGCCGGGTCGTAGCCCCAGGCCTGCGCGATGCCGTTGCCGAACGTCAGCGCGAGCGGCTGGTCGAGCGCGGTGTAGGTGGCGTTCTGGGCGTAGGTCGCCAGCCCCCCGACCCCGGTCTGCCGCCACGCCGCATCGTAGGTGTAGGTGACCTGCTCGCGCGCGGCGTTGCCGGGGAGCGCCGGGTACTTCATCGTGCGCACGCGGTCGGCGCTGTCGTAGGTCCACTCGAAGACCCGCGACTCGCTCAGCCCGGCGACGGTCGAGGTGGTGCTGAGTTGCCGCCCGCGCTCGTCGTAGGCGTACCGCGTGCCGGTGTTGGTGTTCATCATCGTGGTGCGCTGGCCGCGCCCGTTGGTGACGTCGGCCTCGTCGTAGCGGTAGTAGGCCGCCGGGTAGCCGGTCGAGTAGGTCTTGCCGGTCAGGCGGTCGAGGGCGTCGTAGGCGAAGGTGATGACCTGGCCCTTGGCGTCGGTCTGCGTGTGCAGCGTGCCGTTGGGGTCGTAGGCGTAGGACCACGCGCCCATGTCGGGGTCGGCCATGCTCGTCTTGCGCCCGAGGCTGTCGTAGCCGATCGTCGTGACGTTCCCGGCCTGATCGGTGACCCCGGTCAGGAGGTCGCGCCCGTCGTACGTGTAGGCGGTGGTGGCGTAGACGGCGTAGGGATCGGCGCTGCCGGTGTACTCGATGACCTTCCGTAACCGCCCGGAGAGGTCCGACTCGCGGCGCATCTTGTGGCCGTTGGCGTCGGCGACGCTCGCGGCCATGCCGACCGCGGCGGTGTAGTAGCGCGTCTTGGTCGTCGTGTTATCCGGCATCGCCACGTCGAGCGCGCGCCCGGCCCCGTCGTAGCCGGTCGTCGTCCAGTTGACCCCGCTCCCCGGCACGGGGGTGTAGGCCCAGAAGGTCGTCGCGGGGGTCTCGTTGACGTAGCGCGGCTGCGACTGCTTGACCACGCGGTCGAGGCCGTCGTACTGGGTGTCGGTGACGATGTTCTGCTGCCCGTCGACGCTCTCGCGCTTGACCTGGATCTGCCGCCCGAGGCCGTCGTAGCTCAGCGTCGAGGGGCGCGAGGCGTTGCTGCTGTCCTCGCGCTGGACCACCGTGTAGCGGAAGGGGATCGCCCCGTCGTAGTAGGTCGCCTGGATCGTCGGGTACTGCGGCGAGTCCCCCGGCTTGACGATGCTCGTCAGCCGCCCGAAGGCGTCGTAGCCCGCCGTCACGGTGGTCGCGGCCCCGTTCGGGCCGGTGACGCTGGTCAGCGTCCCCATCCGGTAATCGTAGCCCGCCGCCTCGGTCAGCGCCAGCGCCGCGCCGCTCGCCGTGACCGTCGGCCGGGTGACGAGGGTCGGGAAGGCGTGGAAGGTCGGGTCGTAGGCGGTGGTCACGGTGCGCCCGGCGCTCCCGTCGCCCGCCGGGCCGTAGCCGAGGCCGCCCCCGCCCTTCGTCCGCGTCCCGGCGGTGGTGTAGGTGGTGGCGGTCGTCCGATTGCCGTAAGCGTCGTAGCCGTAGGCCATGTCGTTGCCGTGCCAGGTGCTGCCGATCGGCTGGTCGGCGACCTGCGGCGCGTCGAAGTACTTGCGGACGAGGGTCGGGTCGCCCCGGTCGCCGACGACGAGGCCGGGCGCGGCGTGGCCGTCGTAGAGCATGGTGGTCAGCGCCAGGAGGTTCCCCTGGCCGTCGCGAATCGCCTCTTGCCAGGGGCGATCGACGATGTACGCGCCGACGGGGAGTTGGTTGATCGAGTTGAACCAGCGCTCGGTCGTGCGTAGGAGTGTGCCGACCTGCCCGGCGGAGGCCTCGGCGTACTCGGCGGTCTTCGTGACGTTGCCGTATTGATCGACGCGCTGGCCGCCGTTGCCGTCGGGCGTGGAGGCCTGATAGTTGGCGTAGTCGTAGGCGTACTTGGTGGTCTTGCCCACGGCGGGGGCCGGGCACGGCCCGATGTTCCCGATGCCGATCACCCCCTCGCAGGCGACCTGCTCCATCTGCGTCTCGTAGGCCCAGGCGTGCCAGAGCCCCGAGCGCGTGCCGGCATTGTCCGCGCCGTAGCCATAGAAGGTCACGGCGAACGTATGCCGCGTGTCCTGGAGGACCGGGCTCCCCGCCGCCGCCGTGCCGACGACACGCGTGCGGTACTCTCGCCCGCGGAGGAATTCGCGATCCCGCAGCTCCTGGAAGCAATGATCGGCATAGAGCCCGGTCGGTGGCAGCGGGTTGGCCGCCGTCCCGGGATTGGCGTTCCCCCCGGTGGCGGTGACGGCGGGGCAGTCGGGGCTGTCGCTGATGTCGCCCTGATAGTACCAATGCTCGATTTGCGACCCGTCGGGCCCGGTCTCGAGCACGTAGGCGTGGCCGCGGAACTCCTCGTGTGCGGGGATGACCAGCTCGTCGCCGTGGCCCTGGGCCGGGGCGCTGGTGCTGGTGTCCTGATACTTGTTGGCGTAGAGCGCGGCCGAGTTCGGATTCGGCTGCGTATCCGTGTGATCGCCGGTGGCGCCGTAGCCGAGCGAGTTGAGCGCCGGCTTGGCGTAGGCGTAGGTCGTCGGATAGTTGTTGCCCATCCCGTCATTCGTGGTGCGCTTCGACACGCGGCGGCGATTCGGGAACGTCCGACCGCCGTCGATGAAGGAGTTATACGACAGGTTGGTCGGCGAGTTGACCGCCGCGCCGATCTGCTCATACGTGAAGGTCGTCGTGCCGCCCTGCCCGTTATCCGCGATCGTCAGGCGGTTCCAGTCGGCGTTCGCGTAGTCGCTCGTGCCCCGGGACGCGCCATAGGTGAACGCGGTGCGCGGCAGGGCGGAGGTGCCGTCATTGCCGACGAGGCGCACGCCGGTCAGGGTCAGCTTGTTGTAGACGGTGCCGCTGACGGCGGTCCAGCCCTGCACGTAGGGGTCGTAATCCTGGGTCTGGCATGTCCCGTCCTGGCCGCAAGTGGCGACGTAGCCGAGGTTATATTGGCGTACCAGTTCCCAGGTGCTCGCCTGCATGCTGTAGACCTGCACCGCGTCGAGACGTCGGGTCTCGCGCGCTTGGCCGTTCGTGCCGGCGTACTGCCGCGTCGGGTTGTCGTCCCACTGCGTGTCGTACGTCCGCGCGGGGACGAGAAACGTGACCTTATAGCGGTCGGGCGTCGCCGGGCTCGTGGTCGGGTTGCCGCCCCAGGTGATCTGCGTCGGCCAGACGTCCCGATCCACCGTCGCCAGGGCGGTCTGGTACGCATTGCTCGCGCAGGTCGACGCGTTCGCGGGGGTGTACGTGTCATGGCCGTAGCTGTAGGTGACCCGATTGCCGTGGGTGTCGGTCACCCGCGTCAGCATCCAGCGGTAGGACTCCAGGACATAGCCGCCAATCCCGGGGACGTCGCAGTCGTCCCAGCCCCACCAGAGATCCTCGCTGAACTCGTAGCGGGTGCCGTCCTTCGTGCGCAGCGCCCAGAGGGTGCGCCGCTGCGACTGGTTATTCACCGTGACGCTCCGCGGGCCGGTCCCGTCGGGCGCGGTCGTCCCGTCGGTCATGCCGTTGGCGAGGGCGCGCACCTTCAGGAACGACTCGTCGGCGGTGTTCCAATCCCAGTCCTCCGGGTGGTTCTGCTGCGGGTTGGCGACCAGCGGCATCCCGCGCACGAGATCGTAGGATTGGCCGTTGAGGACGAGGGTGTAGTAGACGCCGGAGTCGAACGCGATCTTGCGGAAGCCGATCGAGCCGGTATCGAGGCTCCAGCCCCGCCCGGCCCAGCCCGCCTGCTGCTTGTCACGCTTGCCCTGCTTGCCATCGGTCGCCCGGCTGCTGTAGGCGAGGGCCAGCTGCGGTGCCAGGCCGCCCGCCCCGGTCGGCAACGTCATGGGTACGCTGTATTCTGCCGCGCCGGCATAGAGGCCGACCTGCGCGCCACGGACGGTTGGCAGGAAGGCGTCGGACGGCGAGGAGAGATCGGCGAGGGTATAGGCGCTGAAATGGTCCACCTGGGCGGTGGCGGTGTGGGCGGCGAGGTCGAGCGCGGTCGGTACCTCGCGCCAGCGCCCGGCGTCGGGATCGAACCAGGCGAGGGTCAGGTCATCCGCGACGATCCCGCGCGCGCGCAGCTGCTCGGGGGTGTAGCGCGCGACGATCGTCACGGGGGCGGCGAACCGGTGGACCGCCTGGCCGCGCGCGTCGTCGGCGTTGAGGAAGAAGGGCTCCAGGGCGCGCTTGAAGCTGGCCACGGTCGGCGGGGTCGGCTCGCCCGGGCGGGGGGACCGGACCACCGTCAACGACAACGGCGCGGCGGCGGCGGCACCGGGCACGCGCACCTCGACGCGCCCGTCGGCGCTCTTCAGGGTGGCGTCGACGCCGGGGATGAACGGCACCGACGACACCGGCGGGGCGACGGTCGCGGTAGCCGAGGCGGTCGGCGACGGCGAGGCCGCGGTCGGGGTGGCCGCGCCGGGGCTGGTGGCGCGTGTGGCGGTCGCGCCGACGGGGGCGGTCGCGTTCGGGGCGACGGCAGGCGCGGCTGCGGGCGTGACGGCGAGGGCACCGACGGGCGCGGCGATATCCGGGGCGAGCAGGGCCCCGCCCTCGTCGCGGATCGGGTCGCCGATCCCCCGCGCCGTCACCGCCGCCTGCGCCACGAGGGCGGCGCCGGGCGGCACCTGGGCGACGAGGACGGTGGCGGTGACGCTGGTGCTGGCGCGCCCGGCGAGTTGCGGCGGCGTCCAGCGCCAGCCGGCGGCGGCCGAGACGAGCCCAGGACCGGGCCGGGGGGTCGTACCCGCGAGCGGTGCCAGGGTGATGACCAGGTCGTTGGCGGGATCGGCCCCGCCATTCTCGACGGTGATGGTGACCGTGGCGAGCTGACCGACCGCGACCGGATCGGGCGCGACCACCAGGTGCAGACTGAGGCTCGGCAGGTGCGGATCGGCGACGGGCGGCACCCGCTCCAGCGCGGGCGGGGCGGGCGGGACGATCGGCGGGGGCAGCGTCGGGTCAGCGACGGCGCGCGCCGCCGGGCTCAGCCGTTGCAGCGGCGCGAGGCCGAGGACGAGCGCCAGGATCGTCGCCAGATACAGGAATCGTCGCCACGAATGAATACCATGCCGCATCGCCATCGCTCCCCGCGCACTGCGCCAGCGTCGAGCGCCCGCGCAATGGGGGCGCTCGACTCACCTCGATTGTCGCCACTGGTCGCAGCGTAGGGGGTTGCGAGGGGACAATACTATCCCCGGTGGGGGGGAATTTGTGTCACCCTCCGAGAGGAATCCATGTCACTCCACGGGGGACACCGTGTAACGGTCCCCCGGAGCGCGGCCATCAGGGCTGCGGTGGATCGGACGGGAGCCGGTCGAGCAGTCCCCGGGCGCTGGCCGCCGCGAGGACATCGTCGCGCCGTCGCCCGCAGCCCAGCTTCTCGCCGATCCGCCCCACGTGGGTCTTGACCGTCTCGCCGCCGATGTGCAGCCGGGTGCCGATAGTGTCGTAGGTCAGCCCCGCAGCGAGCAGGCGTAGCACGCGCCACTCCTGCGGCGACAGCCGGGCACCGCGGCGGCGCAGGTCGTCCGCCTGGCCCGCCAACTGTATCTGGGCAGCCGTCAGGTCGTCCGCCACCGCCCGGTGCGCCGTCAGATCCTCGACCATCCCGACGGCGCACAGGGGCGTGCCATCGGCGTCGCGGACCAGGGCCACGGTCAGGTGCCCCCACACCTCGGTCCCGTCGGGGCGCACGTAGCGCTTGTCGAGCGCGTACCCCGCGCGCCGCCCGGCGACCAGCTCGCGGTAGAGCGCGAGGTCGGGCGCGGCGTCCTCGAGGTGGGTGGCGACGGGGAACGGGCGACCCCGCAGCTCCCCCTCCTCGCGGCCGACGAGGCGCGCGTAGGCCGGGTTGCAGGCGAGGAGGCGGCGGTCGGGGTCGGCCAGGGCGATCCCGATCGGCGCGGCGTCGAAGAGGGCGCGGTAGCGCGCCGCGCTCGCCCGCAGCGCGTCCTCCGCCCGCCGCCGCTCGGTCACGTCGATCCCGGTGGCCACGACGTACTCGATCGCGCCCGCCCCGTCGAGGAGCGCGGTGTTGGCCCAGGCGATCGGGTGCCGGGCACCGTCGCGCGCGACCCAGTGGTTCTCGTGGGCGTTCGGGTAGCGCCCGGCGCACAGGTCGGCGAAGGCCGCCCGGACCCGCGCCGCCTCGTCGGGGGGGAGGAAGAGCTCCCAGAAGGGTCGCCCCATCACCTCGGCGGCGACGTGGCCGGTGAGCGCCTCGCAGGCGCGGTTGAAGCCGACGATGCGCCCGTGACGGTCGAGGACCAGGATCAGCGCGCCGGCCGTGCCGACGATCGCGTCGGCGAAGTCCCGCTCGCGGCGCAGGAGGGCCACCGCCCGGCGGGTCTCCCGCCAGCGGCGCCAGGCGTAGACCTTGAGGGCGAAGGCGAGCACCAGGATCGTCACGATGAGGTCCGGCGCGTCGGCGACCGCCCAGCGGCGCCCCCAGGCCACGAGGCGCTCGAAGAGGTCGAACCGGTGGGCGAGCACGAGCATCGCCGCCGCGACGAGCGCGAGGGCGAGCGCGTCTCGCCCGGCGGCGAACGACCCGCTGTCGGCGGCATACGGCGCGGCGAAGCGATCGGGCACGGGGACGGGCGGTCGGTGCGGCGATCGATCTGGCATCGCAACCTCCCCGACGAAGAGCGATCGTGATGTCTCGCCATGCCGCGAACGGCGGCACCAGCGCATCGGGATCGCGTCGTGTGGCACGGCCCGCAGGTATCAATGGGCGCGCCGAGGAAGCATGGGGTTGCCGGCGCATGGGGGAAGATCCCACGCAGAGTGGTAGGAGACTGGCAACCCCGGCTATCTCGGTACGCCGAGACCCGTAAGGCTTTGCGGCCCCGCCTCGCGACGGGTGTGCTCTGAGCAGCATGTTAATTGGTGTGCTACGGCGAGGATAGCACACCAGGGGTACGGGCGCATCGGCTAAACAGGCGATAGGGTGCCGCTTACGCACCCCTGCATACATCGGCGCATCAATCCCGAACCGATCCGTCAGTGTGATGGTCACCGGGAGACTATGCCACTATCGCTGGACAGCACGACGACATAGGACACCTCTCACGACCTGGGCATGGCAGCGATCACCAGCTACTCGTCACAACCGCAATGTTGCACCAAGAGGCATGCTGATGCGTTTCCCTTTCTATGGCTTGACATCTATCCCTCCCGAGTGGGACACTTCGCCGCACTGAACGTACACATCTTTTGGCAGGAGGAGTGACCGTGCGCGGAGACCAAGAGCACGCCGATCCGCCGACAAATGCGCGCGATGAGTCCGCCCGCTTCCGCACCACCGTCACCCTGACCGAGCAGGAGCTCAACTCGCTCGACGAGCTGCGCGTCCACTTTCGCACCGCGACGAAGCGCTCGATCGACCGCTCGGAGATCATCCGCGACGCGATCCGGCACTACTACCAGGATGTCCTGGCCCGTTGATCGATCGCCTGGTGGAGGAAACCCATGCCGCGGGACAAGGATCTCGCCGACAACCTGCCCGAGGTCGACTGGTCGCGCTTCGAGGGGATCGCCGCGCCCGCCTACACCCAGACGCCCGACGAGGTCTTCGACT
>JAABUS010008878.1_pt1 | contig 10829 bp, 8 predicted proteins | sample 5560161 | NCBI WGS metagenome assembly JAABUS01 (sample SAMN10711885, study PRJNA513376) | rock metagenome | isolation source: Antarctica rocks | place: Antarctica: Victoria Land, Trio Nunatak nord | collected 2016-01-04
TCCTCGTCGCGGAAGCAGCGCGCGATCTGGAAGTAGCGCTCGTAGCCGCCCATCATCAGCAGCTGCTTGAACAGCTGCGGCGACTGCGGCAGCGCGTACCAGGAGCCGGGCTGCAGGCGACTCGGGACGAGGAAGTCGCGTGCGCCCTCGGGGGTCGAGCGGGTGAGGATCGGCGTCTCGACCTCCAGGAAGTCGCGGTCGTCGAGCACGTCGCGCATCGCCTTGACGATGCGGTGACGCAGCACCATCGTGTCCTGCATGACCTGGCGGCGCAGGTCGAGCGCGCGGTGCTTGAGGCGCAGCGTCTCGTCGAGGCCCTCGACGTCCTCGTCGATCGGGAACGGCGGCGTCTCGGAGCCGCTGAGCACCTCCATCTCGCTCACGGCGAGCTCGATCGCGCCCGTGGGAAGGTTCGGGTTGACGTTGCCCTCCTCGCGAGCGACGACGTCGCCGAGGACGCTCACGACGTGCTCGGAGCGCAGCCGCTCGGCGGCGGCGAAGACGGAGCCGCTCGAGACCGATTCCCCTTCCCCGCCCGGGTGGAAGACGAGCTGGACGAGGCCGGAGCGGTCGCGCAGGTCGATGAAGATGAGCCCGCCGTGGTCGCGGCGGCGGTGCACCCAGCCAGCGACGCGCGCGGAGGAGCCGGCGCGCTCCGCACCCAGGTGGCTGCACCAAGAGTCGCGGTACGGGTTCGGGCGCGGTGGATGCTTCACAGGTGACGTCCCTTCAGGATGTGGGCGACCGCCGCGGAAGCGCCTGCGAGGGGCTCCTGCTCTCCGGTCTCGGCGTCTTCGAGCGCGATGCTGCCGCTCTCCTCGACGAGCGCCACGTGGACGGCCCCGAGCCGCGCGGCCTGCTTGCGCTGGCCCTTGGCCGAGCGGCCGGCGAGCTCGAGCTGCACGTTGAGCCCGGCGCGGCGCGCCTCGGCGGCGAGCGCGAACGCGGCGAGGCCAGTGCCCGCGACGTAGAGGTCACAGACCGCGTGCGGCAGCGGACGGTGCTCGGCCGACAGCAGGATGCGCTCCACCCCCGCCGCCCAGCCGCAGGCCGGCGTTCGCGGCCCGCCGAGCTGCTCGACCAGGGCGTCGTAGCGCCCTCCGCCGCCCACCGCCGACTGCGCGCCGAGCAGGTCGGAGGTGAACTCGAACAGCGTGCGCGAGTAGTAGTCGATGCCGCGCACGAGCGTCGGGTCCACGCGGTAGGCGATCTCAGCGGCGTCCAGGCGCGCGCGGACCTCCTCGAAGTGGGCGAGGTCCTCGGGCGCGAGGGCATCCATGAGGATCGGTGCGCCCGTCATCACCTCCCGCGTTCCCGGATGGTCGGCGTCGAAGGCGCGCAGGGGATTGAGATCGATGCGGGCGCGGACCTCCTCGCTGAGCCGGTCCTCGTGCGCGTGCAGATAGGCCGTAAGCTCCGCGCGGTAGCCGGCGCGCGTCTCCGGCGTGCCGAGCGACCCGAGCCGCAGCTCGATCCCGCCGACGCCGAGCTCGGAGAGGATCGCCCACAGCAGCGAGATCGCCTCCGCGTCGACGGCGGGGTCGTCGGAGCCGATCGTCTCGGCGCCGATCTGCCAGAACTGGCGGTAGCGCCCGGCCTGCGCGCGCTCATAGCGGAAGAACGGCGAGAGGTACCAGAGCTTCACGGGCTGCGGACGCGTGTGCATCCCGTGCTCGACGTAGGCCCGGCAGATCGGCGCGGTGCCCTCAGGGCGCAGGGTCAGCGAGCGGTCTCCCGCGTCGTTGAACGTGTACATCTCCTTCTGCACGATGTCGGTGGAGGCGCCGACTCCCCGCGAGAAGAGCTCGGTCGCCTCGAAGACGGGCGTCTCGATGCGCTCGTAGCCCGCGCCCTCCAACACGCGCCGGGCGACGGCCTCGAGGGCGAGACGCGACGCGGCCTGCTCGGGCAGCACGTCGTAGGTCCCGCGCGGGGCCTGCAGCTTCGGCGTGGCCACTACGCGTAGGACTGTAGGAACGGGTTGGTCGCCCGTTCCCGCCCGAGCGTCGTCGTGCCCATGTGGCCCGGCAGCACGGTCGTCTCCGGCGGGAAGGCGTCCAGCAGCGCCACGATCGAGGCCATGAGCACGTCGTGGTCGCCGCCGGGCAGGTCGGTGCGGCCGACGGAGCTCTCAAAGAGCACGTCGCCGGAGGCCAGGACGCCGTGATCGGCGAAGGCGTAGGTGACGTGGCCCGGCGAGTGGCCCGGGGTGAAGCGCACGTCGATCTCCAGGCCCGCGAGGCTCAGGCGCTCCCCACCCTTGACGGTCTCCTCGGCCTCCCAACTCTCGAACGGGCCGAAACCGTCCCAGGGCACGTAGGCCATGATGTCGGCGAGCACGTGGCGCTCGAGCTCAGGGCAGTAGACGGGCGCCCCGGTGGCCTTCGCGATGGGTGCGACGGCCCCGACGTGGTCGAAGTGCGTGTGGGTCAACAGGATCGCCTCGAGCGTGACGCCGATCGCCTCGATGCCGGCCAGGAGCTTCGCGGGCTCCTCCCCCGGGTCGACGATGACCGCCGTGGAGGCCTCGGCGTCCGTGCGCAGCAGGTAGCAGTTCTCCTGCACGGGTCCGACGGTGAACATCGCGACGTCCATCAGGCCTTCGCCTTCCGGGCCTGGGCGCGCTTGTAGATGAACGCGTCGGTGTAGTAGCTCAGCGGCACGTAGACGACGAAGGTGAAGAGGGCGAGGCCGATCGAGCCGAGGATGGGCCGCTGGAAGAGGAGCGTGACGGCGACGGCGAAGATGAGCGCGGCGAGCGCGGCCTTGATGACCGCGCCGCGCCACGTCGGGGGGCGATCGAGGCGCTCGGCGCGGCGAGCCGCCGCATCCTGCTTGCTGCCGGCCTTGCGCTCGGCCTCCGTGGGCTTGCGACCCGTGCGGCCGCGCGTCTCGATCATGCCGGCGGCGTTGCCGCGGTGCTTGGTGGGCCGGCGCTTGCGCTTGGTCTGGGCCATCGGTGCAGACACTCTAGGGCGCGAGGGCGGCTTCGAGCGTGCGCCGTCCGCGGGTCGGCAGGTCGTCCGGGTACCCCGTGAAGGCGGCGGCGGGCGGGAGGCCGACAACCTCCGCGGCGGCAACGGGCGCCAGGCGCTCCACCGCGGCGATCACCGCCGCCAGCGGGAGCACGAGGTGGTCCTCGACGTTCATGGAGACCTGCGCCACGCCACCTCTCCCGGGGAGCACGAGGCCGATCGCGCGCAGCCCGGGCAGGCCGTCCGGGCCACCCTCGCGGATGCGGGCGGCCACCGTCTTGGCGTCCTCCAGCGTCGCGGGCGGAGCAAGCTCGAGGTTGAAGGCGATCAGCGGCGGGCGTGCGGCGACGAGCACGGCGCCGCTCCGGGGATCGACGCGCGCCGGGCCGAAGTCGGGCGCGAGCTCGCCGCGGTCGACGCGCCGCGCGAGCGTGGTCACGCCGCCGCGGCGCAGCTGCGCACGGGTGCGACCGCGGGCGAGCGCGCCGTAGAGGAGCACCGGCAGCCCGGCGTCGGCGATCTCCGCGGCCGTCGCGAGCGCCTCGGCCAGCGCCGCGGGGCGCTGTGCGGCGTCGAGGAGGACGACGGGCGCGACGTCGAGCGCGCCGACGTGCGGGTGAGCGCCCGTGTGGGCGGTGAGATCGATATGCCGCGCGGCCGCCGCGGCGCCGCGACCGAGCGCCCGGCTCAGGCGTCCGGGCGCGCCCGCGAGCGTCAAGACGGTCCGGCCGTGGTCGGCGTCGGAGTGAACGTCGAGGATCCGCGCGTCGCCCCGCTCGGTGAACGCGGCCGCGATCGCCTCCAGGACCACCGGATCGGCGCCCTCGGAGACGTTCGGGACGGCGATGAGCTCGCGCACGCCGCCGAACGCTACGGCTCGCGATGCTTGGTCGCCCGGCGAGCGGCGACGGCGCCGACCGCCACGCCGACCACGCCGCTGACGACAAGCGTCACGAGGCCGACGATCCCGATCGCGGTGCCCCCCGCTCCGAGGCCGTCGCCGATCGCGGTGTAGGAGAACGCCCTCGGGGCGACTCCGATGGCGGTGCCCAGGGCGACCTGCCAGACCAGCAGACCGGCGAGGCCGAAGAGGTAGGAGCACGGCGCGTCCGGCACCACGGGCAGAAGGCGCTGGACGACGACCGCCCCGACGCCGTACCGCTGCAGCAGCCGCTCGATCGTCTGCACCCGCGGGCTCTCGAGCTCTCGCACGCCGTCGCGGCCGGCGGCGCGGGCGGCGAGCACCGCCAGAACGCTTGAGATAGTCGCGGCGGCCAGGGTGACGAAGAACCCCGTGGTGGTCCCGAACAGCAGTCCGCTCGTTCCCGCGAGGATCGGGCCGGGGACGAACGCGCTGCCCAGGAGCGCCGAGACGACGACGAAGGCGAGCGGCGCGGCGATCCCGAACGGCTCGAGCGCGTCACGCAGTCCGGCCTCGGACACCGGCGTGAACGCGAGGACCGCAACCGCGGCCACGGAGAGCACGCCGACGAACAGGCCGAGCCGGACCTTGGGGCTGGGCACGCGGCGAACCGTAGCGGCGGCCTCGGCGCCATCGCCAGAGCCGTCGGCCGTCGAGAGCGCCGGGCGACGTGCGACAATCGGACGTCCGAGGCTGGGTAGCTCAGCTGGTCAGAGCGCACGACTCATAATCGTGAGGTCGGAGGTTCGAGCCCTCCCCCAGCTATCGCTGCTCCGACGCGCCGGCCGACTAGGCTGGGCGATGTGAAGCGACTGCTGGCTCTCATCGTCGTGGTCCCGCTCGGCCTTCCGGCGGTCAGCGTTGCGGACCCCCTCAGCGGGACGCTCGTCGAGCGCCACGGCGACCCGGTTGCCGCGTTCACCCCCGCCGGCAGGGTCCCCGCCCGCGAGCATGAGGTCTCCTACGTCCTCCGTCGCGCACAAGGCACCGTCGAGCTCGCGGACGGCCAGGACGAGGAGCTCGTCGGCCAGCGCGTACGCGTCGAGGACGCCTCATCGGCCTCCGGTGTCCAGGGGCAAGCGCGCGCCGCCGACTCCACCCGCGTCGCCGCGGCCGCCGCACCGCGTGCACTCAAGGTCGCCGTGCTGCTGGTCAACTTCACGAACAACCGCTCGACCCCCTTCACCGCTGACCAGGTACGGGCGCGGATGTGGACGGCGGCGGATTCGGTCAACCAGTACTACCGCCAGCAGAGCAGCGAAGAGGTGTCGCTGGTCGGCCGTGACCGGACCGACGGCGACGTCTACGGCTGGTTCGAGCTGCCCATCTCCTCCACCGGCTGCGACTACGAGAGCTTCGCCCTCCAAGCTCGGCAGGCCGCCGCCGCCAAGAGCATCGACCTGTCCAGCTATGACCACGTGCAGTACCTCTTCCCGACGGTCGCCGACTGCAAGTTCGCCGGGCTCGGTGAGCTCCCGGGCCGGCAGACGTTAATCAACGGCTACCTCCAGACCAGGATCATGGCCCACGAGCTCGGTCACAACATGGGCGCCCACCACGCCGGCTCGAACTCCTGCACCGACGCCTCGGGCGCCAAGGTGGCGATCAGCGGCAGCTGCGCCTTCACCGAATACGGTGACCCCTTCGACGCCATGGGCAACGGTCCAAGCCTCATGAGCAGTTGGCACCGTGCCCAGCTGGCCCAGCTCCCGGCCGCCGGCCAGCGGACGATCACGACCTCGGGAAGCTACGAGCTCGCCAACGCCAACGACCCCGCGGCGAACGGGAGCAAGCTGATCCTCGTCCCGCGCAAGCGGGCAGGACAGCTGACTCGCGACTACTACGCGCTGGAGATCCGCCGGCAGTGGCTGCCCTTCGACAACTGGACATCCACCCAGCCGCCGGCGGCAGGCGTCTCGATCCGGCTGGTGCCCCGCATCACGGATCTGCTGCAGAGCCGGCTGATCGACAACGTTCCGTCGACGGCCGCGGTCACCGACGCCCCGCTGCAGCCGGGATCCACGTTCAGCGATCCCGACTACGGCATCCAGATCAGGAACCTCGGTGGCACCGAGCCCGCCGCGCTCGACATCACCGTTCCCGTCGTGCCCGACACGATCCCGCCGTCGCCCCCGACCGGCCTCGCGACCGTGCTGAACGGGAGCACCGTCGACGTCTCGTGGGGCGCGTCGACCGACGACGAGGCGTTCGGGCAGTACGAGGTGATCCGTGAGGGAGCCGTCATCGCGACCACCCGGGAGACCTCGTTCCGCGACACCGCCACCGCCGGGCTTGACAGCGCGACCTACCAGATCGCCGCGGTCGACCGTGCGGGAAACCGCGCGGCGGGCGGTACGTCCACCGTGCGCTTCCCGGACACGATCCCGCCGGATGCGCCCGGCTCCGTCCACGCGACGACGACGACCTCCAGCGCGTTCCTAACCTGGGCCGCGGCCGCCGACAATCGCGGCATCGACCACTATGAGGTGCTGCGCGACGGAGCGCTGGTCGGTAGTCCCAGCAGCACCTCCTATGGGGATAGCGTCACGCCGGGCGTGTACGCCTACGCGGTGCGCGCCGTCGACACGGCGAGAAACACGGGTCCGGCGAGCGTGCCGGTGACCGTCGACACCAGGACGAGCTCCGGCTCGGGGAGCGGGGCGAGCAGCACGACGACCAGCACGGCCACGAGCATCATCCGCCCGCCGATCGGGCCGCCGAGCAGCACCAGGGCGAAGGGCCCGACGCCCGTGCCTTCGGCGAAGCGCGTTCGGCTGATTTCCCCCCGGCCTGTCGGGAACACGGCTCGCGTGCCGAGGAGCGGCAGACTGACCTTCCAGGCCACCGGCGCCCGCTCGCTGTCGATCCGGCTGGGATCCAGGACGGTCAAGCTCGTCAGGCGGGCACGCTACACCTATGTGCTGCCGCGCAAGTACCGCCGGGCGGGCAAGGTCGTCCTGCGCATCACCGCCAGCAGCGGAAGCTTCGTACGGGCCGAGACGGTCACGTTCGTCGTACGTCTCGGCAGGATCACGAGCAGTCGCACGTAGGGCGATCAGCCGGATCGCTGACCCCCGCGGTCCTCCTTGTCAGCGCTGGACAAGGCCCGCCGTTGCATGTGAGCCGACGCTCCTGCGTGCCGTGCGCAACCGCGCCGAACAGGAGCGCCCCACGCCCGCCACGACTGAGCGCGAGCACGGCTCCGCGAGCCCGAGCGCCCCGGCGTGGGAGGCTTCTTCCATGCCCAGCGACTCCCGCACGTACGACCTCGTCCTGTTCGGCGCCACCGGCTTCACGGGCGGCCTGACGGCGGAGTACCTCGCCGGAAGCGTTCCCGCGGGAACGCGCTGGGCGCTTGCGGGCCGCAGCCGCGGCAAGCTCGAGGCCGTGCGCGACCGCCTTGCCCGCATCGCGCCGGAGGCCTCCGAGCTCGCGCTGCTGGAGGCCGACGTCACCGACGCCGGCTCCATGCGGGCGGTGGCCGAGGCGGCGCGGGTCGTGGCGACGACGGTCGGCCCGTACATCGAGTACGGCGAGCCGCTCGTGGCGGCGTGCGCCGCGACCGGGACGGACTACCTCGACCTCACGGGCGAGCCCGAGTTCGTCGACCTCATGTGGGCCCGTCACCACGCCGCGGCGCGGGCCAGCGGCGCGCGCCTGGTGCACTGCTGCGGCTTCGACTCGATCCCCCACGACCTCGGCGCGCAGTTCACCGTCGAGCAGCTCTCGACGGTGGGCCCCGTCTCGGTCAAGGGGTTCGTCCAGGCAGGTGGTTCGTTCTCCGCGGGAACGTTCCACTCCACCGTCACGGCGTTCGGGCGTGCGCGCCGGTACGCGAGGGTCGCCGCGCAGCGCAGGCGGCTGGAGACGTTCCCGGACGGCCGCGCCGCCCGAGCGGTCGTGGGCCGTCCGTACGTCGAGCCGGCCGTGGGCGCCTGGGCGATTCCGCTTCCCACGATCGACCCGGCGGTCGTCGTGCGCTCGGCGCACGCCCTGCCGGAGTACGGCCCGGACTTCCGCTACGGCCACCATGTCGCGGTCAAGCGGCTGGCGCTCGCGGCCGGGGGCGCCGCCGGCGTCGCGGGACTCTTCGCCGCCGCGCAGGTCCCGCCGCTGCGAAGGCGCCTGCTGGCCCGCATGACCTCCGGCGACGGGCCACACGAGGCCAAGCGCGCGGAGGGGTGGTTCAGGGTGACGTTCGTCGGCGAGGCCGGCGGCAAGCGCGTCGTCACGGTGGTCCGGGGCGGCGATCCCGGCTACGACGAGACGGCCAAGATGCTGGCCGAGGCCGCGCTCTGCCTCGTCCACGACGAGCTGCCGCAGACCGCCGGCCAGGTCACCCCGGCCGCGGCGATGGGGCACGCGCTGCGCGAGCGCCTGCAGCGCAACGGCATCTCCTTCGAGGTGGTGTCACCCGCCCGAGCGGCTGCGGCGTAGAGTCGTCCGCATGCGTGCGGGCAGATTTTTTCGTCGGGCCGGGCTCGCACTTGTCGTCTCGACGCTGGCGCTCGCGCCGGTCGCCCACGCGCAGAGCCGGGAGTTCGTGCCGCCGAGGGCGACGCCCGGGCCGCTCGGCTCGATCGCCGTCGACGGACCCGTGCTGGCCCTCGCGCAAATCGGCAACCGCGTCTATCTCGGCGGAAGCTTCTCCCGCGCGGGACCCATGTCAGGCGCCGCGGTGCGCCTCGACCGGGCTGGAGCGCCCGCCGGGCCGATGGCACGCGTGGAGGGGCAGGTCTTCGAGGCGGTCCCGGACGGCAACGGCGGCCTCTACCTCGGCGGCGCGTTCGGGGCGGTCGGCGGCGTGCAGCGGACGAACCTCGCGCACGTGCTGGCCGACGGCACGCTCGACCTCGCGTTCCGCGCCGACGTCGACGCGCAGGTCGAGGCGCTCGTCGTGGCCGGCGGCCGGCTCTACCTCGGCGGCGACTTCTCCGCGGTCAACGGCGCGTCGCGGCGCCGGCTGGCCGCGGTCGACCTCGTGTCCGGCGCGGTGGTGGAGAGCTTCGACCCCGGCGCGGACGCCCGCGTGCGCGCGCTCACCACCGACGGCACGCGCCTCTACGTCGGCGGCACGTTCCGCGGCCTTGCCGGCCGCAGCCGCAACGGCCTCGGCGCGATCGACCTCGACTCCGGCCGTCTCGACCCGGGCTTCGACGCCTCCTTCGACGGAGAGCTCGACGCCCTCGCCGTCGCGGGCGGGCGGCTGTACCTCGGCGGGGCCTTCGCGAATCTCGGGGGCCGCACCCGCTCGAACCTCGCGGCGCTCAGCACGGAGACCGGGGACGTCGACCGTGGCTTCTCGCCCGCGACCGATGGCCGCGTGTCGGTCCTCCTGCCTGTCAACGGACGCCTCGTGATCGGAGGCGAGTTCGGGCTCGCCGCGGGTCGGCTACGCCGGTCGGTGGCCGCGCTGGACCTCGCCACGGGCGACGCCGACGAGCGCTTCGACGTGCTCCTCGACCGCGACATCTACACGATCGCGGCGATCGGCGACCGGCTCTACCTCGGCGGGAACTTCACCCGGGTCGGGGCGGCGCGGCGCAACCACCTCGCCGCGGTCGACGCGACCACGGGCGCGGTCGACGGCTTCGACCCCGATCCCGACGACGACGTCTACGCGCTTGCGCCACTCGGCGAGGACATCGTCGCGGCGGGGCGGTTCGTCAGCGTGCCACGGGTGCGCCGGCGAAGCCTGGCGGCCGTCGACGCGCGCACGGGCGAGCTCGACGCGGGCTTCTCGCCCTTCGTGCCGGGAACGGTCCGGGCGCTCGCAACGATGAGAGGGCGACTCGCCCTAGGCGGGGAGTTCACGAGCGTCGGCGCACAGCGGCACCGCAACCTCGCCGAAGTCGACGCCACGACGGGCGCTCCCGCCGCGACGTTCCGGCCGCGGGTCAACGGGGCCGTGAACGCCCTGGCCTTCGACGGACGGCGGCTCTACGCGGGTGGGCGCTTCACCCGGGTGGGTACCGACCGGCGCCCGGCGCTCGCGGCGCTCGATCCCGAGGCGGGACGACTCGATGTCGGCTTCCCGGTGCTCGACGGCCGCAGGCCTCGGCTCTCGGGCACGGTGCACGCGCTCGCGCTCGACCGGGGCCGGCTCCTGGCCGGCGGGGACCTCGTCGTCGAACGAACGGTGCGGCTGCCGACAAAGAGCCGACGCCGGTTCGGTCGGCGCGCGTCCTTCGACGGGCTGCTGGCCTTCGAGCGCCGTAGCGGGCGCCGACAGCGCAGCTTCCGTGCGCGGATCGCCGAGGGCGTCCGGGCGCTGGCCCTCGAAGGCGGTCGGCTCTACGTCGGCGGCTCCTTCACGCGACGCGTCGGGACCCGCGTCGTGCGCCGGCGGGGCGAGCTGCCCGTGAAGGTCGCGGTGCTGCGGACGAACCTCGTCGCGCTGAAGCCGCGAAGCGGCAAGCCGTTCAAGCCGTTTCGCGTCCAGCCCGATGGACAGGTCCTCGCGCTCCTGGCCGAGCCGGGGCGGGTGCTCGCCGGCGGGGAGTTCAGGCTCGCGGCGGGCGTGCGGACCTGTCAGCTGGCGGCCGTCGACCCGGCCACCGGCCAGGTCGACCGCGACTACGTCCCCCAGCCGACGGGCGCCGTCGCCGCGCTGCTGCGCACGAACGACCGCCTCTACGCCGGCGGAGCGTTTCCCGGCTTCGGGCTCGGCCGGCAGATCTCCTTCGGCGCGCTGCCGGCCCTGCCCGTGCCGCCGCCACCCGGGTTGCCGACCATGAGCGCCAACCCTCCGCTCGCGCAGTGCTTCACGTCCGAGGCCGGAGGGTAGAGGGGTCGGCGTCACCCAACGCAGTCGAGGAGCATCGTGGTCGGAGTCGAGGGCATCGCAGACTGGATCGGCCGGGAGGTCGTCGACCGTGAGGGCGAGAAGGTCGGAAAGCTCGCCGACGTCTACTACGACACCGCCGACTCCG
>JAABUS010008879.1_pt1 | contig 10829 bp, 10 predicted proteins | sample 5560161 | NCBI WGS metagenome assembly JAABUS01 (sample SAMN10711885, study PRJNA513376) | rock metagenome | isolation source: Antarctica rocks | place: Antarctica: Victoria Land, Trio Nunatak nord | collected 2016-01-04
CAACGTGCTCGCGCTGATCGCCGGCGCGGCCGCGCTGCTGGCCCTCGTCGGGTACGCGACGGGCGTCGTCTCCCTCTACGGGGTGAGTCGTCTGACCCAGATGGCCGTACCCACCGCGCTGGGCATCATCCTCCTCAGCCTGGGCGTGATCTGCGCCCGGCCCGACCGGGGCCTGGCCCGCGTCCTCTCCGCGAATACTGCCGCGGCGGCCCTGGGCCGGCGCATCCTGCCGGCCGTCATCCTCGTGCCGACCACCCCTCGGGGTCGTCCGGCTGGCGGGTCAGAACGCCGGGCTCTACGGCACGAACGTCGGAACGTGGCTTCTGGTCACCGCGATCGTCGCCCTGCTGAGTCCGATGGCCTGGCGTCTCGTGAACACGCTTGCCCGCGCTGAGGGTGATCGTGAGGAGGCCCTCGAGCGCGCCATCGAAGCCCGCGCGGAGCTCGCGGTGGCCCGTGACGAGGCGCTCGAGGCGTCGCGCCTGAAATCCGAGTTCGTGGCCAACATGAGCCACGAGATCAGGACGCCGATGAACGGCGTCATCGGAATGACCGAGCTTCTGCTCGACTCGGAGCTCGACGAGGAACAGCGCCAGTTCGCGGGCACCATCGGCTCCTCGGGAGAGGCGCTATTGACGATTATCGAGGACATCCTCGACTTCTCGAAGATCGAGGCGGGCAAGCTCGAGCTCGACCCGATCGACTTCGACCTCCACGAGGCTCTGCATGATGCCTGCGATCTCCTGGCCGGGCGCGCCCACGACAAGGGGCTCGAGCTGGCGGTCTGTATCGACGACTCCGTGTCGACGCGCGTCCACGGCGATCCGGGGCGGGTGCGCCAGGTCCTCATGAACCTGCTCGGAAACGCCGTCAAGTTCACCGACCGTGGCGAGGTCGTGGTGAGAGTCACCGCCGACGGCGATCTCGTCCACTGCAGTGTCCGTGACACCGGGATCGGCATCGCGCCTTCAGCCCTGGAGCAGCTGTGGGAGTCGTTCTCACAGGCCGACGCCAGCACCACCCGCCGCTACGGCGGAACGGGCCTCGGCCTCACCATCGCGCGGCAGCTCGCCACCCTCATGGGCGGAGCGGTGGGCGCCGACAGCGAGCCCGGCCGCGGCACCACCTTCTGGTTCACCGCACGTCTGCCCCAGGCCGTCGACGCCGAGGCCCCGGAGGGCCCCCTGGCCCAACTCCGCGGCTTGACCGGGCTGATCATCGACGACAACGACACCAACCGGGCGATCTTCGAGCAGCAGCTGCACTCGTGGGGCATCGAGACGTTCAGTGCGGCCAGCGGGAAAGCGGCCCTCGAGACCCTCCGGTCGAGCGCATCCGAGGGCAAGCCCGTGGACTTCGTCGTCCTGGACTACGAGATGCCGGAGATGGACGGACTCGAAGTGGCCCGACGGGTGCGCGCGGATCCGGCCATTCCGGCGATGCCCATCGTGCTCGTAGCGTCGTCTCCGGTGGGGCCCGCGGCGGGACGAGAAGCCGGACTGGACCGCATGCTCCAGAAGCCTCTGCGCAAGTCGCGCCTCCACGCGTGCCTCATCGATCTTCTCGCCGGCCAACGCCCGGCCGAGCCCGGTCGTCGTAGGGAGCCGAGCGCGCGGGACGCCGACGGAGACCTCGACAGCGAGGCTCCCACCATCCTCGTCGCGGACGACAACCAGGTCAACCAGGCCGTGGCGCTGGTCATGCTCAGGAAGCGCGGCTTCCGGGCAGAGCTGGCGTGCAACGGAGCCGAAGCCGTCGAGCGGGTCGCCGCGCGCGAGTATGCCGCCGTGCTCATGGACTGCGAGATGCCCGACATGGACGGCTATCAGGCGACGGAGGCGATCCGCCGACGCGAGGGCGCCGAACGCCGTACTCCCATCATCGCGACGACGGCGCACTCGATGGTTGGCGACCGCGAGAAATGCCTGGCCGCGGGCATGGACGACTACCTCGCTAAGCCGCTCCGAACCGCAGATCTGGACGAGATACTCGGACGCTGGACCGGGGCGGGACGGCCGTCGGGGTCGGACGCCGTGGCGGCCGGCGTGGGCTGACCGAGGGCAAATCCCGGCTCACCCGGTCTCTACGGTCGCAACCCCCGCCCCTTCGGCCCGCCCGCCGCCTCCATTGCGACCAGCTCGTGCGCCCGCTCGGCCCAGTCGCAGAGGATGGGCCGGGTGTCGCGCGGGTCGATGATTTCTTCGATGCCGAAGCGCTCGGCGGTGCGGAAGGGCGAGCGCACGGCGTTCAACCGGTCCTCGATCTCCGCGCGGCGGGCCACGGGGTCGTCGGCGGCCTCGAGCTCGCGGCGGTAGGCCGCCTCGATGCCGCCCTCGATGGGGAGCGAGCCCCAGTCCCCGGAGGGCCACGCGTAGCGCAGGTTCAGCGCCTGGGCGTTGCCGTGGCCCGATCCCGCCACGCCGAAGACCTTGCGGACGATGATCGAGACCCACGGCACCTCGGCCTGGTAGGCCGCGAACACCGCGCGCGTGCCGCGGCGGATGGTGTTCGCCCGCTCGGCGCCGGTGCCGATCACGAAGCCGGGCTGGTCCACGACGTTCACCACCGGGAGGTGGAACTGGTCGCAGAGGTCCACGAAGCGGGCCAGCTTGTCCGAGGCGTCGCCGGTCAGCCCGCCGCCGTAGTGGTTCGGGTCCGACGCCAGCACCCCGACCGGCCGGCCGGCGAGCCGGGCGAGCGCGGTCACCGCCGACCGCCCGTACCGGGGGCCCATCTCGAACACCGAACCTCGGTCGAGCACGGCCTCGAGGATGCGCCGCACCGGGTAGGGCCGGCGGCGCTCTCGGGGCACGATCGAGAGGAGGTCCTCCTCGCGCCGGTCGGCCGGATCGGTGGCGCTCAGCACGGGCGGCGTCTCCCACACGCTCCCCGGCAGGTAGGAGAGAAAGCGCCGGAGCTGGTCGAGGGCGTCGTCCTCGTCGGCCGCCTCGGCGTCCACCGCCCCGGCGCGGGCCTGGGCGCGTGCGCCGCCGAGGGCCTCCTTGTCCGGTGCCTCGCCCATCGCCGCCGCCACGACCGGCGGACCGGCCACGAAGAGCTGCGCGGTGCCGCGCACGATGGTCGAGAAGTGCGAGGCCACCACGCGGGCGGCGCCGAGGCCCGCCACGGGGCCGAGCGCGGCCGCCACCACCGGCACGCGCGAGAGGTTGGCGACCGTCAGGTCCCACCCCGGCACGTGGGGCACGTAGGTGTAGCCCATGTCCTCGAGCGAGCGGACGCTGCCGCCGCCCCCGGTCCCGTCCACGAGGCGCACGAGCGGCAGGCGCAGGTCGTGGGCCAATCGCTCGGCGTAGACCATCTTCTGCCAGATGGCCGCGTCGGCGGCGCCGCCGCGCACCGTGAAGTCGTCGCCCTGGACCACCGCGCGGCGGCCGGCGATTAGGCCCTGTCCGATGACCATGTTGGCCGGCAGGAAGTCGGTGAGCTCCCCGTCCTTGTAGGTCCCGCGGCCGGCGATGGCCCCGGTCTCGCGGAAGGACTCGGCGTCGAAGAGGCGCTCGATGCGCTCGCGGACGGTGAGGCGGCCGCTCGCGTGCTGGCGCGCGACGCGCTCCTCGCCCCCCATGCGGCGGGCGAGCTCCTCGCGCCGGCGCAGCTCGTCGAGCTCGGGCTGCCAGGTCACGACGGGTGGCGGCTCAGCGCAGGGGGACGCCGAGCAGCCGCTCGAGCTCGGGCAGCGTGCCCTCGGCGCCGCGGTGGAGGACGGCCGTCATCCCCACCGCCTCCGCGCCCTGGCAGTTCTCGCGCAGGTCATCGACGAACACGCATTCCTCGGGCGCCAGGCCGACCCGCTCGGCGCCCAGGCGGAAGATCTCCGGTCCCGGCTTGTTGAGGCCCACCTCGCCGGAGATGACCACCGCGTCGAAGAGGGAGTCGAAGCGCTCGCGGGCGTAGGTCACCCCATTGCCCCACGAGTTCGAGATCAGCCCCGTCCTCACGCCGGCGCCGCGGGCGGTCTCGACCGCCGCCATCATCGGCTCGTCGGGGTGCACCCCCGCGAACAGGCGCTCGATGAGGCCGTCGGTCTCGCTCACGCCGAGCAGCGGGCCGAAGCGCCGCTCGAACTCCTCCTCGCCCACCTCGCCCCGCTCGAGCTGCCGCAGCAGGGTGCGGGCCTCCTCGTCCTCCTTGAACAGCCGCTTCACGGAGCCGGGATCGATGCCCTCCCGCTCGCCGAACTCGCGGAAGGAGCGGAAGACGTCGGTGGTGAGGACCCCGCCGAAGTCGACGAGCAGGCCGTTCACGACGGCGCGGGCTGGCGGGTGATCTCCCGGGCCGCCTCGGCGATCTCGGGCACGCCGCTCTCCAGCATCGCGAACCACTCGTCGTCGGTCGTGCCGGCCCGGTACCGGGCGTAGGAGCCCTCGAGGAAGACGGCCGACTTCCACAGGGCGAGCGCCTGGTACCAGCGGAGATCCGACATGGACCGGCCGGTGCGCTCCTCGTAGCGGACGAGCAGCTCCTCCCGGGTCGGGAAGCCCTCCGCCTTCGTCACGCTCGAGAGCTTGAAGAGCATGGTGTCGGGGTCTCCGGGCTGGGCGTAGGTGGCCGTGAGGTACCCGAGGTCGGCCAGGGGGTCCCCGATGGTGGCCAGCTCCCAGTCGAAGACGGCCACGAGCGAGGCCGGTGCGCGGGGCCCGAACATGGTGTTGCCGAGGCGGTAGTCGCCGTGGACGATGGTGGCCGGGGGCGATTCGGGAAGGTGCTCGCGAAGCCAGCGGGCCACCTCCTCGACGGCCTCGACCTCGCGGGTCTTGCCCTGGTCCCACAGGCCGGAGAAGCGCTTGATCTGGCGCTCCAGATACCCCGACGGCTTGCCGAAGCCCTCGAGCCCGGCGGCCCGCCAGTCCACCGCGTGGATCTCCGCCAGCGCGTCGATCAGCTCGAACGCCATCCGCTCGCGCTCCTCAGGCCGGTCGAGGGCCCGCGGAAGCTCGGAGGTCACGACCGAGCCTTCGAGGTACTCCATCACGTAGAAGGGCACGCCGAGGATCGACTCGTCGTCGCTCGTCGAGAGGACCTTCGGCACCCGCACCTCGGTGCCGTGGATGGCCTCGAGCAGACGCGCCTCGCGGAGCACGTCGTGGGCCGAGGGGGGAAGCGGCGGCCGCGGCGGGCGCCGCAGCACGACGCACGCGTCTCCGCGCCGAACGAGGTAGGTGATGTTCGAGTGTCCCTCCCCGATGCGCTCGGCCTCGAGGCGCCCCGAGCCGAGGCCGTGGGCGTCGAGGTGCGCCTCGAGCGGCTCCCGGACGATGAGGGGGGAGAGCTCTTGGTCACGCGCCTCGGCGGCCGTGTCCACGATCTCGCGGTCGCTCACGGCGCGCACTTTGGCAGGTTCGGCGCGTTGCGGGACGAAGAAACCGCGCCCGGCACCGCATCCGCGCCGCCAGAGCCGTGCTGGCTTCGAGATGCCCTGCCGGCCGCACCCTGCGGCTGCCGCCCCCCGACACGAATGGTGCCCATGCCCAAGAGTCCGCTCCTCGTCCTCGCCCTCCTGCTCGTCGCTCTCGTGGCGCCGTCATCGGCCTCCGCCTCGCCGATCGACCTCGTGGCCGACTGCAACGCCGACGGCGACCTCGACCGCCGTTACTCGGCCACCGACTACCGGGCGGTTCTCGCCCAGGGCTCGGCTGAGCTCTCCTACTCCGGCGGCTGCACCACCCTGTTTCGCCAGGGGCTCCTGACGTCCCGGACGATCAAGGTGCGCCGCGGGAAGGCCAGCATCCGCATCATCTGCCCGGCCAGCGGCCGCGGCCGGCTCGTGCTGAGCCGCAACGGCTCGACCAGCCTGCGCTGCCGTGCCAACCGCACGATCCGCGTCAGCGCGCGGGTGCGTCGCCCGAGCACGAAGACGCGCGCCACGGTCATCGTCGGCCGCGAGCGGACGTCCTTCATCATCTCGCTGAAGCGCTAGCCGTCCTCGGGTCACCCGGCCGGTCCGCACCGCGCGTGACCGGCTCCGGGTACCCCCGGCCGTGTGGACTACGGTGCGATGTCGCCGAGGTGGCGCACGTTCGCCACGTCGTCGGCGTCCTCGCTCGGCCGGGCGTCGAACCAGGCGTCGAGCATCTCCTCGAGCGTGGCCGCGGTGGTGAGGCGCAGGGAGAGGACGAGGGCGTTCGCGTCGTTCCAGCGCCGCGCCCCGCGGGCCGTCTCCGCGTCGGCGCACAGGGCGGCCCGGACTCCGGGCACCTTGTTCGCGGCGATCGATGCTCCGGTGCCCGTCCAGCAGCACACGACAGCCTGATCCGCGCGCCCCTCGGCCACGTCGCGGGCGGCGCGCTCGCTGGCCCACGCCCAGTTTTGGGGCTCGCCCTCGGCCAGGGCGCCGTGGGGCAGCGGATCGTGGCCGCGGCGCCGAAGCTCTTCCACGAGCGCGTCCGCGACGCCCGTGCGCTCATCGCAGGAGACGGCGATCCTCACCCGGCGAGCATAGAAGTGGCGCGTTCCTATGATCGCCGCGTGGCCGTCACCCGTCCCCGGGTCCGGGCGCCCGAGCTCCGCGGCTCCGGCGGCTGGATCAACGTGCGGGCGCCGCTCAGCCTCACCGAGCTCCGCGGGAAGGTGGTGCTGCTCGACTTCTGGACGCTGGCCTGCATCAACTGCATTCACGTCTTGGAGGAGCTTCGCGCCCTCGAGGAGCGCTTCGCGGACGTGCTCGTCGTGGTGGGCGTGCACTCCCCGAAGTTCCCGCACGAGACCGACCACGAGGCGGTGGCGCGCGCGGTGGCGCGGCACCGGGTGGCCCACCCGGTGCTCGACGACCCGGAGATGCGCACCTGGCAGGAGTACGGCGTGCGGGCCTGGCCCACCCTCGTCCTCATCGACCCCCAGGGCTACGTCGTGGGCGGGGTCTCCGGCGAGGGGCACGGCGACGCGCTGACCCCGGTCATCGAGGAGCTGGTGGCGAGCGCCGAGGGCGCCGGCACGCTCCGTCGAGGGCCGGTCGAGACTGAGTCCGTGCAGCCGGAGCCCGCCGCCCTCGCCTTTCCCGGCAAGGTGGCCTCGGACGGGGGCGAGCGGCTGGCGGTGGCCGACACCGGCCACGATCGCGTGCTCGTCCTCGGGCTCGACGGCGTCGTGCAGGCCGAGCTCGGCCCGTTCGCCCAGCCCCAGGGCGTGCGCTTCGACGGGGAGGCGGTGGTCGTGTGCGAGACGGCGGCCGGACGGGTGTGGCGCGCGCCGACCGACGGGGCGCCGTACGAGCTGCTGGCCGAGGACATCTCCTCGCCGTGGGACGTCGTGCGCGCCGACGGGCGGTTCGTGGTCTGCGAGGCGGGCCGCCACCGTCTGTGGGCCATTGACGCGGAGGGCCCCCGGCCCATCGCGGGCACCGGAGGCGAGAGCATCGTGGACGGCCCCGCGGCCGAGGCGCTGCTAGCCCAGCCCTCCGGCCTCGCCGCCCTGCCGGGCGGGGGTGTGGCCTTCGCCGACTCCGAGGTCTCCGGGCTGCGCACGCTGAAAGAGGGGCGCGTGGACACCCTCGTCGGCCAGGGGCTGTTCGAGTGGGGCACCGCCGATGGCCCTCGCGCGGAGGCGCGCATGCAGCACCCCCTCGGGGTGGCGGCGGCGCCCGACGGCGCCCTCTTCGTGGCCGACACCTTCAACGCCCGCCTCCGCGTCTGGCGCGACGGCCGGCTGGCCACCCTGCCTGTCGAGGGCCTCGACGAGCCGGGCGGCCTCGACCTCCTGCCCGACGGGCGCCTCGTGGTCGCCGACACCGGCCACCACCGCGTGGTCATCGTCGATCCGCAGACCGGCCACGCGGCCCCCCTCGAGATCACGGGGGCGGGCGGAGGCCGTGATGCGCCGAGCCCCCGTCCTGTCACCGAGGTGGAACCGCTCGGCCGCATCGAGCGCCCGGGCGGGGCCGAGCACGTCATCGAGCTCGCCCTCGACCTCGGCGAGGACGACCTCGACCACTCCTCGGGTCCGCCCGTGTGGCTCACGGTCTCCGCCGAGCCCCCGTCGCTGCTCGGCCCGGGGCCCACGTCCTGGCGCCTCGACGCCCTGCCGGCGCGCGTCGAGTTCACCCTCGGAGCGTCCGGCGGGCGGGGGCGCATCGCGGCCGAGCTCCGCGCCGCGGGCTGCTCGGACACGGTGTGCCGGGTCCACACCCGGCGGGCCGTCTGGGACGCCGTCCTCGGCTGAGATGGGCTGAGAGGTGCCCGAGCTTCCCGAGGTCGAGATCACCGCGCGCCGCCTCGACCGCGCGCTCAGCGGCGTCGGCGTGGAGTCCGTGCTGGCCCCCGGCATGGTGACCATGAAGACCTTCGACCCACCCCTCGACGCCCTCGTGGGAACCTCGGTCTCGGGCGTCCGCCGGGTGGGGAAGATGCTGGTCTTGGAGTTCGGGGAGCTGGCCGTGCTCGTCCACCTCATGTCCGCCGGGCGCCTTCAGCTCTTCGCGGAGCGCGCCTCCCTCCGCGACCGCCGCTCCCGGCTGCTCGTCCGAACGGCCGACGGCCGCGAGCTGCGCCTGCGCGAGTTCGGCACCCAGCAGCGCGCCTGGGCCAAGCTCGTCCCGATCGGGGAGGTGGACGCCCAGGAGGAGGTCTCCTCGCTCGGACCCGAGGCGTGGCCGCCGCCGCCGCTCGAGGAGTTCGCGCGGATCGTGGACCAGCCGCGCCACCTGCACTCGCTGCTCCGCGACCAGCGGACCATCGCGGGGATCGGCCGCTCGTGGGTCGACGAGATCCTCTGGACCGCGTACGAGTCACCCTTCCGGTCGGGCTCCGACCTGCCCCCGATCGAGGTGGAGCGCCTCCACCGGGCGGTGGACGACGTCCTCGGGGGCGCCCTGGCCCACTACGAGGAGGTGGTGGGCGACTCCCTCCCCGACAAGGCGCCGATGCCGCTCCAGGTTCACCGCCACCACGGCGAGCCCTGCCCCCGCTGCGGTGCCACCCTCGAGGCCATCTTCTACAAGGACCGTGTGACCACCTACTGCCCCGCCGAGCAGACCGGCGGGCGGGTCCTGAAGGACCGCCGCCTCTCGCGGCTCCTGCGATGAGCGAGAGCGTGTGGGACTACCCGCGCCCGCCGGCGCTCGAGCCCGTCGGGCGCCGGGTGCGGGTCGAGCTCGGCGGCGTGGTCATCGCCGACTCGGTGCGCGCACTCCGTGTGCTCGAGACGAGCCATCCGCCGACGATCTACATCCCGCCCGAGGATCTCGCGCCGGGGCACTTCACCCCCGCGTCGGGCTCGAGCCTGTGCGAGTGGAAGGGTCGCGCCTCCTACCTCGACGTGGCGGCGGGGGACCGGCACGAGCCGCGGGCCGCCTGGTTCTACCCCCGTCCGGTGCCTGCCTACACCGCGCTGCGCGATCACGTGTGCCTCTACCCCGGCCGGATGGACGCGTGCTTCCTCGACGAGGAGCGGGTGCAGGCCCAGCCCGGCGACTTCTACGGCGGCTGGATCACCGCGGACATCGAGGGGCCCTTCAAGGGGGCGCCCGGCACGCTCGGCTGGTAGCGGCACGCGCCCGCTCGTCGGGGGCGCTCCTACCCTTTCCCTTGTGGGCTCCGTGGCCACGCTCGGCGACTCGGTCTCCTCCTTCCTCGGAGCGGTCGAGGCCTTCCTCACGAACCTCGCGTCGGTGCGATGGGGCCTCCTGCTCGCCGGCGTCCTGCTCCACGGGGCCTTCGTCGGCCTTCGCTCCCGTGCGTGGTTCAACACGCTGCGGGCGGCCTATCCCACCGAGCGCTTCCGGTGGCGAAACGTCTGGGCGGCGCAGACGGTCTCCCTCGGCATCAACTCCGTGATCCCCGCGCGCGCGGGCGACCCGGCCCGCCTCTACCTCACCAAGCAGTCGATCCCCCGGTCGAGCTACTCCACGGTGGGCTCGTCCTTCCTCGTCGAGAGCGTCTTCGACTCGGCCGTGGGCGTCGTGCTCCTGCTCTTCGCCGCCGCCCAGGGCGTGCTGCCCGACCTGCCGAGCCTCTCGCGCCTTCCCGCGTTCGACCTCGCCTACCTGGCCCGACACCCGGACTTCGCCCTGTTCCTGCTCACCGCCCTGCTCGTGGGCGCCTGGGTGGCCGTGGGCGTGCTATCGGCCCGCGTGCGCGCCTTCTGGTCCCGCGTGCGCCAGGGGCTGACCATCCTCGGCAACCGGCGCCGGTACCTCCGCGAGGTGGCCGCCTACCAGGCCGTGGCCTGGATCGCCCGCCTGGGGGCGTTCTGGCTCGTGCTCGAGGCGTTTCACATCGGCGGCTCGGTGCGCGGTGTGCTGCTCGTGGCCGCGGTCTTCGGCCTGGCGAGCCTCGTGCCCTTCACGCCGCAGGGGGCCGGCGCCCAGCAGGCCCTGCTCGCCGTGGTCTTCGCCGGCGTGGCCGGCACCTCGCAGGTGGCCGCCTACTCCGTGGGGCAGCAGCTCTCGCTGGCCGCCTTCAACGTGCTCATGGGCTTCCTCGCCCTCGCGCTCGTCTTCCGAACCACCGACTGGCGCTCGATCATCCGCCGTGACGGGAGCGAGATCCGCGGCGACGAGGCGCCGAGGCGGGAGGCCGCGTCGGTCTGAGTCAGGTGCCGAAGCCCTCGCGGGCCTCGCGCACCAGGGTGACCGCCTCGGGGAACATCGTCCCCATCGCCTCGCGGAGCTGGCGCGCCTGATCCTCGGCGTTGCCCTGGAGGTTCATGCGGTTGATGCCGGCGACGGTCATGTCCACGGCGAGCTTGATGGCGTTGTCGGCCCACGCCACCTTCTGGGCGCCCTGCATGTTCTCCGCGAGCTCGGCCATCCGGCGCCGGAGCTCCTCCGGGTCGCCGAACATGCCAAAGGGATCCTCCGAGGACATGATCCGAGT
>JAABUS010008881.1_pt1 | contig 10826 bp, 8 predicted proteins | sample 5560161 | NCBI WGS metagenome assembly JAABUS01 (sample SAMN10711885, study PRJNA513376) | rock metagenome | isolation source: Antarctica rocks | place: Antarctica: Victoria Land, Trio Nunatak nord | collected 2016-01-04
CAACTCGTGGTCGGAGTTGTCGTCGCGCCGGAACTGCTTGACGTCGATCACCTTGCCGTGGACGCCGTGCGGCACCCGCAGCGAGGTGTCCTTCACCTCGCGCGCCTTCTCGCCGAAGATCGCCCGCAGCAAGCGCTCCTCGGCGCTCAGCTCCGTTTCGCCCCGCGGCGTCACCTTCCCGACGAGGATGTCGTTCGGCCGCACCTCGGCCCCGATCCGGATGATCCCGTTCTCGTCGAGGTTCGCCAGGCTTTCCTCGCCCACGTTCGGGATGTCGCGGGTGATCTCCTCGGGACCGAGCTTGGTGTCCCGCGCTTCCGTCTCGTACTTCTCGATGTGGATCGAGGTGAAGACGTCGTCGCGGACGAGCCGCTCGCTGATCAGGATGGCGTCCTCGAAGTTGCCGCCTTCCCACGGCATGAACGCGACCAGCACGTTCTGCCCCAGCGCCAGCTCGCCCTGCTCGGTGGAGGAGGAGTCGGCGATCACCTCGCCGAATTCGACCCGCTGCCCACGGCGGACGATCGGCCGCTGGTTGATGCAGGTGTCCTGGTTCGAGCGGACGAACTTCTGGAGGTTGTAGGCATGCTCCGCCCCCTCGTCGTCGACGAGGTGGATCTGCTTGCCCGTCACCGCCGTCACGGTCCCGGCGTGGCGCGACACCACGACCTGGCCCGAATCCTTGGCCGCCTGGTACTCCACGCCGGTGCCGATCACCGGCGCCTGCGGTTGCAGCAGCGGCACCGCCTGCCGCTGCATGTTGGCCCCCATCAGCGCCCGGTTCGCGTCGTCGTGCTCCAGGAAGGGGATGAGCGCCGTCGCCACCGAAACGACCTGCTTCGGCGACACATCCATGTAGGAGACCTGCTCGGCGGGCACCACCGGGAAGCGGTGACCGCCGCCCATCCGGACAATCACCTGCTCCGGAATGAGGTGGCCTTGGTCATCGAGGGGCGTGTTCGCCTGGGCGATCATCACCTCCTCTTCGCGGTCGGCCGAGAGGTAGTCGATGATCTCCGAGGCGATCGGCTTGATCCGGACGATCTTGATGCCGGCCTCGCGCACCCGCGCCGCCAGCCCCTCGTCGATCGTGGTGCCGGCCGCCGCCAGCATCTCGCCCGACGCCGGATCGACCACATCGTCGCGGAGAACCGCCCCCTCCATCGGGATCACCGGATCATCGACCGTGAGGGACGAAATAACGCGCCGGTACGGCGTTTCGATAAAGCCGTACTGGTTGATCTTGCCGTAGGTCGCCAGCGACCCGATCAGCCCGATGTTCGGCCCTTCCGGCGTCTCGATCGGGCAGATCCGGCCGTAGTGCGACGGATGCACGTCGCGCACGTCGAACCCGGCCCGGTCGCGGCTGAGACCGCCGGGGCCGAGGGCCGAGAGCCGCCGCTTGTTGGTCAGCTCGGCCAGCGGGTTGGTCTGGTCCATGAACTGGGAGAGCTGGCTGCCGCCGAAGAACTCCCGCACCGCGGCCATCACCGGCCGGGTCGTGCTGATCAACCCCTGCGGCGTCACCGTCTCCGGGTCCTGGATCGTCATCCGCTCCCGGATGCCCCGCTCCAAGCGCTGGAACCCCGTCCGGACGTGCATCTGGATCAGCTCGCCGTTGGCGCGCACCCGGCGGTTGCCGAGGTGGTCGATGTCGTCCGGCTCGCTCAAGCCGTTGTTGAGCCGGATCATCTCGCGGATGATCTCGACCAGGTCGTCCTTCGTCAGGATCCGGGTCTCCGGCCGCGCCTCGTAGGCCAGGTTCCGGTGCAGCCGCTCGTTCAACTTGAAGCGGCCGACGCGGGCCAGATCGTAGCGCCGGTCGTTGAAGAACAGGTTCTCCAAGAGCGAGGTCGCGTTGTCCCGCGTCGGCGGGTCGCCCGGCCGGATCCGGCGGTAGAGTTCGATCAGCGCCTCTTCCCGCGTCTTCGTCGGCTCCTTGTCGAGCGTCGTCGCGATGAACCGCCGGTCCGGGTTCGTGTCGACGTCGGCGAAGGCCGCCAGCAGGTCCTCGTCGGACTCGAGCCCGATCGCCCGCAGCAGGATGGTCACCGGCATCTTGCGCTTGCGGTCGACCTTGACCGAGAGCACATCGCGATTGGACGTCTCGAACTCGAGCCACGCCCCCCGGTTCGGGATCAGCTTGGCGCCGGCCAGCAGCTTGCCGGTCGTCAGGTCGGGGTTGCGGTCGAAGTAGACGCCCGGCGAGCGGACCAACTGGGAGACCACGACCCGCTCGGCCCCGTTGATGATGAAGGTGCCGTCGCTGGTCATCATCGGGAAATCGCCGAGGAAGATACCGTCCGGCCCGGTCTCCTTGATCTCGCCCGTCTCGCGCATCACGAGGCGGGCCCAGATCCGGAGCGGTGCCGCGTAGGTGATGTCGCGCTCGCGGCAGTACGCCTCGACGATCCGCGCATCCTTCTTGGCGCGCTCCTGCTCCTCCCCCTTCGCCATCCGGGCCCACGGCTCGTCGAAGCGGAAGTCGAGGAACGTCAGTTCCATCTTCTTGTGGTGGTCGGTGATCGGAGAGATTTCTTCGAGCAGCTCCCGCAGCCCCTCCTCCTTGAACCATTGGAAGGATTCGATCTGGACTTGCACCAGATCCGGCATTTCCCACACCGTCGGGATGCGCGAGTAAGAGCGCCGCCCGATCCCCGTGTTGGAAATGACCCGGCGCTGCCGCGCCTCGGCCGCGTCGTCGATCCCGATGCCGCGTGTCGTCGCGATCACCACGGACTCGTCTCCTCCAGCATCCGGCTCGGGGAGCGCCGCCCACACCGAGCTCGTCGCGAATCGTCCAGGAACATCGCCCAGCACCCGCCCGCCCTCAACGAGCCGAGGCTTGGACGCGAGCTACCATGTCAGCCAGAAACAGGAAAACGGGAGGGCAGAAGCTCCCCCTCCCCGGTCATTGACGGTATAATGCCGATTCGTCCGCACACCCCGTCCAGCCCTCGCGCCATCCGGACAGCCTTTACGGACAGATTTTGCCCGATGGATCGAACGAGTATTGTATCCGCCGGTACACGTTCTGTCAACCCATTTTGGGCGGGGCAACGCGGCCGGCGGCGAGAATTCCCCGCCGCCGGGCCGCGTCTCGATCCAGATTTGGGCGCCCTATGCGCTCGGGGTCGCTCCCGCCTGCGGCGTCCCGCCGACCTCGGCGGCCATCGGCTCCACATTCGAGAGCACGTAGTTGGCGCAGTCGGCGAGGTAGAGGTAGCGCGCCACGTCGGGGTCCTCGATGGTTTCCCGCGTCACAATGGTGGCGCCGGTCACGTACTGCTTCGGCTCGATCGGCTCGCCGGTCGTCAGGTAATCGTGCAGCAACTGGACCGCGATCTCGCCGATGTCGCCTGGGTGCTGGGCGATCAGAAGGTCGACGACCTCCGACTGCAAGTCTTGCACCTGGGCCGGACCGGCGTCGAACCCGACCACCTGGACCTCGCCGGTTCTGCCCTGCTCGCGAACGCCCGCCGCGGCACCCTGGGCGGAGAACAGGTTGGTCCCGAAGATGCCCGCCAGGTCGGGGTCCGACTGGAGCCTGGCGCTGACGATCGCCGCCGCCCGGTTGGCGTCGTTGTCGCAGTATTCCTGGCCGAGGTACTCGATGTCGGGGAAGTTGGCCAGCTCTGCCGCGAAGCCCTGCTCCCGCTGGTCCGTGGTCGAGACGCCCGGCTTGACCACGAACACCTTGCCGGAGCCGCCGATCCCCTCCGCCAGACCGCGGGCCGCGAGCCGGCCGCCCTCGACGTTATCGGTCGAGACATCGGCAAGCTGGATGTCGCTGTTGATCGTGGTGTCCACGCAGAGGACCGGCACCCCGGCGTCGATCGCCGCCTGGATCGGCGCGATCATGCCTTGGGCGTCGTTCGGCGCCATCATGATCGCGTCCGGTTGGGTCTGGACCACCGCGTTCAGGATCGGCGTCTGGAGCGATTGATCGAACTGCTCGGGACCCTGCGTTTCGAGCTCCATGTTGCCGAGCGCCTCGGCCTTCGCCCGAGCCCCGCAGTCCATCGTGATGTAGAAATTGTCGCCGATCACGCCCTGAATGAAGACCACCCGGAACGGCCCCTCCTGGCGCGCCCGCGTCCGCAGCGCCGGAGCCCCGAAGAGCCCGACCGAGAGCGCCGCCCCGGCACCGCCGACCACGACCGTCCGCCGATTGACCGTCAGATTCTTGCCCGTCGCCATCGTCATCTCCCGCTTCGTCCTGGCATCGCGCCCGTGCGGCTCACGGCCGCGGCTAGGGTAGCAAGCCGCCACGAGGGGCGCAATGTCCCGGGTCGTCGTCGGGTCCGCCTACATCCGCTCTTCGGCCCGTCGGCGTCGTTGGTCCAGCCAGACCGCGACGATCAGGACGACGCCGACCGCCACGTTCTGCCAGAACGACGGCACCCCCGAGATGACCAAACCGTTCCGCAGGACCACCGGGATAAAGGCGCCGATCACCGAACCGCCGATCGTGCCGAGGCCGCCGAAGAGACTCGTGCCGCCGATAACTGCGGCCGAGATCGCCGCCAGGTTATCCGACTGGTGGGTCCCGACCGAGGCGGTGCCGAACCGCATCAGGTCGAACGTGCCGGCGACCCCGGCCAGCAACCCGCTCACGATGTAGACCTTCAGCAGGTGGCGGTCGACATCGATGCCCGCCCGCCGCGCCGCCGCCGCGTTCGAGCCGATGGCGTAGGTATAGCGGCCGAATCGGGTCCGATTCAGGGCGACCGCCGCGACGACGGCGATGAAGAAGGCGATGACCATCGGCGGAATCAGCCGGAAGTGAGGACCGAGCGGCGTCCCCGCGAGCAGGTTGCGCAGCCCGATCTCGTTCTGGATCGCCGGCGGCACCCCCGCCACGGTCGTCCCGCCCGTCATCAGTTGGGCGATGCCCAGGAAGATGCCGAGCGTGCCCAGGGTGACGATGAACGACGGGAGCTGGAGCCGCGTCACGAGGATGCCGTTGACCACGCCGCACACGACGCCGGTCAGGACTCCGAGCACCAGCCCGACCGGGATGCCGATGTGCTGGTTCGGAAACTGGTAGCTCTGGGTCTCCGCGAGCGTGCCCGAAAACCGGATCATCGCCTTCGCCGCGACGACGGCCGACAGGATCAGGATCGAGCTGATCGAGAGGTCGATCCCCGCCGTGATGATGACGAACGTCACCCCGATCGTCAGCAGGAGCAGCTGCGACGTGTCCACCAGCACGTTGTTGAGGTTCGGCAGGCTGAGGAAGATGAACCCGCGCACCGCGAAGAACACCACCACGATCAGCGCCAGGATGATCAGCGTGAACGAGTTGCTCAGCTTGGCGAACACGCCGGGCCGCGCCCCGATCTCCGGCGCCGCGGGGTTCTCACGAGCCAACCGCGGCCCCTTCCCCTGTCACGCCCCGTCGGACCGACCCGGTCATCGCCGAGACCGCATCGTCGATCGACGCCGTCTTCGGGTCGAGGTGCGCCACCACCTCGCCGAGCCGGATCACCACAATCCGGTCGGCCACCTCGAACACGTTCGGCATGTTGTGGCTGATGAACACGACGGGGATGCCCGTGTCCCGCACCTGGCGGATCAAGTCGAGCACCATCGCCGTCTGGGCCACGCCGAGCGCGGCCGTCGGCTCGTCCATGAAGACGATCTTGCTGGCCCACATCACCGCCCGCGCCACGGCGACGCCCTGACGCTGGCCGCCGGAAAGCGTGACGAGCCGGCGCCCAAGGTTCGGCACCCGAACCCGCAACCGGTCGAGCTGGGACTCCGTCTCCCGCTGCATCCGGGCGCCGTCGAGGAACCCGAGCGCCCCGGCAACGCCGGGTTGAAGGTACTCGCGGCCGAGAAAGATGTTCGCGACCGCGTCGAGGTGAGGCGCGATCGCCAGGTCCTGGTAGACGGTCTCGATCCCCAGCGCTCGCGCTTCCTGCGGCGACGAGAACCGAACCGGGCGGCCGTCAAACACCATCTCGCCGCCATCGTGCGGCAACACGCCCGTCAGCACGTTGACGAGGGTGGACTTGCCGGCGCCGTTGTCGCCGATCAAGGCCACGACTTCGCCAGGAAATACTTCGATCGAGACATCGCGGAGGGCATGCACGGGTCCGAAGTGCTTGTCGATGCCGGAAGCCCGGAGAACCGGCTCCCGCGCATCGCCGGGTTGGCGTACAGTCATGTCGTCCTCGGGAGGCTGAGGCAGGAACAGGAATCTGTCGGGCGACACTCTATCCCGATCCACCCGGTCGTCAACCCCTCCCCGTCATCGCCAGATGGAGAGAGCCGTCGTGTCCGAACCGACGACGACGCGCGAAACCGGAAGCGTCGGGGTGCTGGCCGCAGCGAAGATCGTCCTCGGCGTTGCCGGTGGCATCGCCGCCTACAAGGCCGCCGACCTCAGCAGCAAACTCGTCCAGGCCGGGGCGCGGGTCGATGTCGTCCTCACCCCGGGAGCCCTCCGGTTCCTCCAGCCGCTGGTCTTCAACGCGATCACCCGGCGCCCGGTCCATACCTCGGCCTGGGAACCCTGGACGGCCGACGCGGCCGGGCACGTCTCCCTCGCCCACGGCGCGGACGTCCTCCTCGTCGCTCCCGCCACCGCCAACACGATCGCCCACCTCGCACTCGGTCTTGCCGACGACCTCCTCGGCACGATCGCCCTCTCGACGCGGGCGCCGCTCCTCCTGGCCCCGGCGATGGAGCACAACATGTGGCACCACCCGGCGGTCCAGGCCCATCTCGCAACGCTCCGCGCCCGCGGCGCGCTCGTCGTCGGACCCGACGCCGGTCGACTCGCCTCCGGCTTGGTCGGCGACGGGCGGCTCGCTCCCGTCGAGCACATCGTCGGCGCGCTCCGCCTCCTGCTCGGGCGGGCGGGACCGCTGGCGGGGGCGCGGGTGGTCGTCACCGCCGGCCCGACCCACGAACCCCTCGACCCGGTCCGCTTCCTCGGCAACCGCTCCAGCGGCCGGATGGGGTTCGCCATCGCCCAGCAACTGCTCGACCGGGGCGCGGCCGTCCACCTCGTCGTCGGCCCGACCCCGCTCCCCTTGCCCTATGGCGCCGAGGTCACACCGGTCGAGACCGCCAACGAGATGCTGGCGGCAACGAGGGGTGCCGTGGAGGGAGCGGACGTCCTCGTGATGACGGCCGCGGTCGCCGACTTCCGGCCCGCCGTCACGGCGACGCAAAAGATCAAGAAGCAAGCGGGCCAGGACACGCTCGACCTGCCCCTCGTCCGCAATCCCGACATCCTCGCCACGATCGATCGTCCGGGGTTGATCAAGATCGGGTTCGCGGCGGAGACCGAGAACCTGGTCGCCAACGCCGAAGCGAAGCTCCGCGCCAAAGGGCTGGCGATGATCGTCGCCAACGACGCGACGGCGACGATCGGCAGCCCCACGAGCACCGCGACCTTTCTCCGGCGAGATCGGCCGGCGCGACCGCTGCCGGATCTGCCGAAGGACGATCTGGCGTCCTTGATCGCCGACGAATTGGTCGCGCTGCTGCACGCTCAACATGGGGGTCAACCGGCGTGATCACCGCGAACCGGCTCCGCCGCCGCAACTCCCAGATCCTCCGCTCGCAGGTCGCGCTCGAACTCGCCTTGACGGTGCTCGCGGTGGCGGCGGCGCTGGCGCTCCTCCGTACCCTCTTGCTCATCGGCGGGGTCGACGACCGGACCTGGTCGGGCTCGCTCCTCGCCGCCGCAACCCAGCCGTTGGTCCTGCCTCTGCAACTCCTGCCGGGGGGTTCCCGCGAAGTCGTCGGCTCGGCCAGCCTCGCCGACCTCACTACCGCCGTCCTCTTGCTCGTCCTGCCGGTCTTCATCCTCTCGCGCCCGGCGAGACGGTAATACCGGAGCTTGGGGGGGCAGAAGGGGAATCGTCCACGTCGGCTCAATCCGTAGGGAGAAGGAGGGTTGTCGAGATGCTCCGCAACATCGTCCGAGGTGTCCTGAGCGTCGTCTTTGCCGCGCTGGCCACGTGGGCCGCGAACTACGTCGTCGAGAAGCTCTTCGGTCCTGACGACGCGGACGCCGGATGAGCGCCGGCTTCCTGGCCGTTCCCAATCCGCCGGAGCGAGTCGCCGTCATCGTCAATCCGAACGGCCGCCGGTCGCTCGACGCCATCCGGCGGGCGCTCGACCGCGCCTGCCCCGCGGGCTCGCGGCCGACGGTGCTGGTCACGACTGGAGCCGGAGACGCGACCCGGCTGGCCAGGTCGGTGCGCGATGCCACCGATCTCGTGGTCGCGGTCGGCGGCGATGGCACCGTTGCCGAGGTCGCCGCCGGTCTGGTCGAGTCCTCGGTCCCGCTCGGCATCGTGCCGGCCGGATCGACCAACATCGTCGCCCGCGAGCACCGCATCCCCTTGGGCCTCAACCCGGCGGTGCGGCTGCTTTTCGGCCCTCATCGACTCGCCATCCGCGATCTGGGGCGCTGCGGCGACCGCGTCTTCCTCCATATGGCGGGCGCCGGGCTCGATGCCCGGTTCTTCCTGGGGACGAACCGGCAGTTGAAGCGCCACGTCGGTTGGCTCGCCTACGTTCCGGCGGCGGCGGTGGCGCTGGCGGAGCCGCCGGCCCACGTCGTGGTGACAGCCGACGAGACGACGATCGAAGCGGAGTCGCCGCTGGTGCTCGTCGCCAACGGGGCCTCGGTCGTCCACCCCGCGATCAGGCTCCATCCCGGAATCCGGAGCGACGATGGCTGGCTGGATGTGCTCGTCTTCAAAGGCACCGATCCGGCCTCGCTGGCGCGCACCCTGGTCAAGTTCGGCGTCGGTCAGCTCGAAGGCGCGCCGGAGATGGTCGTGCTGCGAGCCCGCCGGGTCACGATCCAGGCCCAGCCCGAGGTGCCGGTCCAGTTGGACGGGGACCCGGTCGGGACGACGCCGGTCACCATCGCCGTGATCCCGGCGGCGATCCGGCTGGTCGTTCCGTTGGGTTGAGGGAATGGGCGGGTCGCGAGCTCGTCGCCTCAGCCGCCCAGGTAGTAGGTCTCGTTCGGCCCGTACCCCATGAAAAACTGCTCCCCGGTTTGGGCATTCTCGAAGAGGGTCTGGCTGCCGTCAGAGGTGTAGACCTCAAAGTTGGCCGCCGTGAACCAGTCGGTCGCCGTGCCCGCGCCCAACCAGCCCGAGTAGAGCGTCGTACCATCGCCGACGATCGTGACGTTGATATCGCCTTGCGCGACCACGCGGATGGTCGCCGCTCCAGCCGGCGGTTGAGGTGGCGCCGGTGGATCGGTCGGCGGAGCCGGCACCGGCGTCGAGCTCGGCTGCGGGAGTGGTGTGTTCGTCGCCGCCGGCGTCGGCGACGGCGACGGCAACACCGGCTGCGCGAGCGAGGCGCTTGCGGTCGTCACCGTCGGTAGGCTAGCGGCGGCTGGGGCGGTCGTCGGTTGCGGGGGAGACTGGAGGGGTTGGTTCGAGTCTCCGGTCAGGGTTGCCCCGACCGCCTGTCGATCGTTCTCCCCGCCCTCGATCGAGGCGAGCGAAGAATCCGCGCTGGGGGTCGAGTCAACCACCACCGGCACCGGCGATTGCGGGGCAAGGGCCATCTGATTCGATGGGAGCGGGGTCACCGTGGGCACGTCGGGCGGCATCGTCGCCTGGGCGCCGGGCTCGTTGAACGAGAGCGAATAGACCCAGGCGAAGACGATCGCGCTCATCACCACCATAAAGGTGATGATCGCGAAGTTCGGCGCCCAGTGGTTCGGCATCTCAAGCGGTTTGACCGCGGCGACCAAGTCGCTGGTCGATTCACCGCCGCGGGCCTCCTCGAACATCGCGAGGAGCTTGCCGGGGTCGAGGTCGAGGTACGCGGCGTAACTCCGGACGATGCCCCGCTGATAGATCAGCGCCGGGAGCACCCCGAAGTTCTCTTCTTCGAGCGCGGACAGGTAGTGGCGGTTGATCCGCGTCGCCTGCTCCGCCTCTTTCAGGGTCACGCCCTTTTGGGCGCGCGCCTGCCGCAGTGTGTCAGCCAGGGCACCCATGAGCGTGCTGCCGGCTCCCCCGTCTCCCGAGCGCATACGAGCTCGGGTCCCTACCTTCCGGCACGACACCGCTCTACCACCGTCTCGGGCGCATGCCTATCCGCACACGCTCAGTTTGGTCGATGCCTCAGTATCCCGGTCATCCTACCAGATCAGGACTGCCTGCGCTCCGCCGGGCGCTCACGGTGGCGGGGCAACCACCGGTCCAGGTGTGGTGTCGGCTGTCCGTGGGTCGAGATGTCGGCCGCCGCCAGGCAGACATCGTCGGCGGCCAGCCACCACGAGCCGATCGACGACTCGCAGGGCTCCGGGTCGTCCGCCTCAACGAGGCGGCGGTGGGTGAATGCCCACCGGTTCGCGCACCAGCCCCGCTCGCCACCTTCCGCCGGCCGATAGCTGCGGCAGGTCCGGCATAGACGCGGCACCCCCGCGGCAACGACGGCGAGCGGTACTCGGATGCCACCGGCAGACGAATCGGGAGCGGAACCCGGTTCTCCGTCAGCGACGACGGATTCGTCCGGGACGACGGCACCCTGGAATCCCTCGACCCCTTCGAGAAGTGGGTGCCCCAACGTCGACCACGCGGGCTCTTCGGCGGCGGCAAAGGGCGACGGTTGGTCGTCGTTACCCGGCCACGCGACTCGGTCCTCGTCCTGGCCGGCGGTTGGCGACCGATCGACGCCCGGCTCGAACTCCGCGGTCGTCGACCACGACGATTCCTCGTCGCTTCGATCGTCGACCATCGAGGCGTCGTCGATTGCCGTCCGACTTCCGCCTCGACCCGTCGCCACCGACCACGGCGTCTCGATCCGACGTGCCAGCGGCAAGACGT
>JAABUS010008882.1_pt1 | contig 10825 bp, 9 predicted proteins | sample 5560161 | NCBI WGS metagenome assembly JAABUS01 (sample SAMN10711885, study PRJNA513376) | rock metagenome | isolation source: Antarctica rocks | place: Antarctica: Victoria Land, Trio Nunatak nord | collected 2016-01-04
CAAAGCCGGCCGCCGACCATCAGCGACACGACCAGGGTGGCGCCCACCCCCATGTTCTTCAAGTACTGCACGTCGATCGGCGAGACGCTGCGCAGCGCGCACAAGGACATGTCGAGCGGCTGCCCGGTGTCCGGCAGCACGTCAGGCGCCAGCGGCACCGGCGCGTAGTCGATATCGACCAGCACGCGGACCCGGTTGCGTTCATAGAGGCGCCGGGCGATCTGCGGGATGTCGGTCGCGGGATAGCGGTTGCCCAGATAAGGCTCCAGCCCCGGCTCCCGCTCCTCGGAGAGCACCTCACCGTGGCCAGCCTCGTCGAAGCGATAGACCATCACCCGGTCATAGCCGGTCAGGCCGCGGAAGATGCGGGCCGTCTCGTCGCTCAGCGCCCGCAAAGACGGCGATTGCAGTACCCGCCGCAGCGCGTCCTCGATCTCACGGGACCGGTCCGCCCGGAGACCCGCCCGCTCCAGCTCCACGACCAGGCCGCCATGCGGGGGACGGTGCAGCACGACGTCGAACGCGGCCCGCGCCGGGCCGACGCGGCAGCGCATGGCGAGTGGCACCGTGCTCAGCAGCGGTACGTCAAGATGCGGGCTGATTCGGTGGGCGAGGTCGCCCTCGATCTCGTCGATGGGGCGGCCAACCGGGTCATGCGTGAGGCCCAGGAACGCCGCCGCATTGGCGCTGGCCTGGACGATGACATGGCCGCGCTCCCGCAGGACCAGCAGGGCGCCGTGCGGCTGGATCGACCCGGCGAGGTGGATCTGCTCCCGTTCGCAGTTCGAGAGGTCAGCCTGGCCGAACGCGGGCGCAGCGGGCGTGGACGGCAAAAGCTGGCCTCCCCATGTCAGCCCGCCGGGTCAGCGCCCTCATCCAAGGCCGCGACCGCGGCGTAGCGGTTGAGCTTAGTATGCAGGCTTTGGCGGCTCAGGCCCAGGAGTTCAGCCGCCGCCGTACGATTGCCGTCCACTCGGCGCAGCGCCGCCTGGATGTAGTGGCGCTCCACCGCGTCCGAGGTTTCCCGCACCACCTGGAGCAGCGGCGTGCGGCCGACCTGCTCGGTGACGGCGTCCAGCACGGTGGCCAGATGGCCGTCCGCAACATCGGCAGCCCGGCGGCTCACGTCGCGGAGCATGACGCCGTAATAGGCCGGTCCGCTATCCGCGTTGCCGGCGGCGGATACCTCGACCTGCGTCGCCGTCCCCAGCTCCCCGGTGAGCGTCATCGGCAGCAGCCGCACCGACCGGCTGCGCCGCAGGCTGGCCAGCAGCGCCGCGCCATCGCAATTGGGTTCCAGCAGCCAGCGGTCCAGGTTTTCCCCCACGACGGCGCCCAGGGCCGCGACCTGGACCAGGTCGAGGAAGGCGTCCGGCAGCCGGTCGATCAGGGACTCAATCGACAGCGCGGGCAGCGGCGCGGGCGGCGGCGTGGCGCTGGCCGGGGCGACATGCAGCAGGCAGCTCAGGCCCGGCTCTGACCCGGCCAGGGTGGCGCGCACCGTCCAGGCCTCGCGCCGCGGACCCAGGCGCATTAGGATGCCCGGCGCCCGCCCATGCTCCCGCACCCGCTGCAGCATGGCCAGGAACGTTTGGCGCTCCGCCGCAGTCAGGCCCTCCCCCACGTCCCGGCCCGGCGCTGTATGCAGAGACCGCATCGCCGCCGGGTTCGCCTCGATCACGCGGAGATCCTCGGCGCCAATCGTCAGCACCGCTTCGGCCGAGGCATCCAGCAGCAGCCGGTAGCGCGTCTCGACGTCGCGCAACTTCCAGTATTCCTGCTCGGTCGCCTGCTGCGCAGCGACCAGCCGCGATTCCAGATCGGCCACGGAGTTCGACAATGCCACCTTGCGGCTTACGTCCGCGCCTTCGCGGGTGAGGCTGGCGTCAGGCTGGGCAAGCTTCTCGCCGGGCATGGACGACGCGTCCCCAATTCAACTTCATGTTAGATGGAGCGGTCCTCCCACCGTTGAAGCGTTGCAAAAAAAATACTTGGACCCGAGGCTGAGCGCCCGAAGCCCTTTATGCTCCGAGCGCCCCGTCTTACGCTCCGAACGTCACGTCCGGCATCAGGCGAACACGTCCCGCGGACTGTCGGCGCGCAGGCTGTCCCCGAGTTCGAGTGCGGCCCGGCGCACGTCCGTCCGTAGGCACTCCAGGCTGCGCTTCAGCAGGAAGCTCCCGTCGGCGCGCGCCACCAGGCCCGTGAGGATCACCCGGCCGTCCGGCAGCAGCTTCGCATAGCCACCGATCGGCGTGCGGCACGAACCGTCGAGCGAGGCGAGCAGCGCCCGCTCTCCCGCCGCCATGCAGCGCGCGTCCACGTCCTCGATGGCGCCCAGCAGGTGCTGCAGCTCGGTGTCGCCAGCCCGGACGGTGATGCCGACGATGCCCTGGCAGGCGGACGGCACCATCACCGCGGGGTCGATCACGACGGAGGCCTCGTCCTCCAGCCCCAGCCGCCTCATGCCGGCCAGCGCCAGGAAGGAGGCCGCGTAGTCGCCGCGCCGCACCTTGTCGAGCCGCCCGTGCACGTTGCCGCGGATGTTCTGGATCACGAGGTCCGGCCGGGCATGCAGCAGTTGCGCAGCCCGGCGCACGCTGCTCGATCCGACCGTGGCGCCATGCGGCAGGGCGGCGTAGGGGTCGCTGCTCCCGGACATTTCGCCCTCGGTGGCCTCGCAATCCGGCCCCAGGATCAGCGCGTCGCGCGGGTCCTCGCGCTTGAGCACGCAGGCCAGCACGATGCCCGGCGGCAGCTCGGTTTCCAGGTCCTTCAGGCTGTGCACGGCGAAGTCGATGCGGCGGTCCAGCAGCGCCTCATGGATTTCCTTGGCGAACAGGCCCTTGCCGCCGATGTCGGCCAGGTGCTCGCCCGTGCTCTGCGTCGCGTCCCCCGTGGTGCGGATCGCGTGCTCCTGGAACACGTCCATGCCGCGCAGCACCGGGCAGAACTGGCTCAGCAGCGCCAGGAACGCCCGGGTCTGCACCAGCGCCAGCGGCGACGCGCGGGTGCCGACGCGCAGCGGCAGGCCGGGGCGGTGCGGACGGACGGACGGAACCACCCGGGCGCGCCGGGCCGTTGCTGCCTGGGCCGCAACTTCGGCGCGCAGGCAGGCCTCCGGCCGCTCGGCCACGGAAGCGGCGTGCCCGTCGTCGAGTTGGTCCGTCGAGTCCATGCTCACTCCCCTAAACGCATTTCGTTGTTGCAGCGGGCGCTTCCGCGCCGGCATTGGTCAAGCGGGCGCATTGAGGCGCACCACGGCAAGGTTCAGCGCGCCCGCAAACGTCACCCAGGCCAGATACGGCACCAGCAGCCATCCCGCCGCGTGCGAAACCGAGGCGGCTGTGACAATCAGCACAACGATGGACAGCCAGAACGCCACGACCTCGATCAGCGCCCAGTCGGGGCGGTGGAAGTGGAAGAACAGCTCGCTCCACCCGACGTTCAGCAGCGCGTTCAGCGCGAACACGGCGACGATGCGCAGGCCATGCTGACGGTCCCGCGCGGCGTTCCACGCCTTCACGCCCGCGAGCGCGATCAGGCCGTAGATCAGCGTCCAGGCCGGGCCGAACAGCCAGTCCGGCGGCTGCCATGACGGCTTGCGCAGCCCGTAGTACCACGGCCCGAGATCGGTCGCCGACGCGCCCAGCCCGGCGACCACGACCGCTGCCAGCGCCGCGGCGGCAACCGGCCGCCAGGCCCGGGCGCCAGCCGTCATGCCCGCGCGATCCCGAGAAGCTGCGCCGTGTCCTTCAGGAAAATCCGCAGGTGCGCCATCGGGTCGCGCCGCACCAACTTCTTGTTCATGTAGGATTCCCAAGTGAGCCGCTGCACGTCCGGGTCCCGGCACATCTTGACGAACTTCTCGCGGCGGCTGTCGCTCGAGTACCAGAACCACTGCATCATCCCGAGGATCCAGAACACCCGGCCATGCGCCGCCATGAACCGCTTGCGCGCCAGCCGCAGCGAGCGCACGTCCCCGGTCGCGCACAGCGCCTCCACCGCTTCCGCCGCCAGACGCCCGCCGAGCATCGCGTAGTAGATGCCCTCCCCCGATGCGGGCGCCACCACGCCCGCCGCGTCCCCGGCCAGCACCACGTCGCGCCCGTTGTCCCAGCGCCGCATGGGCCGCAGCGGGATCGGCGCGCCTTCCCGCCGGATGGTCTGTAATGCATCGAGTCCCGTCGCCTTGCGCAGCGCGCCGATGGCCGGGCGCAGGCCGAACCCCTTGCGGGCCGACCCAGTGCCGACGCTCATCGTGTCGCCATGCGGGAAAATCCACGCGTAGAAATCCGGGGACAGCGCGCCCTGGTAGAACACGTCGCAGCGGGAGCGGTCGAAGGCCGCCGGGTCAGGCGCACGGATGATCTCGTGATACGCAAAAACGTATTTCACGCGCTCCCAGCCCTTCACGCATTGCTTGGCGACGTTGGACCGCGCGCCGTCGGCGCCGACCACCGCGCGGGTGCGGATTTCCCCGGTGCCGTCCGGCCCGGTGAAATGCACCACCGCCAAGCCCTCCGCGTCATGGCTGATCCGCTCGAACGTGCCGGTGCGGCGCACGGCGCCGACGGAGACGGCACGCTCCCGCAGCCATTCGTCGAACGTTTCGCGGTCCACCATGCCGACGTAGCCCTCGCCGTCGATGGGCATGTCGGCCTCCTTAGCCGAGGGCGCCACGATGCGGGCGCCGGTGGCGCGGGCGACGATCAGGCTGTCGGGGATGCCGAACTCCCGCACGCAGATCGGCGGGATGGCGCCGCCGCAGGGCTTGATGCGCCCGGCGCGGTCCAGCAGCAGCACGGAGCGCCCGCCGCACGCCAGGTCCGCCGCCGCCGTTGCGCCGGCCGGGCCGCCGCCCACTACGACCGCGTCGAATGTTTCGTGCGTCATCATCGCCTCCCTTATCCCGCCTGTACCGCGCGGCCAATCGCCGGGCGCAGGGCCGGCCCATCGTTTCGTTCGGCGCCGCGCGTTTGGAACACACCCACGGCCAGCACGGCGGCGGCCAGGAATAGCGCGGCCTCCATGCCGAACACCGCCGCGTAGGCCGTGGCCGGGGACCCGAACACGAAGCGTGCAAGGTCGCTCGCCGCCGTGCCCGCTAGCCCGCCCGCGCCGAAGGCCAGCGCCTGCGCCGCACCCCACAGCCCCATCCGCGTGCCCTCCCGCGCGGCGCGGCCGTTGCTCGCCAGGCCCATCATGGAGCCGATGGCCGAGACCGCGAACGCGCCGTTGGCGACGCCCAGCAGCACCACGCCCTCCCGCAGCGGCCAGCCCAGCCCGAGCGGGCCGGACGCCGCCAGCAGCAGGATCGCGGCCGCCGAGCCGACGCAGCCGCCGATCGTGCTCGCCCGCATCGCCCGGAGGCGGAAGCCGCCGGCCAGCGCGCTGCCCACGGCCACGAGCGCCATGCCGCCCAGCACGCCCACGTGCTGCAAGCCCGTCAGCCCCGCGGACTGGCCGGGCGTCAGCGCGAACACCGCGCCGGCGAACGGCTCCAGAATGAGTTCCTGCGCGCTGTAGGCCAGCATGCTGACGAAGACGAAGATGGCGAAGCGCCGCGCCTGCGGCTCCGCCCAGACTTCTTTCAGCGCCGCGAGGAACCCGCCGGCCTGCGGGGCTGCCGGTTCGGGCGCGCTCGCCGTGCCCTCCATGCCCCACACCGCGAGCGCCGCCACTGCGAAAGCGATAAGCGCCACGACCGAAGTGACGAAAACCAGGCGCCCCGGCGAGAACGGGTCCAGCAGCTTGCCCGCAGCCGTTGCCGTCACCGCGATGCCGGCGATCATCATGAGCCAGACCACCGTGGCCGCCGCCGCACGGCGCCGCGGGTCGACCCGCTTGGCCAGCAGCGTCAACAGCGCCGTCCCGGCGGAGCCGACCCCCACGCCCACCAGCGCGAAGGCCGCGACCGCAACCGCGATGCCCGCGGCCAAGTGCGTCGCCATCAGCGCCGTAGCGCCCGCAGCCCCGATCCCGCCAACCGTCAGCGCCGCCATGCCGCCCACGATCCACGGCGTCCGCCGCCCGCCCAGGTCCGACCCGTAGCCCAGCCGCGGACGCAGCACCTGCAACCCGTAATGAAAGGCGACCAGCGCCCCCGGGATCAGCGCTGGCAGGGCCAGCTCGACCACCATCACCCGGTTCAGCGTGGAGGTCGCCAGCACGACGACCGACCCCAGCCCGGCCTGCACCAGGCCCAGCCGCAGAATGCCGAGCCAGCCGAGCGGCCGCATCAAGCCACTCCCCCCGAGCGCAGGGCAAAGGCCGCGACCAACATGCCGAGCACGTAAAGCGTCGTCCCGGTGCCGTTATACCAAGGCGCCCGGCCCCGCGGGTCCCGCATGAACCGGTCCATCAGCCCGGCCTGCACCAGCAGCAGCACGGCCACCGCCGCTGCATGCCCGACATGCCCCCAGCCGAGCAGCATGCCGATCACCACGAGCTGCGGCAGCGCCATCACCAGGCAGGCCAGCCGCGCCGCGCGCTCGACGCCCAGCAGCACCGGCAGCGAGTTCACGCCCGTCTGCCGGTCGCCTTCGACCGACTTGAAGTCGTTCAGCGTCATGATGCCGTGCGCGCCGACGCTGTAGGCCGCCGCCACCACCAGGATGCGCCAGTCGGGCAACGCGCCCGCCATGATGGCGGCGGCGGTGAACCACGGCAGGCCCTCGTAGCACGCGGCGCAGGCGAGGTTGCCCCACCAGCCGTTGCGCTTCAGCCGCACCGGCGGCGCGCTGTAGGCCCAGGCCAGCACGAGGCCGAACACCGCGGCGCCGAACGCCCAGCGCCCCAAGTTGGCCGCCACCAGCAGCGACAGCGCGGTGCAGGCCACCGCGATCAGCAGGCCGCTCCGCCCCGGCAGCCGTCCGGACGGGATGGGCCGGCCCGGCTCGTTGATCGCGTCCACGTGCCGGTCGAACCAGTCGTTCACCGCCTGGCTGGTCCCGCACACCAGCGGCCCCGCCAGCGCCACCCCGGCCAGCACCAGCGCCCACCGCCCACCGATGGGCCGCCCGGAGGAGACGACGCCGCAGCCGAAGGCCCACATCGGCGCGAACCAGGTGATCGGCTTCAATAGCTCAAGCACCGCCGCCGGGTTGGGGCGGGCAGCCTGGACGGGAATGGCGAGGGCGGGCATCAGCTCGGCTCCACGGCGGTGAGGTCGCCGAGGCCGTAGCGGCGCAGCTTCACGTACAGGCTCTGCCGGCTTAAGCCCAGCATCTCAGCCGCCGACGCCCGGTTGTCATGGGTCAGCTCCAGCGCCGCCTCGATCGCCAGCCGCTCGATCACCTCGGTCGCTTCCCGCACCAAATCCTTGAGCGAGACCCGCCCGATCAGCTCGGTGAGCTGCTCGACGGAGCGCGGCAACTGCCGGGCGGCGCGGGTGTCCGTCTGCAGCCGCGGCCCGACGTTGCGGATCGCGTAGCCGAACGACGGGTGCCCGCCGTTGCGGATCGACACCGCCGAGATCTCGACCTGCGCCACCGCCCCCGCCTCGCCGCGCATCGTCGTGGTGAAGAACCGCACGGAGCCGCGGTCGCGCAGGTTCGCCGTCAGCACGTCGAGGTCCACGCCGCTGGCGCCCACCCAGCGATCGAGCGCCTGGTTCTCGTCCAGCAGTTGCGCCATATCGAGGAACGCGGCGTTGGCGGTGATGATCGCGCCTTGGTGGTCGGTCAGCACGAAGCCGTCCGGCGCGCTTTCCACCGCGCGGAGCAGCTTGGTCTTCACGTCCGGCAGCGCCGGCACGGCGGTCACGACGGGGGAGATGCGCATCAGGAACAGCGCCGCGCTCTCCTGCCGGAACAGCGACACCTTGACCAGCACCGGCTGGCCGCCGCGCACGAGCCGGGCCGGCGTGTCCTCGGGCCGGGCGCCGGCGCGGATGGCCGCGAGGTGCCCTTGCAGCGCCGCCAGGCTGTCGGGATCGAAGATATCGGCCATCGCGCGGCCGACGATGTCGTCGGACCCGGCGCCGAACAGACCCTGCGCCGCCGCGTTCGCCTCCAGCACGCGCCCCTTGACGGGATCGAGGATCAGCACGGCCTCAGACGACAACTGGAACAGCAGGCGGTAGCGCATCTCCACGTCGCGCAGCTTGGAGTAGTCGCGCTCCATCGACTGCTGCGCGTTCATCAGGCGCTGCTGCAGGGCGGACATGACGCGCAGGTCGCGGCCGAACGCCACGATGCGGCCCTCCGCGCCGATCCGCACGCCGCAGTACGAGACCGGCACGGACCGGCCTGCGGGCGTAAGGTGGTTGATGTGGCGCCATTTCGGCTCGGCCGCCGTTGCCGCCTCCCGGAGCAGGGCCTCGACCTTCGGCCGGCTGTCCGGCGCCACGGTCTCCGCCATGGGGCGGCCGACCCACTGGGCGCTCTCGTTCAGCTCGTCCAGCAGCTCGGCACTTTGAAAGGCCGTGTCGCGGATCGTGCCGTGGGCATCGATGATCAGGGTCACATCGGACGACGCCGCGATGAGCGACGCGGCTGAACCGGCGTCGAGATCTCCCAGCGACGTCTGCGGTGATACGAAAGTTTTCACGAGTGCCGAGATCCCCCAGTGCACGCCCCGTTTCCCCGCCTCAGCCCTAGTCTCGTTGCCGCATGCCGGTACGGGCATGCAGGTCGTGATCGTCGAGGCGGCAGACCCGTTACGTGAGGGGGCCGGCCGTTATCGACGCTTTACTGCCAGGTCAACCAGCGCCTGCGCTTGCAGCACGGCCTGGCGGCCATCGGTCGCCGTGCCGTCCGCACCCACCTCGGCCGCGAGCCGCGGATTCGCGGTGAAGCCGGGACCGCCCACCAGGACGCCCAAGTGCGGATTCATCGAAGCGCGCCGCACCGAGCGGATCTCGGTCCGCACGGCGTCCAGCTTCTCGTCGCAGGCGAGCGAGAAGCCGATGACCTCGACCCACTCCCGCCGCACCATGCCGCGCAGGTCGGCGCTCGATTCGACCGGGCCGCTCCAGGCGTTCCAGCCGGCCCGGCAGAAGAATTCATGGACCATCGACAACCCGAAGGTGCGGTCCTCCCCCGGCAGCGGCACCAAGAGCACCCGCGGTCCGTTGCTGCGGGTATCCGCAGAGCGCAGGAAAGACGAGCTGAGCTCCCGCATCGCGTTCTGCAGCCGCCACAGGCCGATGGTGACCTCGGTGAAGTCGCAGACGTCGTCGTCCCACAATTCCCCAAGGCGCCGGGCCGCGGGGGCGAGCAGGTCCAGATAGATCGACTCGGCCGCGGCGCCCTGGTCGTGCATGGCCTCGACGAACGCGACCGCCTCCGGCTCGCCGCGCGACAGCACGAGGCCGACCAGGTCGGCGACATGCGCCGCGGACACCAACAGGCCCGCCACGGCCGGCGCCACCGGAGTCGAATGCGCAATCAGCAGGCGCGGGATGACGTCCAGCTCGACCGTCCGGGTCAGGATGGTTCGGCGCCGCTCGCCGTCCTGCCAGACCGATTGCAGCAACGTGGACTGCCGGCGGGCCGTGCCCAGCGCGTCGGCCTCTGTCCGGTAGTCCTGAATGGCGAGCGGATGTCCCATCAATCCCGTCATCTTGCGTCTCTCCCTAGTTGAAGCGTCCTGACATTGAGTGTCAAGTTCGATTTACGTAACGCCAGCTTGACACATCGTCCCGCCTGGCTCTAGCGTTGGTTCAACACGCAATCCCGGACCAACACGGGATCGGAAAGTGGAAGAAAGTCACGGCGTATCCTGAAGGCGCTCGGTTTTTACGCTTGCGCCCTACGGCGCGCTCACGGTCGCGATGGCCAGGCAGCGGACTCACCCCGACTGCACCGAGCCAGCGCACCTTCTAGGGAAGGCATTGTCAAGCGATGTTTACTCAGCTCATCGGACGCATCGTGGACTCGCTGGATTGCAGCCCGTGGGGCGGCGCCACCGGGCGAGGCATCAGCCCGGCCTTCCACCAGCCGCCTCGCCGCGCGCTTTACACGCCGGACGAGCGCCGGCGCCGCGACGCCTCGCCCTGGACCATTGTTCAGGGCGTGCTCGCCCCCGCCCAGTTCGTCGTGTTCCTCATCAGCCTGTGCCTGGTGTCGCGTTATCTCTCCACCGGGCTGGGCGAGCATGCCGCCATCGCGTCGGTCGTGGCCAAGACGCTCTGCCTCTACGCCATCATGATCACCGGCTGCATCTGGGAGCGGGAGGTGTTCGGCCGTTACCTGTTCGCCCCGGCCTTCTATTGGGAGGACGTCTTCAGCATGCTGGTGCTGGCGCTGCACACCGCCTACCTCGCGGCCCTGCTGTCAGGTGCGCTGGACGCCCATTCGCTGATGCTGCTGGCGCTCACGGCCTATGCCACCTACGTCATCAACGCCGGGCAATTCATCCTGAAGCTGCGGGCCGCGCGGCTCCAGAGCGACGGCTGGCACGCCGCGGGCATGGGCCTGACCTCGTGAGCGGCGCGGCCACGCTCGGCTGCGGCGATGCCCCAGTGCTGCGGGAACGGGGTCAGCGCGAGGTGTTCTGCGGCCTCACCGGGATCATCTGGCTGCACCGCAAGATCCAGGACGCCTTCTTCCTCGTCGTCGGCTCCCGCACCTGCGCGCACCTGATCCAGTCGGCGGCCGGCGTCATGATCTTCGCCGAGCCGCGCTTCGCCACCGCCATCATCGACGAGCGCGACCTGGCCGGCATGGCGGACGCCAACGACGAGCTGGACCGGGTGGTGGACCAACTGCTCGCCCGGCGTCCCGAAATCCGCCTGCTGTTCCTGGTCGGCTCCTGCCCGTCCGAGGTCATCAAGCTCGACCTGTCCCGCGCCGCCGAGCGGCTGTCAGCCACCCACATG
>JAABUS010008883.1_pt1 | contig 10825 bp, 8 predicted proteins | sample 5560161 | NCBI WGS metagenome assembly JAABUS01 (sample SAMN10711885, study PRJNA513376) | rock metagenome | isolation source: Antarctica rocks | place: Antarctica: Victoria Land, Trio Nunatak nord | collected 2016-01-04
AAAAACTTACTTATCATAAAACCGAAATGTGAATATGCCAGAGGGGTTGGCACAAGACCAATTTTTAAAGCTATCCATTCTAATGGATTCTGAGCGATGGGAGAAAGCTTCATGAAGATGTTATTTATTCATAATGCAGATTTTACATAGTTGCTGCACATTCCTAGCTGTTCAAAGGCAAAAAAGCTAAAGGTTCAATTGCCTTGTCTTAACAATGAACATCTTGAATTAAACCACATAGAAGCAAGGAACATGAATTTCACGTAGTTTTCTATGTGCTTCCTACGTTTCTATTGTGCCTATGTGGTAAAACTTCTTTCTGTTAATTTAGAATGCTTTAACCTCTTGGTCTTACCCCGGTGAGTCTTGAAGCAAAAATGTTACATAAGCATTATTATGCCTGTATATAAAAATCTTACCAGCATGAAGGTATGAGGCAAAATATTAAGAATTAATTTGTAATAGAATCAAGTTCCCATAAACTCAATATCTCATTATTAAAGACTTTAATAGAAGACGGTGGTAATAAGGTATTTCTTGCATCTATCCACTTATTTACTTTCGGGCCATACATTTTTCTAATAATTTGCCCATTCATATTGTTTAATTTACCCCAATGAAAAGTATAAGGAATACGATGCTTATCCAACTCCTGCCAGACCTTATTATAAAAGTTATTTGTTCCTGATGACAAAACTCCATCCAGTTCTACTATACATGTATGATCAAATGCAGTAAATCCCAACGTTGCTTTAGTTCCTTTTACATAACGATAGGAGAATACACCTGCAAAGGGGTCTTGATTATTTAAATCAATCAATAAGTCATTTACCTGGGAAACAAAACTAAGAGGTATGCCAACAGCAGCGCTTGCCACTTTGCCTCTTGTATCGGTATTGTAAAAAATTTCTCCGCACGTTCCCCAAACGTTTTCAAACGGGGCATATGACATTTTGAAAACCTGGTTTACTATTTTTTTTGTTAAGGAAGGAAACAGATCAGTGATTTTTCCTATAACTACAGGCGCATCATCTCCTGGTCCTGCTTTATCAGGATCATTGATACCCGGAAGATAATCGTCTTTGTAAGCGCGCTTATACATAATGGTTACATAGGCGCCTCTTTGAAGATCATTCGGATTTATAAGCCACTGAAAATGAAAAGGTCTTTCATCCCCATGAGGCATATATTGAATGTTGGAAAACTCAAGGGTGCTCATTACATCTTTCAGATCATTCAGAGGAACAACCTTTCTGTAACTTTCCAGCAGATATAGAGGTTCGGTTTCTATCATTGCACCATGAATAAAACCAAAACTTCCAAAACTTACCAGAGCACTATTAAATAAATCATCATCCCTTACTAATTCCGTACCTAAACGACTAATAAAGGTATCTGAAACAACAGGGTGAGATGCCCTTTCTAACCAAATATGACGGGTCGGGCTGAGAATAATATGAAGGCCTGCTATATAATCCTGCGTAGCTCCAAAATCAATTGCTGAGCCATGAGTGCCTGTAGAAATGGCGCCGATCATTGTCTGTCCATTGCTTGCCCCGCAGGTTTTTAAAGACCTGTTTTTGCTTCTAAGTAAATCATTTAACTCTTTAACTGAATTTCCACATTGTACAAACAAAAGCTGCTCTTTATCCCCGGTGTATTCAACTGAAACACTTGGCAGGCTCACATTAACAGTCATATTCATTTGCTTGGAATCAAGTATCCATCCGTCTGTTGCAGCTATTTTGGTAAAAGACCATCCTCCTCCCAGTACCTTTAGTCGTTTATCGTTTTGTATTGCTTTCCCAATCATATCCTGTATAGCTGCAGTCATATTGTTATAATCATCAACTACATTGTCATTATCGCTATTAATAACATCATATAAATTGTCAATACGCTGAGTGAAAGTATTGTGTCTGTTCACCCATTCTTTGTTATTTGTGGGATTAAATTGTGGCCTTACAGGCATATCATAAATTTTACAAATTAAATAATCAGGAAATTACAAGCTTCCTTCTCTGTGGGGAGGTTTGTGACATTTCCACTTTACTTCCAGGGGGCAAAAAATACCTAATGTTGCTACAGTAAGAATTGAGTATCCAAAATTTGTAGTTACAAGCACTTCATCCAAAGCATTATTGTTATTGCAATTTGGTACGATAAAATCTTTGGGATTGTTTACTAATCCCCATAAGTAAGAGTTAACTACTTTTTTCCGGTACTCTGTAGCAGGATCACTATTTGTAGTAAGTACCCTGTAATGATAACAACTTTCTGTACTGACAGATACAAAAAACAAGATACAGGTAATAGCAAAAGAAGAAATATTCTTTTTCATACAAATTATTTTAATAATAAGTCACAATATTATTTATGACTATAACATCCCTTTCTATAAGAAACCATTTCATCTCAAAGTATACAACTTATAGAAGAAATTATTTAAAGTCCTAATAATATTAATCTCTAATATAAATTGAAAATTCCTTTAATGCAAGCTTTAGTGAAGATTTTTTAAATAACTATTTAGGATGTAATAAGAATAGTGATAGCAGTATAAGCTCCGCCAGGTATAGTTTTCTTTTTATTAAGAATTGCTATAAACACGAGTTCCTGCAGAGCAATAACTATAGCTACTTAAATACTGAATCCAATAATTTAATTTAAATATATACTTTAGCCCCTAAATTTATTTGCTATGAAACAGGTACTTTTTCTCTTATTCTTTCAACTGATTGTTTTACAAGCAGTGATTTGTCAAAATACAAAAACCAGCACTGTCAACACCAGGACTTTGAATGGTCATCCTGCCTGGATAACACAGGGAAACATTTATGAAGTTAATGTGCGTCAATACACACCTGAAGGAACTTTAGCTGCATTTTCCAAACATCTTGACCGGCTTAAGCAAATGGGTGTGCAAACGTTGTGGTTTATGCCTATCAATCCAATAAGCAAAGTGGACCGTAAAGGAACTTTAGGCAGTTATTATGCTGTTTCTGATTATACTGCATTAAACCCTGAGTTTGGCTCTATGGGTGACTGGATACAATTGGTAAAATCAATTCATAGCAAAGGAATGAAAGTTATTATTGACTGGGTTCCCAATCATACAGGAGCCGATCATCGCTGGCTTACAGAGCAGCCTGATTTTTTTGTAAAAGACAGCACCGGCAAAGCTGCAATTGCAGTTGATTGGGCGGATACCCGGCAATTAGATTATAAGAACCCGGTGATGCAGGACAGCATGATCGCCTCAATGAAATACTGGATTACAAATACAGGCATAGATGGATTTAGGTGTGATGTAGCCTGGAATGTGCCAGGGCTTTTCTGGAATAAATGCATAGGGCAGCTAAAGAAAATTAAAAATATTTTCATGCTTGCCGAAGGTGACAGTGCGTACCTGCCTAAAAGTGGTTTCGACGCTGTTTATCCCTGGCACATGTTTCACATGATGGAAAAGGTAGCAAAAGGTGAAAGACCGGCATTTGCTTTAGATAGTATAAAAAATGAAATCAATGCCGCTTATCCTTCAAATACATTGCAAATGTATTTTACCAGCAACCACGATGAAAATAGCTGGAACAAAGCTGAATATGGAAGTTTTCCCGGCCCGGTTCATGCACCCTTTGCTGTATTTACACAAACAATGGCAAAAGGTGTTCCTTTAATTTATAGCGGTCAGGAGGAACCCGTACTTAGAGCAATTCAGTTTTTTGAAAAAGACCCCATAACTTTTGAAAAATTTCAAAGAGCACCTTTTTATAAAACATTGCTTAATCTTCGCAGAAGGAATGACGCTCTTTCTCCCAATGCATCATTCACAAAAGTGATTGTGGGAGACAGCAGCGCATTGTATGCATATATAAGAGAAAAAGCAGGTAAGAAAGTCTTTGTTATCCTTAACCTATCAGACAAAGAACAAACAATTACAGTAAAAGATAAAGGCTTATACGGTAATCCATTTAATGTTTTCATCGGAACTAGAGAGCATCTCAGCAATAAAGAATGGATGATTGAACCATGGGGTTATCTTGTATATGAGTACAGCCCGAAGCAAAGGAATTTGTAAAAGTTGTAATACTTACTTCGCAGTATTTTATCAACAACAAAGTTCAGTATTACATACTTATTTGCTGGGATCATACGCTTTATCTAATTAGCCATGCTGATGATAATGCTTTGCGACATTGCCACCGGCTTCATGTTCGTTAGCTGAATTATTACAAATTCCGTCCTTCTTTTTATTCTGTCAGCATTAGCAATTATAGAAACAAAGCGAGTTGAAATCCTTTTCATATTATTAATTTTTGTGCAAAAGAATACCACAAAGACGTAGTAATAAACCAAAAAGTTATGAATGGCAAAAGCGAATATGACGTTTTATCACATATTTAATATATTTTGTAATTTTTTGTTTTTGCTGAATGGAAAGTCAAATTCGTAAATTCGCAGCCCAATACATAGATAATGAGTGCAGAAAAAGTAAAGATTGAAGGAAAGAGCCTTAATTTTTTAGAAGAGATAGTTGAAAACGACCTTGATACGGGAAAACATACAACTATAATTACCCGTTTCCCACCCGAGCCAAACGGTTATTTGCATATAGGTCATGCAAAAAGTATTTGTCTCAATTTTGGTCTTGCTTTAAAATATGGCGGCACAACAAACCTTCGTTTTGATGACACCAATCCTGTGAAAGAAGATATTGAATATGTTAACAGTATAAAGGAAGATGTGAAATGGCTGGGCTTTGAATGGGCAAACGAATTATATGCTTCCGATTATTTTGAAACGCTATATCAATATGCTGTCAAGCTGATAAAAAAAGGATTGGCTTATGTAGATGACAGTACCCCCGAAGAGATCGCGGCACAAAAAGGTACACCAACAGAACCTGGAAAAGGGAATGATTATCGAAACAGAAGTACGGAAGAAAATCTTGGTTTATTTGCAAGAATGAAAGCGGGTGAATTTAAAGACGGGGAAAAGGTTTTAAGGGCAAAAATAGATTTAGCTAGTCCTAATATGCATATGCGTGACCCATTGATGTACCGTATTAAACATGCTGAACATCACCGAACAGGAGATGCATGGTGCATTTACCCCATGTATGATTTTGCTCACGGACAAAGTGACAGTATAGAACATATTACTCATTCCATTTGTACACTGGAATTTATTCCGCACCGGGAGTTGTATGACTGGTTTATTGAAAAGCTGGAAATTTTCCCAAGCCACCAATACGAGTTTGCAAGGTTAAATATGACGTACACAGTTATAAGTAAACGTAAATTACTCGAACTCGTAAACAATAATATAGTAGAAGGATGGAACGACCCGAGAATGCCTACCATTGCAGCTTTCAGAAGACGAGGATATACACCTGAAAGCATTCGTATGTTTTGTGATAAAATAGGTGTGCAGAAAAGAGAAAATCTGATAGATTTGAGTCTGCTTGAGTTTTGTGTACGTGAAGATTTAAACAAAAATGCTACACGCCGCATGGCTGTGCTTGACCCTATAAAGTTGATTATTACTAATTATCCCGAAGGACAAGTTGAAGAGCTGGAGGGTGAAAACAATCCTGAAGCTGAAGATGGCGGAGGCAATAGAACAATACCTTTTTCAAAGGAGTTATGGATTGAAAGAGAAGATTTTATGGAAAATCCTCCAAAAAAATTCTTCAGGCTTGGAGTTGGTTTGACAGTTCGTTTAAAATATGCATACATTGTAAAATGTACAGGCTTTAAAAAAGATGAGGCTGGAAATGTAACTGAAGTATATGCTGAATATTTACCAGAAAGCAGAAGCGGCAGCGGTAACAGCGGAATGACCGTAAAAGGAACTATACATTGGGTAAGTGTGCCACATGCGCTAACCGCTGAAGTACGTTTATATGACCGGCTTTTTAAAGTTGAATGCCCGCCGAATGAAGAAGGAGATTTTAAAGAATATATAAATCCTGATAGCTTACAGATTTTGCCAAAAGTATTTATTGAACTAGCTTTACAAGAAGCATTACTGGGCGAGCCATATCAGTTTTTAAGAAAAGGATACTTCTGTTTAGATGAAAGCAGTACAAAAGATAAACTTGTTTTTAACAGGACAGTTTCTTTAAAAGATACATGGGCTAAGGAAGTGAAGAAACCCCAACCCTAAAGGGAGAAGAGAGAATATTCTTATCCATTTAGAAGAATTATTTAATTTTAGATAAATAATACGGGCAGATGGTTGTTTCTGAAAATAAAATTATACGAATTACTTAAAGCTAAAATTGGTGAAGGAGAAGCAGAAGCTTTTATTGAAATACTTGAAAATGATGCAGAAAATAAATTATTAGAAAAGTCTTCTGTTGAGGCAACGAGAGCAGATATTTCAAAAATGATAGATACGGTTTCGAATGCAATAAGCGAAGCTAAAGTAGATATAATTAAATGGAGGATTGCAACATCTATCGTAATTGTTGGCTTGATTGTAGCCTTTTTGAAATTTATTTAATTAAAAAAACTATTATAATAAACCCATCTCTAAACAGATGGGTTTTGTTTAACTATGAATTTGCGGGAAAAATTTATTGAACATCTTAAACAATTCTCTTTCATTCAAAAGCAACAAAAGCAATTGTTGGCGGTAAGTGGCGGAGTGGATAGTATTGTCTTATGTGACTTAATGTTTACTGCAGGATACGATTTTATTATAGCACATTGTAATTTTCAATTGAGAGAAGCCGAAAGCGAAAGAGATGAGGAGTTTGTAAGAACTTTAGCTGAAAAATATCATAAAGAGGTTTTTGTAAAAAGATTTGATACGGAAAAATATATTTTAGAAAATAAGATTTCAACACAGGTGGCGGCAAGAGAACTTAGGTATAAGTGGTTTTATGAAATAATAAAAGGTGAATATTCGATAATCAATAATAAATATTCAAATCTCAATAAAGAACACAAAATTCCCAATAAAGAACACACAACTCAACTCAAAACTCCCTCACTTCATTACATTCTAACTGCCCATCATGCTAATGACAATATAGAAACATTGTTGATGAACTTTTTTAAAGGAACAGGCATTTCAGGATTGCATGGAATTTTACCTGCCTACGGAAAGATGTTCAGACCATTATTATTTGCTAAAAAAGATGAATTGATTGCTTATGCAAAGGAAAAAAAATTACCTTTTGTTGAAGACAGTTCGAACCTTTCTGATAAGTATACCCGCAACTTTTTCAGGCATAATGTATTTCCTATGTTGAAAGAATTTTATCCAAAAGTTGAAGACAATCTTTTGAGCAATATTCAAAGGTTTTCAGAAGCGGAAGAATTGTATAAGCAAGCTGTTGATTTGCATAAAAAAAAGCTGTTGGAATTTAAGGGTAACGAAGTGCATATTCCAATATTGAAGTTGCGGAAAACATCACCGCTTTCAACAATCATACATGAGATTATAAAAGATTATGGTTTTCCTTCTTCTATGGTTCCGGAAGTAGTTGAGTTACTTGAAAGCGAAACAGGCAAATATGTTTCATCTTCTTCTCAACGTATTATTAAGAACAGGAATTGGTTGATTATTTCTCCTAAACAAACAATGGAAGCTGCAAATATTATAATAGAGGAAAACGATAAGAAAATAACTTTTAGTGATGGGGAATTAAATTTTGAACTTATTAAGGCCTCAGTTTTTCAAATACCGTCCGATAATAACATTGCTGCATTAGATTATGCTGAAATCACCTTTCCTCTTTTGCTGCGCAAATGGAAGCAAGGGGATTATTTTTACCCTTTGGGAATGAAAAAGAAGAAAAAACTCAGCAAATTTTTTATTGATCAGAAGCTGTCAAAAACTGATAAAGAAAAAGTTTTGGTTTTAGAAATGAATAAAAAAATTATCTGGGTTGTCGGATATAGAATTGATGACAGGTTTAAGATAAAGCCATCCACAAAGCAGGTTTTTAAAGTTAGTTTGCAGAACTGAGAGGTTTTTGCTATCATTTACAAAGTGGCGGGCACGACTTGGCTGAGAAAATTTATCAAATAGCTATCAATTCTTGAAGGGTAGTAATAGTTGCAAATTTAGACCAACTCAATTAGTTGGTAAGAATACGGTAGTCAGCAGATAATTTTGTGCTATTAATTTAAAATTCGCCAAATATCAATTCCAAATTCTTCCTTTATTGCTCTTAAATATGATACCTCGCAAGTATCACAATTTATCAAAGTAGTGAAAAATGTAATTTCATCTTGTTCGTAAGCTATCATGTCCTCTCTTTTCCTTTTCATGTATCTTTTTCTTTTATCTGCTAATCCTGGATCGTCCAGCTTTAATAAGCCTATTAAATTTTTGGATTCAACATCTGAATCTGATTTCGGGAAATAGTCACCCTCTATATAAATGATTCTTTCTTCGAAGTCATGTGCAGTTGGATGAAGTACAGGCTGAAAGTTATGCCATTTGTAGCTTTTTTCTTTGTTCCATTTGCTTTTTACTATAAACCAATTGTAGTAACTATGTTCAGGAGTATCTTTAAGCGTAGGATTGAAATGCTCAATATCTCTGGAATCTGTTCTACTTATATATTCATCAGTATAAGCGCAAAAATTCTTTTGTTCCTTTAATAATATTTCTGAAACTTTTTTGTTTTTAGCTGGATTTCCTGAAACATACTTTAAATTATCTGTTATGATTTTCGAATCAGGATTCTTGAAAGCTTTCCTCATTAAAAATTATATTTATCCCCTAACTCGGTTAATTCTATAAGAATCTCTTTCTTTTTCTCAGGTTCATTTTCTTGAATTATTTTTCTTTTTAAATCTGTATATTGTTTATATGCTTTTTTCCCAAACTCATTATAATAATCCACGTTAAAATCATTTCTCAATAGATCATTTGGATCATCACCTATCGGGGACTCACCTTTACGAACAGCAACTTTTCTATTTTCATCAAAATATAAAATAAATCTTTCTTCTGGTTCAAAAGCTGCTGCAATAAAAGGAGAATGTGTAGCTACTATAAACTGGGCATCGGGCGCCAGGTTTTGATAATGTGAAATTAAATCAATTTGAATATCAGGGAATAATGACCTTTCAGGTTCGTCTAACAGAATTATACTATCGGTTGTATCTATTTCATGTAATGGAAACATTGAAAGTAATAATCCTTTTGTGCCTGTACTTAAACTTGAAACAGGTATTATTTCGTCATTATTTGCTGATTTGATTGGAATAGAATATTCTGTATTAACTAAATCAACTTCTATGTTTAACTTTTTTAAAATAGGATTGAAATAACTTGCAAATGAAATGAGTGGGTTTTCATTCGTTTCTGACCACTGCGCATATTGCTTATTTAGTTTCACAAAATCACCAATTGCTCCTTTATTAATCAATTCAGAAGCCATTTGAAGAAACCTTTTTCTATAGTCCAGTATCCTGTATAATAGATAAAACCAAATTTCTTCATTTACATTCTGCCCGAATTCATAAACATAATCAGCATTACTAAACTTTTTTTGAAGCCCTGAATATTTCTCTTCAGCTAATTGTTGTAAAATATTAAGAGGATTTTGATTTAAAATATTTATGGCTTCCCTTGAAATAATTTCGGCATTTAAATACAATAATTTTAATCCGTCACTCATTAATCTTCCAACCGAGCCTCCGCCACTTCCTTGCGGAGTACGAAACTCTTGTCCGTTTTTTATTACTGTGTTTTTTGTTAATTGTAATAAGTTATCATCCTGTAAGATGTCATCATATAAAAATTCTAATTGTCCGCTAAAATCAGAATGAAAATAGTGAGAGAGATCCTTTCCATTAATAATTTTAATTGAATCTAATTTAGAAATGCTATCCTTTATCAACTGCAAAACACTAGTCTTTCCAGTTGCGCTTTGGCCTATAATACAAATTTTGTTTAAAGGTTTACCAGCATTTGCATATCCTTCAGGATAGGTAAAATCAAAATTTAGATTTTCCAGATGCCTGTAAGAATTAATATTTAAACTTCTTATCTTCATATTATTGAAACAAATATAATAATCTTTTTCATGCTCTTGCCGTGTATAGTTTAGGCTTTACCAAATTTTCTACCACTTCACTATCAACTTTAAATTCAGCAATCTTGGCGTAAGCCTATTCGGCAATGTAAACGTATTGTTTGCAAAATCTTTAATCAATAAAAAGCTAATAGTATTTGGTCTGTCAATCAGGTTAAAAATCTCAAGAGTAGCCCAGATGTTTTCAAAACTTTTAAAAGGACTATGGCTGCGACGATTAGATTTATCAGTATCGAGCAAGAGAGCGCTAAGACCAAGATCAACACGAATGTATGGGTCAATTACCAGGGCATTCCTGTACTTCACACTGCCAGGAATGTTATATGGGAGATTGCTTCCATAAAGTGTATTCAGATAAACTCTGAAATTTTTATTTGTACTTAAGTAATCCTGGAAAAACATGCCGAAAGTAATCATACGGTCTGTGGGGCGACGCAGGTAACCTACATTGACAAGGGTACTGTCAAGAGGTTTGTTTTGAGCATTTAATGTATAATTGTAGTAGTGGTCATTATCAAGATCTTCTCTTGTGCGCATGAAACCCAGACTTACCCAGCTTTCAGCATCTTTTACCAGTTCGCCAAACAACCTCACTTCAGCCCCTGCTGCATAAGCTTTAGCCATGTTTTCTCCAAAATAACGAAGTCTTACATTGTCTATGTCGTATGGAACTACATCGGTCATTGCTTTATAATACAACTCTGTAGTGATGCGTGCGGGCCTTTGCAATAATTTTAAATTATAATCAAAACCTCCGCTAAC
>JAABUS010008886.1_pt1 | contig 10822 bp, 17 predicted proteins | sample 5560161 | NCBI WGS metagenome assembly JAABUS01 (sample SAMN10711885, study PRJNA513376) | rock metagenome | isolation source: Antarctica rocks | place: Antarctica: Victoria Land, Trio Nunatak nord | collected 2016-01-04
AGCAAAGAAGGAAATGATAGTTGCCAATGGACACAGTCCCACAGCAAGTATAAGTCTGGAATGAGAGCTTGGTACCAGACTTGGCCAAGGAAGAGCAACACAGAGTATGAGCTTACTGGTCTTCTGGAGCCTCGTTGGAAAGGGCATTTCTGGCTATGCACTCAAAGGCTGTCTCCACATTGGTAGCCTCCTTGGCACTGGTGTCAAAGTGGGGAATGTTGCCCTTACTGGTGCACCATTGCTTTGCCTTCTTCTCTTGAACCTGCAGCATTTTGACATCTCGAGATTGGTTAGTGTCTGTCTGATCGGGTCATGAGGGGCTTCAACAATGAAGCACCATGTATTGACAGACGTGCTTATGCACAACACTTCCTGAAATGCTGCAAAAATCTGTTGTCAGTGCGATGTACGGCATACTTTGAGCTGACACAGCAGTAGCACATGTAGACTTACCACACGCGTTCTGCCTCCCTCTTGGTCTACCTTGTTGCCCAAAAGAACAAATGGAAAGTGGTCCCGGTCAGTAGGATTGGCCTGCAATTAAACTTTGAACTTGAGCCTCTCATGTATCTCCATCACAGCAGTAAGTTCAGCCTTGTCATAAATGCATACCTGTGATAGAAACTCATCTCGCCAGTTTTCAAGGTTGTCAAAGGTCTTCTGAGAATTTACATCATATACCAAAACACAGCAATCTGCTCCTCTGTAAAATGCCACTCCTAGACTTTGGAAACGTTCTTGGCCAGCTGTGTCCCAAATCTGCAGTCGCAGGTCAGGCTGAAATCAGTTTTGCTAGGGATAGCAGGCTTACTATCTGGCACGTGAGACATCACAGACCTGCATAGTGACGACTCTGTCGTCGACTTCAACTTCTTTTGTCAGGAAGTCAGCGCCAATGGTCGCTTTGTATTGTGCTGAAAACTTTTTGTTCACGTACTGATTCATCAGAGAGGTTTTCCCAACACTGCAAGCAGGCAAAGATGCTGGAAAGTTCTGATGGGCAAGCATCTGACTACGTCACACAGAATGACGATTGCGTCGCACCCGCTGTCTCCAAGTATAATGACCTTCAGCAACGTTCGCTTTCTAGAGGCCATCTTAGCACAAGTATCTGCAGTGGCGATAAACTCCCGAAAGATAGACTCGCCCCGGCGGACCTGTACTCACAGATTGACCAATAGCCCGTAGCTTTCTCGTTTGGCCGGACACCGGCAGTTAGGTTGAGGCACTAACGAGCTGTGCACTCGTGGGGGAATGCTTTCTGCCGTTCGTCTTCAATAGGTGAGGTTTCGCAGAGTCGATCGCTGAGGACTAGCGAGGTTGCCCGTCTCTTGTCTGCGTCACCTAGCCATTCAGTAGATGATGCACGTCAGATCTGCCCGCCTGTAAGTTCATCAGGCGCACCGGCAGTTCGCACATGCGCACTTGCATGCACCTGATCCTGGCAACAGCGTCGACTTTGTTCGCGTCTGACGCCAATTCAGTATACTTTCCGCTTCAGCTTAGGCGATTTGGGGCTCGCCATGTCGTTCGATGAGCATGCGGACGGCGTTTGACCTGTGGCCTGCCCTTGATCACCGCTCCAAAAGCTCGAAGATTTCCAGCGTAGCTGTCAGTGAAGACGCTCGCATCTTGTACCTAGGTCTCAGTGATGGCCAGATTGAAGAGCACAGCATTGTTTGCAGTCAGCATGGTGTTAGAACTTCCTTGCGCGCACGGAAACATATAGGAAAAAAGGTATAGTCAGGTTGCGCAAACCCTTGTAGACAGCGTGCATGTATGCATTTGACTCCAGGATGCATCGTGGCTGCAGCCAGTACAAGACATATGTCATCTGCACTCAGCTCACCGGTTAGCACTTGTGTGCGATGGGCAGCTGTTGCTCCTGGACCAAGAGTTGCTGGAAGGACACAGCATTCCAAACATCAAGGTATCCAGGCAGCAGGCACTTAGCACATGTTGTACACACAGCCATAGCTGCACACTTCCTTTGCATGCTTGCAAGGTTTTGACACGGCATGAGAGTTGCTGCCACAGTTGGATGTCTGACCACATCTGCATAGTATCTGCATGCAAAATGGTTGGCATGCCGGTGCTGCATCGGCATAACTGTACCAACAACATAGTGTCATGATGCCTAAGACAAGCATAGCAGCTTTACAAATAACCCCTTACACAGCACTGACAGCAAACAAAGCTGTTACAACACAGCACCTGCAAAAAATGATGCAAGCAAAAAGCTAATTCTTACCTGCACTCCCACTTGGTCTGCTACAGCAGCATCAAATGGTCAGTGAACAGTAATGCATCTTGCAGCCACATCAAAAGTTGCCCACTGCAGCATTACTGCACTTCTGACTGTTGCAATATTGCAGCCCTAACCACTGCATTATCGCAGCTGCAGCACATGTTAACACGGGTGGAGCTTTCCTTCTCATGTGATGATTGCTCCTTCCATTTTCCTTTCTGTCTTGACTAGACCACCTCTCTGCGCTGATTGCCGCTGTAGATGTGAGCATGAGATGTGTGTGCAGGCAGTGTCAGCAATGGCTGTCAGCCCTTGGGCACAGTACCCGCCCAGGATAGCTGTAGCCATGCGAGCCAACAAGCGCAACGCCCGAGTCATGGTCTATGAGGTCCTGGTGGGGGCAGATGCAGGCTCGCCCTTTGGCTCCTCAGCTCTATGTGTCTCTCAAGCCAACATTGCAGAGAGCCTGACCATCAAGGTGCTCAGCTTCACTCCATCAAAGCATTCTGTGCCTCATGCTTGCAATACAACCATGCATCTTCTTTGCAGCCTGATTGAGCCGCATTGCATGCATGCGTACTGCCTTGCAATCCTGTGGCTGTCAGGCACACTGCTGCAGACTTTGCCAAGTTGTATTGGCAAAGGCAAGAGGCCTGTACAATAGACACGGTGCAAGTTGACGTTGCCCAAAAGAGCTCGGTAAATGCAATTGTGTTTGTGCACGTTGATGTGCAGTCTATGGCGTGGTTGGGGCAGAAGGTGGTGCTGTGCACCTCGCTGAGGTACATGCTGCTGCAGCCAACGCAAGGCACCAGCACACAGCTCTTTGCCTTGGCTGAGGATGCACCCTCACCCACCCTGGTCCAATCCATCCCCTCTGCCAACTTGGCAGTCCTGCTCATGGTACTCTTCTGCCCTTCACACCATCTTTGGAGTATTGCCTAGTCATGACAGGACCATGAGTCTTGCAAGCAAAGGCAGGCACAATTTCAGGTGTGGTTTAGTCAGGTATAATGACAGCAACACTACTAGCAGCTGTTGTACAAGAAGGTCGATCCAATTGCCTTGCGCCACATGGCACATTGTCGGGTGTTGTTGACGAGCCCACAATCATTATACACATGTGAAGTACCTGTTTAATATATGATCATTTTGCTTGTGCTACGAAATAGGATGAAGTGGGAGTGGTGATCAATGACTCAGGGCAGCCAGCGCAATCAGCCCTCACCTTTCCATCTACCCCAATAGCCCTAGCAGCCTCAGGCCTGTATATCCTGGCAGCATGCACAGATGGTGTCCATGTCTATGACCGTACTTCTGCTTCCTGGGTTCAGAGCCTGCCCTACCCCCCAGGGGTCACCCCCTCTCCTGGCCAGTCCATCATCACTGCCTACAACAACAAGGGCAGCTGTGTCCTGTTTTCTGGCCTGCAGAAGGTAAGCCTTTGTGCCAATTTGCATTACGAAATCGTCCTTACAAAGTTGTTGTAGCAGTGTCCCGGGAAGCAGTGTCGTTGGGGAATCTGGTCCTTGGGGAATGTTTTGTCTCATTCTGTTTCATACAAAGGCATGTGCAGCAGAGCATGGCTGACATAATGTGATAACGCAGAGGATGTGCATCGCCAGACATGTCTTCAGCAACTTCCTGTTTCTTCCTTGAAACTGACATGAGCTAGTGTGTCCACTTCAAGGTTTGCTTGTGTACAGGTAATGCTGTTCCAACCTATTGCACTGGATGAGCAGGCAAAAGACCTTTTGAGGGCAGGGCAGTTTGAGCAAGCTATCAATCTGGCTAATGTGTGCGCTGCGGACGGAGCCCCTTGGGCTGAAACAGCCTTTGCTCAGACTGCCCTCATGTTGCTGCATGGTGAACCCCTGCAATGTCCCTGTCAGCCTGTCCCCTGAATAAGCCTGTACATCCCAATCATACAGTGCAACTGGTCACATGCTATCAGTTGTGTACACTGCCCTGCAGCTGCTGCTGCTGCTGCAACACAACCGTTGACAGTAAAAAAGTCCATGCTGTCTGCTTCTGCCAGAGCAAAATTAAAGCTTTCAACCATGTCAGACATATTGCCTGTCAAGGTTGCCAACTTTTGGTGTGCCCAACATGTCCATGTGTCTTGCAGTGTCACTGCCAGAACCTGTTGCCCAATGTTGTCTTGTAAAGGATATGCATGTTGCAGCTCACCCCTCTTGTCCACACTAGCTTGCTTTTCAGAATGGTGTGCGCCTGAGGTGGCAACCTAGAAGAGTTATTGTCTATACGCCCACATCTGTCAACTCACACGGGATCTCTCCCCTGCTCAATTACAGTCACAGTCAAAATGACCTGTGACGCCTCAACTAGTCATGTGTAACCTTGCAAATGGACATCACACAGTCATTGTGCCCGTAGAGCTGAGGTTTGAGGATGCCATGCGCATCCTGCCACAATGCAGCCTGTCGCTATTCCAGCCTATGGAGCTCTTCCCCTTGTTTCCCAGCGTCACAGCCCCCTGGGCGGACCAGCTACCCCGGAAAGGGTACTGGGGTATGCACAGACCCTTGCCGGCCTTGGATGCCTTGCTAGCTGGGGAGGCGCAACCACAAACACGCACCTTGCTGGAACAGGAGGCCATGCAGAGCATAGCTGAGTACCTGCTGGAGGTCAGCCACCTCTGCCTGCTGCAAGTGCCACGAGAGACTCACCATGACCCTGCTTCATACTGCACAAAGTGGGACATTGTCCCACTTGGTCTATGCATAGCCTACAGCATTTTAAGCAGCAGGTGACTGACTGAACACATTTGCTACAGTCCACATGATGTAGGTGTTCCAGGTAGTTCATAAGACTCATGAAGCGCGGCTCAAATATGTTGCATGATAGTGCAGTCCTGCTCCCCAAATACTTGCTTAAATGCAGATGGATTTGTTTCAGGTGCGTGAAAGGGAGGGTGTGGATGCAGCAGATGGCATTGACACACTGCTGGTGTACCTGCTAGCAGAGCTGGATGATGATTCTCGTCTGGCTAGCTTTGCTGAGGGGCCTCAGCAGGTGACCCCAGATGTGGTGGCAGGCCTCTTGCAGAGGAAGGGCCAGTCTGACACACTGGCGCAGCTGTATGCCGCTGCTGGCCAGCCTGCTGCTGGCCTTGCTCTCTGGAAGGTCAGTCCCTGTGTCCAGCCTTGTTCTTGGGTGACATTCCATATGACTGTGCATACATAAGCAGGCCTGGCAGCCCTGCTAGACAGTGCAGAATGATGATAAAGAACAGTCCAGGTAAATTCCACTTCCACCACCTGGAACATGTCAGAGCACCTGCCAAGGCATATTATTCATCCAGTTCCTGTTCATTGCTGTTGGTCTGTAGAGGGCGCAATGATGGTGTCATTCTGGTTGTCTGGCATGTCAAGGACCAATTCTGTGTCACTCTGTTATGGGATGCGGTGTTGCTCCTGAGCTTATCACTTGACAAATTTCCCTCTTGTGGCACCGTGTCCAACTGCCACATTGTCGATTCTGCAATGCACTCAAGCACCTGCTGACATCACACGTCACAAGTCTGATGTCTGTCAGCAAGCAGCACAATGTGTTACGCACAGACATGACCCCTGAGCACAGGTGGCTGTGTACAAGTAGGCAGTGTCCTTCATCTGGTCAAGCATGCTGTGCAGGAGATTGCAGATGAGAATCAGGGCGCCGAGGGTGAGAAGCTGAAGAGGCAGCAGAGTGCCGTACAGAGGGCCACCAAAGTGCTGCTGAACAGACATGCTGCACCCACTGCTGTGGTGCTCACCTACCTGCCTTGGCTCATCTCTGCCTCCCCCAAGCATGCTCTCTCAGTGCTCAAGGTATCCCTCGCCCCCCCCCCCTCCCCCAACCCCCTCCTTCCAACCCACCAGCCAGCTCTTGTTGCATGCAGCACACTCTCACACCAACAACAACATGCTGCTGGTACCAGCCGGCAGAGCATGTTGTACAAGGCTGCACTGTGTTGAGTGACATTGACATGCTGCCAAAGCTAGCTACCCGCAGATGACTTAAGTAGGCCTGCCAGCCAACTTTAGCTTTGTGCATGAGGTCACAAGTTGCACCTGCCTAAGACAGCTTTCTGAGCATGCGGCTGGCAGGGAAGGCCTGAGGTTGCTTGTTGAACTGATGGAGAAGCATGTGATCCTGAACGGCATGCCATCTTGATCAGTTATGTCACCGCTTGCGTCGTGGCTTGCATCCACCGCTGTGGCGATGTTGGCACTGCATGCCTTGCATGCCATCATGCACTTAGTCTGCAGTACACCACTAAACAGAAGGAAACATGAACATGAAGCATGCAATGTACAACACCAGCTTGCACTCATTGCATGGCTGCATCACATGCTTCCAAATCATTATCCAAAAGTACCCTCAAGCACGTGCAGCATGTCACACACTTCTTGGACAGGTCTTCTCCTTGCCACGATAATCATTGCCTTGACCATCATTGCCTTGACCATCACTGCCGCAACTGTCATTGCTACAACTGTCATTGCCTTAACCATAATTGCCGCAACTGTCATTGCTGCAATTGTCATTGTCGCAACTGCCATTGCCTCCACCATCATTGCCACGACTTTCGTTGCCCCACCTGTCCTTGGTATGTGACAGACAAGGGAGGTTGATGATGAGACTGGGCTGAAGCTGGTGCGGGGCGAGGGGGGCTCCCCTGACTTGCTGTGGCGCTACCTGGACTACCTCGTCTGCCAACAAGGCAGCTCACAAACCGCTCTGCACACTGAGCTGGCTCTGACCCTGGCTGATGTTGCCCTGCAGCTGTTGCCACCGCCTCAAACCTCGGGTGCAGTCCTGCATGAAGCACATCATTTGGTGTAGTAGCTTTGCATGAATGCGCCGTAGCTTTTGTCTGCCAAGCCATGGGAAGGCAGTGTGAGCGTACCCTGCAAATAATGTACAGGAATAGGCAGTGCTCTGCAGCAGAGCATGGCAGGGCCAGCAATCTTTCCATCTGGCACAATGTGAGCACACTGCTAAACAGTGCACATAGGATCTTACTTAATTGTTGGATCCGCAAGGTAAAGCCAGTACAGCAATCATGCACAACCGTTGCCAGCCCAGCACAAAATACAGCTTATCTACTGCTTGCATCAGCTGCTTAATCAAATTTGTGAGTACTGGTGCTGTCATTGACGCACTCCACAGGTTGGAACACACTATCCCTTGCATGCAGTTCAGGTGCTGACATGGAAGCCTCTCCAGCTTCTAGCCAGGGCCATCAGGCAGCTGTCAACCAGACTGGCAGCCCTGCTTTGGCAGAGGTACAAGGCCGCTTGAGGAGCTTCCTGAAGCAGTCCAGCCGGTATGATGCGCGCCTGGTGCTGGCTCGCATACGAGGCAGTCCACTCTGGCAAGAGCAAGTCCTCCTGCACAGCAAGGTCTGCACCTGTTGGGCATATCTGGTCAAGGCCACGTCTCTGTATCCATGCTGGCTTGCACCTTCCACGCCCTGTCAGACTAGACAGGACTCACTGTGCAGCACAGCATGAATGCGTTGTTTGCCAGGCTGCAGCGGTGCTGACACAGTATGCAGAGGTTGCTGCTTCACCCGCAAAGCTATGGTTATATATATTTGCACATGGTATTGTAGCTTGCCCTTCCAACCGACTGCAGCTGTCCTGTCGAGCGTGGTCTTGCTTTTGATCTGTACACTTACAGCACAGTTCTGGACGATTGCAAGGCCTGATCAGGCCAGAGCAAAGGCCATGCAGCAAGTTTGTCTGCGTCAAGAACACTGTTGTTGCCACAGGTGGGCGACGACACAGCAGCTCTGCGAATACTCGCAATAGAGCTTGAAGACATGGTGGAGGCAGAGAGATATTGTGCAGAACAAGGGCTGAAGGGTGGTCAAGCCACGCACGCACTGCTGCTGGACATGCTGCTGCACCCCGGCCAGGGCCGCCCCCCCATGTTTGCTCAGGCCTGCCACCTTCTGGCTGCTCAAGGTTACCTCCTGCCCTTACTGCAACACTACATCGCTGCAGTGTCACCAGCCTGAATCAGACAGAGTAGCTTGTCACCGGTCAGATTGATCCTGGTTCATCCTGAGTGTTGGCCACAAAGACCTCTGCAGGCAGGCAGGCCATACTTGTGTTTGCTCTGTACAGCAACTGTATGCCATATGCTCATGGTGCCAGCAGCGGAACAACAGTGGCTGTTTGTGTGAGCAAGTTGTGTGCAGATGGGAGAGTATTCAAAGGTGTTCTCCATGGACGCTTTGTACTGTGTGCAATCATATCTCAACAACAGCAGCAAGTCTGCCCACCACATCAGCATTCACTCCCCTGCCATGCATGCTGCTAAAGCACCAGCAGCATATGTGCTGTCATCAAAGTCGCTGGTGGGTTGCAGGGGCAGACCTGGATCCTCTGCAGGTGCTTGGAGCCTTATCAGAGGAGATGCCACTGTCAGCAGGAGTTGACATACTGTCTCATCTGCTTTGTGAGCGCCTGCATCGCCACCGGCAGGGGAGTATTATCAGGAGCTTGCACAAGGCCTGCAGTCTGTCAGCCTCGGTTGACAGAGCTGAGGTATGCTGTTGTATGTACACTGCTGTGACTGTGACTTCGCAACTGAGGTTTGATGTCAATGTTGGCTTTGATGTTTTTTGGCTGACATTTGGTATGTTTGGCTGCAGTTACTATCCAGGAGAGCTGTGACAAGCGAGGAGCGTGCATGTGCCATGTGCCATACTCGCATTGGCAGCAAAATCTTTGCAGTATATCCTGATGGAACCCTAGTGTGTTATAGATGTTACAAAAAGTCAGAACCAAACGTTTGCTTAGTAACAGGGCGTGACTTTACAGTTTCTCCAGCAAAGTCATTGGAAAGATGGCCAGATTAGTGCTATTCTTTGTGGCCCAGTTGAACTGCTACACAGACAAATATATGGTCAAACGTCATGGTGTAGCATGCTATTGTATATTGCGCTATCGAATTGGAGCAAGTCCCGAGCTGAGCCATGTGTAGACACACAGGAGTGTGAGTCTTACCCTTGATGGAGAACAGGGCAAAGCAGGTCGGACATACTGGACCACAGGTGGGGTTGTTTGTGGCTAGCAACATGTGACACTCAACCCATGGCACATCGCTGGGTGGCAACAAGCTCCTGCATATACGCTGACGTGCCGCATGAGCAGCTGAGCTATTTGAAACGCTGTGTTGCAAGAAAAGGGTGCATGCAATCTTGCCGGCTAGGTTCATCAGCACACAAAGTACTGCTGCTCATATGTGAATTGTTGCAGACGTCATGCAGTCATTCCCTCTCCTTGATAGGAGTTTAGCTACGACCGACTTGCAATTCTTATAGATGTTGTGATGCAGGTGGACATTCCAGCACAGCCTACCAGAATGGCTGCGCGGCTTCTACACAGTCTTAGATGACTTGAAAGAATTTGAATTAGGAAGTTCCTGGACTCTTGAGCAGTGCACGACGACGTTTTCTTGCAAGATCAACATGATGATCATATGCCTCTGTACACCGCCAAAGCAGTCTTGTACGCTTCTCGAATTGACACGAGCTGTAAAAGCCCTTCAGTCTACAGAGATGCACAGGTTTTGGTCCGTGCCGCGCTCAAGCTGACCGCTTGTCCGTCGGTAGGGTAAAAGTGCCTTTCCCGCGTCCCATACCTGGACAAGTCACAGCAGTTCATATACGTCAATTATTTTAACCATCTTTGCCCACTGCCTGCCTGCCCACTGCCTAAAATCACTAAACCCCTCTGCCCACTGCCTGCCTGCCCACTGCCTTAAATCACTAAATCCCTCTGCCCACTGTCTGCCTGCCCACTGCCTAAAATCACTAAATCCCTCTGCCCACTGTCTGCCTGCCCATCGCCTACAACCACTAAACCCCTCTGCCCACAGCCTGCCTGCCCATTATCTACAACCACTTCTCCCGTCTGCCCACAGTCTGCGTGCCCATCGCTTGTCATCACGACCAGTGGCTGAGAGCAAATGCAAATACCCAGTCTCATGAAATCACCTGAGTGAATCCTGGGCTTAGGGATCTGCTGACGGGACCCACTCACTAGACATTTAGCAGTCCTAGTCTGATACTCTTACATAGTGTTTAGTTTGTTACATGCGTCCACACCTGGTTCTAGTTCGAATCAGGATCACTGTCCTGAGAGGATCACAACTTGTGTTCTTAATTGGGCAAAGTCCAACTATGAGTGGCCCATTCGTTGTGGCCACCAGTGGTGTGCAAACAGATCTGCTTCACAGTTTAGTCGATGGCAGCAAAGTGACAGACATGGTTATGGAGCTGCAAACAAAGTGCAGCACCGTACATTGAAGGGACAATGCAATGGACTTTACAGAATGGACGCAAGCAGAAGTGACCATACGACAGAGTAGCATACTGTGGAGCAATCTCACAAAAACCTGGTTCAGGTGTGTCACCAAAGCATCGACTTGGAAAAAGACGCTTGTATGCACACTGGAGACTGCCCTGCCAACACAGTGCATAATCACCAACTGCCCATTACTGGACATGAGATAGCTGTTATCGCTTCTTGCTTTTGGATGTCTTGGTTTTTG